>Ga0209489_102791_pt1 | contig 34916 bp, 21 predicted proteins | sample SiratrowhiteBW_FD_187527 | JGI IMG/M metagenome (GOLD analysis project Ga0209489, IMG submission 187527) | Root nodule microbial communities of legume samples collected from California, USA - Siratro white BW (SPAdes) (version 2) | ecosystem: Host-associated > Plants > Roots > Nodule | place... | reverse complement strand
CATGGTTTATCTGGTTTAAGAAAGGAATTTCATTAAAATTTCCAAAATGGTTTATTAAGTGGTTCAGAGATTTTGGACCGTTACCATCATTATTCCCACAGAAAGTAGCAGAAGTATATAACTATTTCCGGGAACATTCTTCATTTGTACCTGGATATAGATTAATATCTTTTGTTGCCTCCCAGTCCATTACATGGATATTAGCTTGGGATTATAGCATAACCAACTTATATGAAGAAGTCGACATAAAGTTATTATCAAGAAGATTAAGAATAAAATGGTGGAAGAAGTTCAATAATGACGTAGTCAGCATCACCAAAGTTCAAGATTGGCTAAAATATCATTCAGAGAAGAAGCCAGAAGTATCATCATCTCTCAATAAAAAATCATTATTCTTGTCCAACAAGCAAAAGATAATGGCAGCATTAGCCTCCGCCTCATCAAAAGAAGAATTTGAAAAAACTTTAGAAAAGGCTGCATCATTTCATGGCTCTGTAAAGACTAGTTCAGAAGAAGGAGAAGAAGGATCATCCCAGTCAAATCCTTATCTCCAATATGAAGATATGTATTATGACTGAAAAGACATAAAGATTGAAGAGACATAAAGGAAAATTGTCATTATGTGAATTATTGTAAAAAGTAGTCAAAAGTATAATAATTATGTTAGATATTGTAAAAAGTAGTCAAAAGTGTAATAATTGTGTTAGATATTCCTATATGTAATAATTAGGAGTAAGACTAGGGTGTTTTGTCTTGTAGTCAAGAGAGCTTCTATATAAGGAAGCCTTCCCTAGAGTTGAAGGCAAGAGTTCCAAGGGAGAGAGTTCTCTTGTAATGTGTTCTTGTGTTCTTATTTTCAATAAAAGCTTTTGAATGAAGTGTTTCCAGAATTGCTGCATACATGTAAGTTTTCATCACCAACTTCTTCTTTGCATCTACATTACTTTTATCGATCCTGCATTACTGGTATTAGAGCCATAGTGTTCTGATATTCATGCTTGCATAACTGTGTTTTCATCATTTAAAGTTTTTTATATTTGGTTTTTCTGGGGGGGAAGTAGAGTATGAATCTGAATCAGGAAATGGAAAACTTCTTTCTTCTTTATAATGCACCCCATAATGAAATCAGACCACCATATATATTAGGACTAACCGGAAAGTTTATTCTATATTATCATAACCCTTTCACGGGACAGTTAACCACCCTGAGACTCGAAAGAAGAGATCCTCACCCCTCTAGGAATGCTTCTCTTCTCCTTACCAAATATAGAAGCACATTAAGAAGATATCTATATGTTAGATATCTGTTAGATATCTATTTATAGATATCTATCTGTTAGATATGTATGTATAGATATCTATCTGTTAGATATCTATATGTATAGATATCTATGTGTTAGACATTTATCTGTTAGATATCTATGTATAGATTTCTATGTGTTAGATATCTATCTGTTAGATATCTATGTATAGATATCTATGTATAGATATCTATGTATAGATATCTATCTGTTAGTTATCTATGTGTTAGATATCTATCTGTTAGATATCTATGTCTAGATATCTATCTGTTAGATATCTATGTATAGATATCTATGTATAGATATCTATCTGTTAGATATCTATGTATTAGATATCTATCTGTAAGATATCTATGTATAGATATCTATGTATTAGATAGTAATATTATTATTAATATTAATAATATTGTTATTATTATTATTATCATTATTATATTATTATTAGTATTATTAATAATAATATTATTATTTTTAATATTGATTCATATTATTATTATTAGCAGTTTTATTCAAATTATTGTTATTAATAATAATATTATTAGTATCATGAATATTATTAGTAATATTAATAAAAATAAAAATAATATTATGATTATTTTTATAAATACTAATATTAATATTATTAATATTGCCACTATTATTATTATTATTATTACTATTATTAATAATATTAATAATATTATCACGACAAGAAAATTATTAAATAGTAGCTAATTTAGAAACCAAAAATAATCATTATAAAAATAATAACTAATTTAGAAACAAAAAATAATTAGTTACTATATCAATTAATTTAGAAACCAAAAATAAATCACTATAAAAATATTATTAAATACTAACTAATTTAGAAACCAAAAATAATTAATTCCTATATTAACTAATTTAGAAACCAAAAATAATTACTATAAAAATAATAACTAATTTAGAAACTAAAAATAATTACTATATCAACTAATTTAGAAACCAAAAATAAAGCACTATAAAAAAATTATTAAATAATAACTATAGAAACTAAAAATAATTAATCAATAAATTAACTAATTTAGATACTATTTTATGAACTAAACATTATTAGTATCTAAAATAAATTTTACTATTAATAAAAATTGTAATATAATTAATTATTATAAAAGATAATTATTTATTTATAAATAAGTTTCTTAAATCTTTTGTTAAGATATAATTAGAAATATTTTTTTGAATTAATTTATGCACGGAAATTAATAAATTAATTTATAAAATTTTTGAATTAATTTTTAACTTATATTCAAATTTTCTCTACAGAAGTTTTTCCTTTATCCCTCACATCTCGCCCATCTTCAATCCAGGTCCATGCTCTGCTGCATCTAACGTTTAATCTGTTATGTTTGTGCCTTCCACGTTTTGCAGTTTGTCAAGTTTTGTACGCTGATCTACGACATTCAGAATCTGAGGTTCACTTCGTTATTAGGGTTTTTTCTTGTATTTATCTTCAATTTTCTCAAATTTAAAACTCAATTGGTTCTTCTTAGCTAACAAATCAATGATTTATTGTTTCTACTTTTGCATTTCCTCAAATCAACCAAGGAATTGCAAATTGAGAAAACTATGCGTTTTTTTTTCCTGATTGCGGGTTCGTGAAGGTAAGTTTCTATGTCAATTCTGCTCCGCAATGTACTGTAATTGAGACAGGTGATGATGCAACTTTGATTAAGAGTTTTTGGGATATGTAACTTCTACTGAGATCATTGATTGTGGTTTTTTTACTTCTGATTGTGGTTTGTGTGTGTTTTGTTGTTCACGCATTCTTTGTTGGGTTTCCTGGTTTTGCGTGGCTTGGATTTAACTTGTGAAATGATATATCTTAATTTGAGCTTGTATTTTTCAGCTATGTAGTTCTTTCAGAGGATTCTTTAGTTTCCTTATGTTCCCAATAGACTGAAAGATCTGGTGTTCACTTTGACTGAATTAATCAGTTCTAAACTCTTGTATGTTCAGTGAGTTGGATTCACTGGTGTGGCTGGTTTCACAGTTGCTGTCCTATGGTTTATTTCATTTGGCTTGGCACTAGTGATTCATCTATGCTGCGAATGGGGAATTACCATCAAGGATAAAGGTTCAAATCGTTTGCAAAGGATCTGGCTTGTGTTGCTGATGTTATTCATCTGTGTTGTAACGTAATTCTCTGAACTTTGATTTAATGTCTTATTGTCTATTCTGTTGCTAATCCTGCATTTAGCCTAAACATTTCCTGTTCGACACTTTAAAAAAATCATCAAATTCAAATCCCGGAGTCAGAACTTATCAGTTAAATAAGTTTTTGATATCTTCAAAATTGACCTTATTAAAATTAGCACTTCCAAAATATCTTCAGTGTTTTTAATATCAAACGTTTGATAAATATGTTAATCTGATACTTTTTGTATGAACAGTGTTGAATAACAAATTTACTATTAGGACCAAATTTACATATTTATTAGATGGTTACTAGAAATACTGAAAAAAATCTTGTTAGATGTATCAACTTCAACCGATCAGTTGTGATCGATTATTGTACATTTAGGTTGTTTATTTGCGTTTTGAACATGTTAAAAAATGTTTTAGATACTTGCATTATTGTTTTTTAAATCAGAATGTCTGTGGTTCTACTTGGGAAATACTAAAGACTGATTCCCCACTAAGTCAATAATTGGGTCTAAATTAGTGACGTTGATTCCTTATTTGTGTTATTTTATAAGTTTAATATAATTTAAAACTTTTTTACATAGACAACCAATAAGAATTCAATTTGCTGAGACATGATATTACATGGTAAATTCCTTCTTATTTGATGTTTGTGTAAAACAATTTTTGCACTAATAGTGTATGTATATTAAATTGTATAATATATATATAGGGGACATATCAAGTGAAAGTGACTTAATACTGCCCTTTTAATCTTAAATTGATAATTAATAGTGGTTTTACTTCAATTTAAGCATGATCATCCTGGTATGTTGAATATAGTTGTCTCTCTTGATATGTATCCTATTATCCAATAATTAAAGGAATGGATTTTAATATATAGCCTTACTTTGTGGTACAACTACTTGGAGGCGCTTTTCTTGCACATCATTGATAATTGGCTTGACTCTTGCTATCTCGGCTGCCCTGTTGATGTTTTTTTAAGTATGACCCTTATTTTATAAGTTCTTTTAGAATGTTAATCATTTGTAACGGGTGATTATTTAATTCAATTTTCATTACTTCTGTGGGATTTGGTTTTGTTGACAGATGTTTTAGGAGTGCAGATGTATTTGTGCTGCAAAACTTTTATTTTGTATGCCTCCCTTGTTATTGATTTATTTGTGCTGCAAAACTTTTATTTTGTATGCCTCCCTTGTTATTGATTTATCACAAACTCCTTTTTCTTTTTTCAATTTAAGATTAGCTAATTTTTGTTCTTCGCATAACTTGCGGTAAAATTTATTTGTATGACAAAATATGAATTTATAACATTATATCTGCTGAATTCATACCCTAGAACTTTCTAAACTATGAAATATCTTAATATATTTTATTTCTAAACTATGACCGTATTACTAAAAGAACATGTGGGAAAGGAAGGAATAGGGCAATAATTACAGATGGATCCCGATAGCAAAAAAAAAAAAAAAAGGCTTCCCTATAAGAGTGCTCTTGATGATATTGATAGACTTAAAACTAGTAGCTAGAGCTTCCTGTATAGAATACTAAAAGAACTTTAACTGAACTGAAAAACTCCTGAGAGACTAACAGTTTTGGTGTGGTGACTGATTTTCATTGTTTAAGCTTTCCGGACACATACACATACCACTTTCTCAATAAACCAAGCTCAAAACTCAGTCCTAAATTTCTGTGGAGTATGTAATAATAATAAGATCAAAAGAAAACACTTTTATTAAAACTAAAAGATTCTATACAAGTAATCTAATGCAAGATACTATGTATTGTCTATGTCCAGAATAATCTCTATATATAGATCTTAAATTAAGATAATAGTAAAAAATCATTAAAAAAATATTAGAATAGAACGCTGTAAACAATTCTGCTCTCTTCTCTAAAGGGCTCGCCCTGCATTTTAAAAAAATAAAATAAAATGTTTGTCCTAAATACCCTACTGTATATAGCTGTTTGAGATGTGTATTTCGTTATAAGTTCTAACAAGTTCAGAATTGTTATGAATGAGACTGCAACATCTTTTTCTCTTTATTAGATTTAATGAAACTTGACTTTTATGCGCTTAGTCCCTTTATACTTATTTCCACTAATACATCTTGATATGAAATGTTGTGGCATTTTCCAGGTCCAAGCTGTATACAATGCCATGAGGAGGGACGACCGAGTGAAATATTTTTTTAATGGTGTAAAGAACACCACGATTGCAAGGTATGTACTAACACCCCTGCTTTTTATTGGCAAAGTGTTGATTAATTCATGATATTATTGTTCCAGAAAGGTGTAACAACATGATTTGTTAGAAATTAATGTTTTCTACTTATTCATTTTATAACAAATTATGGATATTCGTCAAAATCGAAGTTGGATGTATAATAGATTAATGTCTAATAGAAGGGGATATAATGATGCATTTTTAAAAGGAGTAGATGAGTATGTGTCCTATGCATGTCAAGAAACAAATTCGTCCAATGGAAAAATAAGATGTCCTTGTTCTAAGTACAAAAATCTAAAATTCTTCCATTTTGAAGAAGTTAAAGTTCATCTCTATAAGAAAGGATTCATTCCTGAATATTGGTATTGGACATGTCATGGAGAAAGTGATCCAAACATATGCTTAAATACTAGTCTTGAAGTTTTCAGTACAGAGGAGGGAAACCTCAATAAATTTGAGAACATGGTTTATGATGCTGTTGGTTTAGAGTATGAAATGGATCATGATGAAGAAATGGATGACTCTCCAAGTGTGGATGAGACTCCAAATATAAAAGCCTAAAAATTTTATGAATTATTTGATGCGGCCCAAAAACCATTATGGCCTAGATGTAATAATCACACTGAATTATCTTTTGCTGTTAGATTTTTGGCAATTAAATCATAGGGAAACATGTCTCAAAGATCTTGTGATCAAACATTAGCCCTTATGAAAGAGACGTATCCTCTTGGTAATCTTATTCCTAAAGATTTTTATAGGGCCAAAAAGTTAGTCTCAAAACTTGGTTTGACTGCAAAAAAAATTGATTGTTGTGTTGATGGTTGTATGTTATTTTATACTGATGAAGAAATGCAGTTAAAAGAATGCAAATTTTGTCATAAATCACGTTTTCAGATACAAGGTGTTGGTAGAGGTAAATACAAAGAGGTTCCTATTAAGAGAATGCATTATTTACCTCTCATTCCTAGGCTTAAGAGATTATTTCCATTTTGGTTTCGAACATATGTAAGTATTGTACATTATTTTCCTTACTAGTCTTATTAATTTTGATATTGTTATTTATAGGTATTAATTTTGATTTTGGTATTGTTATGTTTAGGTTCATGATAGAAATAACCTAATACAAAATCAATATTTGCATCACTTGGCATGGGGCCTTCACAAAAAGGTTCATACTTGGCCTATATATTTTGTCAACGGTTTCAAGTTTCACACGGAAGAATGGAGTATTGGTAAAAAAGCAATCAATTGTGGAGTTTATGTGAAGGATGATAATGAAAAATACTATTACGGTATTGTCAAAGAGATTATGCAAGTTGAATACATAGGAGAACCAACCAAACAATTAGTGATATTTAATTGTGAGTGGTTTGATAATACCATTAATCATGGTATAAAAGTTCAACCCCAATATGACATTGTGGAGATCAATTATCGTAGAAGATATTCAAACTTTGATCCTTTCATATTTGCAACAAATGCCAACTGTTTTTCTGATTTTCTGATTTGGCTTCTAAAAACCAACTATTTCTCTCTCAACTAACCCTGCCACCACTTCTTCTTCCTCTTTTATATCAATATCAATCCACATTCCTTACCCACCACTGCTTCACCCACATAAATTTCCATGCCAATTTGTAAAATTTTCACACCAATTATTATTATTATTGTTGTTGTTAGTACTAGCATCATCTAAACCTGAGATCCCTGGGACTAACCATTAAATTGTTGATCCCTGAATCCATACCTCTGTCTCAACCTCAATGACTTTAACTCCTTTAACGTAAAATCAACTGCAAATATACAAACAAGTAAACTTATTTTGCAAATTATTACAACCTGAAGAAAAATTATTTAGATGGTAAATAGGACTTTCAAAAAAACTAGAGAACTTGAAACAACAATCTCAAGCTTATGCATTTATGTCACAGACAGTAGCAATCATATTAACTCCCTAATTATTTTATTAAGGAAATTTGCAACGAAGATGAACTAAGGATAGCAAGTTTAGCTACTTTACCAGTAAAGAACCCAATAATGTTTTCCCCTTGGACTTCATACGTTCTTTTACGATTAGCAAACTCTTTGTAATTTGCAATATCAGTAGTATATTCTATTTTTTTTTATCTCCACAAGTTTTGGTCCTCTGAGTTGATTATGAGACTAATTCTTAGTTTGAGCCTTACAATAAAATTCCTCACCTCTTTGCACTTAGTCCTTCTCGGACTCAGCTTGTGTTTCCCATTGAGTTTTTGGTTTATAATGTTTGTCTATGTAAAATAAGTTAATTAGAACATTCACATTCACAATCATAATCACACCCATCTCTAAATAATAAATTTCAGCATCAACTTCTCTAAATTCCAAACTAATGTCAGATTCCTAGTTTATATCCCACATGTTGTTGTCCTAATATACCCCACGCCTTCATTGTCATCAACCAATCTTAACGTTTGATATAGGAAACCAACATAAAGGCTTCTATTTTTACAACTAGTTTTTATGGACCATAGTTCAACTTTTTTCTATTTTTACCTTTTCGAAATTGTTGGTTTTTAAATAAGCACCGTCATTGCAAGTTGTAATATAATTTAATAATATTATACTAATTTGTAGTTGCTGCTAGTTATACCTTCTCATACTATATATTTCTTCTCCTCCATAAGCAAACTACTGATTGTTACATGCAAACCTTAATTAACATTTATGGATTGTATGATTGGTGTTTAATATTCTTCTATTTAATTTATTTTTTTTTTCTTAATTATGCATAATACTGTGCATTTCATTCGGGTTCACACCTTATTGTGGTGCTTTTTCTATTTCAGCTTGACTTTAGCTTTTGAGTAAGGAGTGAAAGGAGTAGATAAAAGGAGTGAAGCTATTCCAATTGAGTAAGGAGAAGATAACTCATTTGTTTTTATAGATATCCACTCTTATCAAAGGGTAATATAATAAAAGTTGTTCTTTTTTTAAGTGTCAATTAACACACTTCATTGAGTATTGTAGCATCGTGAGACTGAAATTTAATAAGTTTTTCTATTTCACTTTTGATGTACATCATTGACTATTCTAACATCATTTTTTATTATGTTGATCATGATTCCACAATATTTTACATCTACAGCTGTGAACGCAATTGTTTTCATTATGTTATTATAATTGAAAATTCAAAGTTGGATATATATGGTTTCAATCTTTGTTATTATTATTAAGCAAATGATTTTGTAATTAATTAAACAATAATAACTCTGCATAATCCTTGTGAGCTAAGTAAAGTGGGCACAACAGGGATAGCTTAATCAGAAAAGTAAAAGTGAGGGTTGATGAGTTGAAAGTCAAAGGAGGAAAAGATGTTAATGATGAAATATTATTATTAAGGATAAATTTTCACATGAGTTATAGTATTATATTATTATGAATAAAAATTGGCATGACATGATTGCAGTTTGAGATCACGTAACAACCAGCTCAGAGGTCCATGGTTTTGCAGTTGTACGCGCACCACGCCTCCATTTCTTTATCTATTATGTTATTATAATTTGTTATTATCATACCAAATGGTTTTAAATGCTAGTTATTATTATTTATAATCAAATATTATAAGTTTTAATAAAACAATAGTGAAAGCTTCAAATGAATTTATTTTCTAATTCTAAATTATTTTTACAAAAGAATAAAATAATGTCTCAACTTCAATTATCAATAAATATAATATCAATATTATTTAGAGACCAATACAGTAACCATTTTTTGGATCTATATCTAGTCACTAAATGCATCTCTATATATTTTGGTAGTTAAATTGGTTTCAATAAAATTGGTTGCTAAATTGGTTTCAATGAAATTGGTTGCTAAATTGGTTTCAATAAAATTAGTTGCTAAATTGGTTTTTATATAATTGGTCACTAAATTAGTTTCTATATATTTAGTATCTAAATTGGTTTTTTTTTAATGGTTACTAAATTGGTTTCTAAATTAGAATCTAAACTGGTATTAATATTAGCTACCAAGATTTTAGCCACTTTCTACTAATAGATTCTAAATTAGTTTCTAATTAATGTAGTGACTAATTTTATGGATTTAGTGACCAATAAATTGGTTTCTAAAATCATATTTTCTGATAGTGTATTGGTATATTATTAATGTTAATATTATTATTACCAATATTATTAATATTCTTATTATTAGTAGTACTATTATTATTTTTCAAATTATTATTAATGTTAATATTATTACTATTATTATTAGTATTGATATAATTAATAATATTATCACTATTATTATTAATGTTATTATTATTAGTATTATCAACATTATTAATCTTTTTATTATTATTATTATTATTAATTAATTAATTAATTGTAGAAAGCATAATCACAATAATAATATTTAGTAATACATGATATTTAGTAATACAATAATGATACAAATATTTAGTAATACAATAATGAGACAGATTTAGTAATACGTTATATCTTATTACTGACATAAAAGTGAGAGCTTATGAATTGAGTAATGATATATGAACAATGATACATATTTAATTTTACTCAATTCTTTTCTTAGTCTATTTTGTATTTAAATACTTTATCTAATATTTTTTTATTGTAAGAGATAATTGGTGATCATTTGTTGTTTTTCATACTGATTCAAGTTTCACACATAATCTTAAGTTTGTCAAGTGAGGATTGCACATCTATGTCATCGTCCCCATTTGCTTCCAGTGATTCTTTATAGGTCATCCCATGGTATTTTGCTGGATGTTCTTCATCAACAAACTCTGCGGCAGGGCTGATGAATTTGTCCAACTCAGGTCCATGAAGGGTGATAACAGATATCCTTCGCACCTTATTTTTCTTGACAATAACTCGATGGATGTGACTCTTGTACTTTCCATTGGTTAAGACCTAAGTCAAGGTTTAAAAAAGTTATCAGGAAAGGACGATACAAACGTCTTGAAGTAACTAAAAATTATTTAATCACAGGTAAATGACTTAAACTAAATTGAGTTAAAGTACCTCAAGATGATCACCAAGTTGGATGAGTATGGCATGATGGGGTATATAAACATTGTTCCACTTTCCTTGATGGGATAGCATTTGGAGACGACCATCTACATCTTGCACTAGGGTAATGACAAAGCCAGGGTCAGTGTGTTCATCGATACCAATTGCTCCATTCGATCCAGAATTTGGTGGGTAAAGATTCATAACCATTACATTAGGTTGAACTCCTTTTCTATGTAGTTTCCTTCAAATCCTAAGGTTGTGGACACTGATCTTGCCAATCCTGCTACTATATTCCTCATTGCTTTGTGATATTCTTCTAAAATTTTTCTGATAAAACAAGTGTCCAAAAAAGATATTTAAACATACAGACGATACATCATAATAATGTAAAACAGTATTATCAAAAGAGAAATACTATGAACAACAAACTAAATATCGTAGTTCATATATATATATATATGAGTGTATATACCTAATCCCTGGTGGATTAGAAGGAGCATGAAACTGGGGATGTGCGATAACTTTGAGATATTCCCTATTTTCTCCAGATTTGTTTAGGTCCCATCGAATTTTATCTGATGGACCACTTTTGCCGAGGACCTTTCTCTCATCTATGGTTTTTGGATCAAAGTAATCAGAAGATTCCTTTAGAATACAGTCCAACACTTCATCCGGGATGGTGTGGTTTACCAGCTGCATGCATACGAAGCAACAATATGTTGAAACATGTTATACATATCAAATATTTGAGGTGTAATGATTTTGAAAAGGAAAAGGATTCGTGCATGACATATATATTTTAAGTATAGAAGGGCTGGAGAAAGTTTTTACATAGAAGAAGCCATATTCCTGACATGCATGGCGAAGGTTTTCTAGGGCAAGAAATCGTTGAACAGGGTTATCAGAAAATAGTAGAGAGTAATCAACCGTGGGTATGTCATCATCCGAAGCAGGAAAAAGATCTGCATTGTGATGACCTGCCATTGTTAGCTGAGAAGTATTATTGAAAAGATTGAAAAGCTTTTCCTATTACCCTCAAGTGGTATACCTCTCAATGCCTTGATATGTACCGTTTCTATTTCATATATATAATGGGCCAAGGGGTACATCCAGGGTTTTAATTTATTATTATGTGACCACTTACCATATCAAAGTGTTTTCTTATCCTTGTATTATCACATATGTCTCAACAACGTTTTAGTGGTAGAAATACATAATATTCTAACGTGTCGTGATCCAATTAGCCTAAGAAGGCATTTAATAATATTTTGTTCCCGTATATGGCGTATTTCTCATATATCCTAACACGTATATTCCCATGATATTATACGTAGAGAAATATATAGCAACGAGTAGGTACATGATAATATTTTCTGACCGTATAACAACGCGTATTTCTCATATATATCATAACATGTATTCAAACGATGTTACATAGACAAGACAAACCAATGGTATGTGGGTGTTATATAAACAAAACCTCCATGTTCATCCAATGAGCTCGTGCACTTAAGCCAATGAATTAAATAGCCAAGACCAGTCTAAAGAAAATCAAAAGTTTGTTAGGAAATAAAATAGTCAATTTTTAAGTTCAGAAGCTGATGAATTTGTACACGTTTCGTTATCATTAATAATGATTAGCGTTTTTTGTTTTGATGGTTTTACTCTCCACACTTGTTTATTTATTTATGTTTATTAATAATGATTATGTTTATTTATTTATTCTCCACCATTGTCTAAACATATATAAGTTAACTGATTTTTCTTTTATAAAAATGTGAGGAAAATTGAAAACTATAGTGGAATTAAAGGAAAAGAACTTCCTCACAAGCATTTTACAAGCGACTGAGCTGTCATGGTAAATCACCTTGATAACCAGGTGTGAATCACCCTCCAGCCAAATGTTGTTCCATTCTTTGGAGTGTGTTTTTCCAAGAACTATAATAAATACCATAATCCCAGCTTCAAAAGCAGTTTTGTAGCCAATGTAAAAGGAAAACCCTAAGAAAGTTACCTTTGTGGTGATAGAAAATGCCACTACAAATTGATTAACGGAATTTTGGTAAACTTATCAAATTGTCTTAAGTAGTAAATGAAGTACAATTATTTAATCATTAAAAAAATAAATTATAGGACTGTTAAATTTGAATGAAAAATAAAGGCAAATATGTGCTTCCTAAGGTGATAGATATACACCAATTGACATTAAGGTGATAGATATATATCAATCGACACTCCTAAGTGAACGAGGTTTGTTAGATAGTGTTTTTATTGCTAAAGAGACACTAGACTATATTGGTAAGGAGAAGAAGTGAGGTGTTGTTGTTAAGGTGGATATGAAAAAGCGTATGACTCGGTAAATTGAAACTTCCTATACTATATGATGAAAAGGTTGAGATTTGATGATAAGTGAATAAAATGGATAAAGATGAGTTTAGAATCAGCCACATTTTTTGTATTGGTTAATGGGAGTCCAACGGAACAATTTAAACTAATGAGGGGTCTTCGGTAGGGTGACCCGTTGACACCATTTTTGTTTCTTATTGTTGGGGAGGGACTCAAGGGTTATGTTCAGAAAGCAAGAGGTAAGAATCTACTTAAAGGTGTAAAGGTAGGAGGGAAGGGAGTGAATATTGATTTACTTCAGTTTGTGGATGAAACACTTGTATTTTGTCAACCAACTTATGGAAACATTTTTACCTTTAAAGCTATTTTGCGGAGCTTTGAATTGGTTTTTAGACTTAAGGTTAACTTTTATAAACGTTAGGTGGGGGTATAGGAGTTAATCAGCAGGAATTACAGGTGTTTTCTAATATTATTCTCACTATTAATATTGTTATTATTATTATTGTGAACATTATTATTACTATTAATATTAATGTTATTAATATTAATATTAATGTTATTATCATTATTACTAAAATTATTAAAATATTATTAATACTATCAATATGATTATTATTATTATCATGACATGTTAGGCATCATGATTTTGACATCTCAAGTATGTTGATACCTCAAAACTCATTAATCATTTGTCATCACATGAAAAAATATTATTAAAGAAAAACAAAACGATGCAATCCTTTCTCCAATTGCAGACAAGAATAAATAGGTCACTAAGCTAGAGTCTTTGATAAAGAAGATTATCAAGAGTTTGGACCTAATTAGGTTTGTTTGGGCCTCCAAACAAACTTTTGGGACCAAGTGCAACATTGAAAAATATTACTCTATAGATTTTGGAACTTCAAGATTATATAAGACATGTACTTGTAGAAATTATAGAGAGTAGTGTAGAATTTATTTTTTGGCCTTGTATTTTGGGCCAAGGAAGTATTCGAATTTAAATTTTGGGCCTTGTATTTAGAATAAAGAGTAGAAAAGGTTGTCTTGAATTTTTGGGTCATGTATTTGGGCCAAAACCCTGACGCTAAGGAGAAAGAGCTAGTGCCTAGGGTTAAGAGTTAGGACTAAAGTGACATTTATGTTAGGGCTTAGGTGACGCCTATACATTCTTCTCATGCTTATTGTCACATGTCACCTTTCCAATGGAGAGGATCCTCTCCATTCACGGCTTGACAAGTTTCATTTAAAGAGTTTTTAAGAAGCTTGTCATATAACCTAGGGTTAGAGTTAGGGTTAATATTAATTTACTCAATAAATATAGGATGCTTATGTAAGTCATTTTTCAGTTTTGAATAAGTAATGAAATGCTAGCCAATTTTTGCCTCTTCAACTTGTTCAAGAACTCTTGAAAGAGTATTCACCTTTTCAGACTAAACTCTTGCTTCCTACTAAGTGTGCTAGTCTAACCTCACACATAATTCACCTCCAAATCCATCTCACATGTCCAAACAATAATTCTTTCGCCACATCTATCTCAAATCACATCCAAAACATCAAACATAGAAGAATTGGTGGATTCAATGGAGCTAGGATTGCATAGTCATATATTTCTATTGAAGTCGATGGATCATGTCCATCAACTCTCTATCATGGTATTAGGGTACATGCCTCTTCCGCAGGGCTGATCTTAATTCGTTCCAGTATTGAATTTAAGGATAACGGTGGAGTTGATTATCTTTCACCAGAGATGTCCTCCAATACATAACTGCTCCCTGAAAGCTAAGAGTAGCCAATGATAATCGTCTGTCCGCTACAAGAAATTTTGCATTACGAATACTTACGTACGGATTTGAATTCATAAATAACACATGAATTACATACGAATTTTACATACAAATTTATTGGATTTATTGATGTTAGAGTTTTGTTGTGAATACCTAAAGGAGTAGATTGACCTAGGTTTGGTGAATTACAAATGAGATTTGGGTGGCCTATGGTGGTTTGGCCGAATGTTATAGCTAGGCATATTATGAATGTTTTTCTTGGGATTTAGGATTTTGGCCACCCAATCTACATTAATAGAGGCCTAATTAGAGGTCTATTATGTTCCTACTTCATACACAAGAAAAATTACTAATCCTATACAAAATGTTGAACTCATATTTATATTCTCTTACAAGAAGTACAAATATTTACAAGACTAAGAAGAATGGATAAAATCCTATTATTTCTACTCTTAATGTAGAGCTTTCTTCCTTGAGGCTCCATCTTCTCATTTCCACTTAGCTAAAGTTATGGTGGCTGCAAAGGTCATCCATCAAACTGTTTTCGCGCTCACTCTTTTTCTCTTAAGAAACCTTTTTCCCTAAACCAAAAAGATCAAGAACATGGCAATCAAAATAGTAAACAAATCCTCCCATAAGCATTTTATTGCTAAGCAAATCCAAATATAGGTGGAGTATCACTTCTCTTTAGAAGAGCTTGATCATAGGGGCTTGGAACTTAGCTAGTCTCTTGATAAATGTGGTATTTGATGCTACTTGTTTAAGCCATATACCATCTACTTGAAGCTTATCAAAACATTGAAGAAGAATATTATATTGTTGAAGAAAAGAGTCACAAAATCTCACATCTTAGAGATGAGAAATTTTTGTGAATCAAGTACCAATATTTGAGGCCACTAAATGTGACAAAATGCAAAACTATTATTACGAAGGATAGGAGAAGGTTTATTAGGCCATTGTAGTGTTGAAAAACTTGTGTGGGGAGAAATTCTTAGAAGACCTAGTCGATGTAAAGAAAGTTGAATACAATAGAAGCTTTACTCAAAAGCAAAAACATAACAACAAATATACAACAAGTTCTTTTTGTCAACACTGGGTTCTAAAGATCACATAAGTGAATATTAAAACTTTGTGATTTATTATTTACTAATAGGTATCCCCTTCAACATGTCCCACCTTTTTTATATCAACAAGATAAATAAAGCCTTGTTGGAAAGGAAGCTCACGTGCTTAATCTTGACGAGCTTCTTGCATGTTTGGTGAATCTTAAACCTCCACACCTAGTAGTCTCTAAAAGTCTTTCCTCCAGGGAAGACAAAATTGAAACCATCAGCTGAACAAAATGCAAGGATAAAGAAACTTAAGAAATGGAACCTCTTTCTAGAAAGGACCTAATTTTTTATCACCACCATGTAAAAGCTTTATAAGTAATAACGAGTTGACACAGGCAAAAGACCTTCGACTAGGTCTAATAATGTGATCCTTTTATTCTCGTCAAAGAAACTCATAATTGTTCTCCCTTGAACACTAAAAAGGAAGTTATTAAGTATTTCAGTGCTTCAAGTTATAAGAGTTGAAGTCATATTGTCTACACCAATGACAATGATAATAAACAAAGCAAATTCTAATGAATTCGTTCTTACAATCCTGAAAAGGCAATCTCATAAAATCTCTAAAACAATTAAAGCCCTCCTTAAACAACCCTTAGAAAACTTTAACTTTTAACCACCAACCAATCCATATTTTTCACCTCTTACACTACAAAAAATAATGTATGTGATGGTGGTTTTAATATGGCATTTCAAAAAAGTGTCATATTATATTATATAAAATGACATTTTAATGAATGCCATATTTTAAGTCTAAAAAATGACATTTATAAATGCCGCTTTATACATAATATCATTTTTTGACGCGCGCACAATTTTCATTTCCTCAAAATGAAAACGCAAAGTTTCCCTCAAGCTTTCCCCCAAAATTTCGTTCCCCCAAACTTTGCCAATGAAACTTTCGTTCCCTCCAACGTAAAGTTCCCTCAAAATCTTTCATTCCCCCAATTTCACTTCTCTTCAATTTCATTGAATTAAAACCCTAATTCCCCCAATTTCACTTCTCTTCAATTTCATTGAATCAAAACCCTAATTCTCCCAATTTCACTTTCAACATCGAAGAACCTATCTCTCTCGTTCCAGCTCTAAGTTCCCAACGGTTTTCCCGTTCTACAGCTTGATCCCCAGGTGTGTTCTTCTTCTCCTTCTTCCTATGTTTGCATTCCACATTCGGTGGTTATTCGTATTTTTGGAATCAAAATGGTGTGGACTTGTTTCGATTTGGTCTAGTTTTGGTTTTGTTGTTGATGGATCCTTGGTCGGGCTTTGCTGTGGATTTTGGTTTGTGTTGCTGATTTTGATTGTTCTGCTGTATCAGGTAATGCTATCTTTGTTGCTATCACGTACTATGTATAATCCTTTTTTTTCCTTTTCCCCTAAACAAACGAAATCGACGTGCCCTTGAATGTAGGCGTCCACAATTCAGCAGTAATAGTGGTTTCTGTTGCCACTGGAAATGTGGTCGAAATCGGTACCAAACACAGGCCTCAACTTTTTAAATCTTGCTACTGTGAAATAACAAAATGTTGTTGATTTAAGTGAAGGCAATTTGAACGTTTAAGTAAAGTCTTTCCTTAAATTTTACGAGTCGGAAAGATAATTTTTACTGTTACTGATTTGAAGTACCATATATTTTGTTAGTAAGATATAACATATTCTTAACTATATTTTTTTCTATCTATAATATTATAATTCGATATTTTACTGAAAGATCTCTTAAAGATAGTTAAATGTTTTTTTATTAATAAGGTTTTACTAATTGTTACCTTAATTTGGAGCTGTAGAAACTTAACGTATTGCACTACTTCATTCAGCATAGTGCTGATATCCTCCTACAATTTAGGAAGAAAGAACATGAGAATTTGAAAACTGACCAATAGTTCAATTAACAGAGAGAGTTTAGAGTTTGCCTTAGTTTCGTTGGGGATAAGACTTTACAGTATTCTCAACCTTTCATTTATTCTTTCTCTTCTCTTTTGCACAACCCAATAAGAAAGAAAAACCCTTTCAAGATAATAAAACATGTTTATTTAATTAAGAACAAGTTGAGGCTTTTAAATAGTAATTTCATCATAATCTTTGATTTCAGAACAAATGCAACTGATGTAGCCATAATTATAATCCTCATACAGTTGTAGAAATTCTAAAAATCTTGATGTTGGATTTGAAACTATAGTCGTAGAATGTTATTTAAAACCTTGATTATTATTATTAGCACAGTGATCATACACTTGGGCAATTGTCACTATGATTTCATTGATGAAATGTGCTTCCAAAAGGGTGACTTACTCTTGCATAAAGGCTTTGTGGATCAGTAGCAGGACCGTTAGTTGCTCTTGATTTTTGAGGCAATTTCGGAGGTGTAAGATCTTTCGATGCTCCTCCATTTGGGTTTAGAGAAGCATTAGAGTCACCCTGTGAAAAACATCCAAACCCTTAGAGGTTCAAGCTTCTCTCATCTTCATGCTTGTTCATTGAAGCAGATTTTGAATTTTTCTTCAACTTAGCATTCCTCAATGTTTTTGTGACTTGCAAATAATAAATGTTAAATGTCACTATTTATTGAACTTGACAAGTATGCTATATTTGTACCTTTGTTTGGTGACTGGTATTGTATATCTTTATTTGAGATTAATCTGATTTAATTGAGAAATCAAATTATTGAAACTTGTATTGAATTGAGTATCATACTACTAGTTTAAACAACTTGGTTATTGTAGAGTTTGGTTAACTATGCTTATAGTTAACCATTACAATTGTGAAGTGTTCAATATTAAAGAACATGTTTTTTTAAACTTGGGATCGTCACCTTCGTATATAATTAGTTTTATCTGTTGGTGTTTGTTTTATAGTCATGCCAATAGATAAATCGTGGATTTCTAGTCCCCAATACATCAATGAATATGCAAATGGGTTGAATATGTTTTTGGAGTTTGCATTTGGTCATGCCAATGGTCCAGTGATTAAGTTAACATGTAGACCTTTCCCTAAAAACTACAAAATTTGGTATTTGCATGGTGAAGGACCAAGTCTATCTGAGTCTATGAATGATACAAGTGCACATGTGGTTGAATATTTAATAGAACTTGAAAATGAAATGGAAGACATGTTAAACGATGCATTTGGGTTTGCGGGGCATGATGTCAATGATTTTGATCAAGATGGTGGTCTACAAAATAATATGGGGTTATAGAAAGTATTCAAAGTTATCCTTCATGTTGAAGTTGTACCACATAAAATGTATGTGTAGGATGAGTGACTAAGCAATGACCATGATTCTAGACTTGCTCAAGGACGCATTTGAACATGCTAAGTTTCCTAAGTCATTCTATGAGGCCAAGAATGTCATTAATAATCTTGGTCTTAATTATGTCAAAATACCAGCTTGCCCAAAAGACTGTATTGGGGTGAAGATAATAAAGGTTTGGAAGAATGTAAACGGTGCAAAACATCTAAGTGGAAAGATAAAGACAAGAAGCAATAAGCAAAAATATTGCGTTACTTTCCATTAAAGCCTAGATTGCAAAGATTGTTTATGAGTTCTAAGACAGTTGATTCTATGGCATGGCATGCGTCAAAGGATAACCAAGATGGGTTGATGAGGCATCTTAGAGATTATGAGGCTTGGAAAACCCTTGATCAATTACATCCTGAATTGGCAAATGATTATCGAAATGTACGACTTGGCTTAGCTACTGATGGTTTCAACCCTTTTGGAACCATGAGTACAAACTATTGTATATGGCCAGTCGTCTTGATCCCATACAATCGCCCTCCTTGGGAGTGTATGAAGCAAACCTCTTTCATGCTATCCATGATAATTCTTGGCAAACAAATGGCAGGCAATGAAATTGATGTTACTTACAACCACTCATCAAAGAGTTAAAGGAGTTATGGTTTGATGGAGTGCAAACATTTGAAACATTTGACTATTCAAATAAAGAAATGTTTACATTACGAGCAGCTTTGTTGTGGACAATTAGTGACTTTCCTGGTTGGAACACACACAATTTTCTTGCTTGCCCTACATGTAACTTTGACACAAACTCTTGTTGGTTATATAGGGGGAAATTTTGCTTATGGGACACCGTCATTTTTTACATAAGGAGCACAAATTCATATCGAATCGTTCTCTTTTCAATGGAAGAAATGAGCTGAGGGATGCACCAAAACATTTGTCTGGTCAAACATATTTGGACAAGTTGAGGGTCTCAATGTCACATTTGGAAAACCATTAGAGCCTATGGATAAGAATAAGAGGGCTCGGGGAAAGAATGTTGTTGAAGTTGTTGGAGCATAACAATGGAGAAAGAAAAGTATATTTTTTGGCCTTCCTTATTGGGAGACAAACTTGTTATGCAATTGTCTAGATGTCATGCATATTAAAAAAAATGTTTGTGACAATGTTTTGTATATGTTACTTGATGATCCTAAGAAATCAAAGGATAACCTTAAAGCCCGAAAGGTTCTTAAAGAGATGGGTATAACGAAAGATATTTGGCCTAATGACAAAGGAAGATCTAGGCCAAGTATTTTTTCGTTATCAAAATAAAAGAAAAAACTTTCTTGCAAACGATAAAAAATGTTAAACTGCTTAATGGATACTCAAGTAATATTTCAAGGTGTATTGATTTAAAAGGAGGAAAGATTTTTTGCCTCAAGAGTCATGATTGTCATATTCTAATGGAACAATTACTACCTATTGCCATACGTAATGTTTTACCAAACAATGTGACTGTAGTGGTAGTAGAACTATGTTCATTTTTTTGACAATTATGTGCAAAAACATTAAGTCAATTCGACCTTGATAAACTTGAGTCTTGCATGATTCAAACTCTTTGTCACTTGGAAATGTTATTCCCTCCTACATTTTTTACAATCATGGTTCATTTAACTTGTCATCTGGCTGGTGAGGCAAAACTTGGAGGTCTTGTACACTATCGTTGGATATATCTCATTGAAAGGTAAATATTTTTGTCACACTTTGTAATGTTTTTAAGTGTTTAGTTTGATTAGCCTAATTGAAAAGTCATCTTTTAGGTATTTGAGAGACTTAAAATCATATGTTCGCAATAAAGCACAACCTGAAGGTTCTATTGCTGAAGGACATCCCAAATACAGTTCCATATGATCTTAAGTATCTAGCTCAAGGTCCAACACCAATGCGAGACGATTTTCTGCATTCAATGTCAATGGATACAAATTTACAACTGAACATCGAGAACATGGGTTAAAAACCCAAAACAATGGAGTTTTTTTAACTTCATTAACATCATGTGTTGCTAGTAGTTCAGATCAAAACATCAGGGAAGCAGATTTGGCATATTATGAAAAATTGGAAGATATAATTGAGCTTAATTACTATGGTCATTTTAAAGTTACGTTGTTCAAATGTAAATGGGCCGACACCACAAGGGAGAGGGGGTTTAGAAAGGATCCTCAGGGTTTCACTTGTATTAATTTTTCAAGATTAATTCACATAGGAGATTGTGAGGATCATGATCCATACATTGAAGCTTCACAAGCTGAAAGGGTATATTATGTGAATGATGAGGTTAATAAGGACTGGATAGTTGTTGTCCATTTGAAACCACAAGACTTGTATGACATGGGAGAAGAAGATACTGAGTTTTTTGAAATTCAACCATGTCCACAACAAGACTTAAATTCATTTTTCAATGACTCTGACCAATTGACAGTGTTTAGGGAAAATGAAGATGATGAATTATTAAATGAGGATGATGAAGCTCCTGAAAATGATTCAATGTCAGAATAATAACAACACAAAGAGGTCCACTTGCATTGTTTATATTAATTTAAATTAGTTCATATATTGGGTTATATTAGTTCATATTTTAATGTTTGTGTTCATGACAATACATCTGCACATGATCAATTAATTTGTATTCATTATTTCTTTTATTTAATTTACAGATATGCCTAGACCTAAAAGAATTAAGAATTTGGTGAAGCCAGTGGCTGCACCTAATTCAGACCCATCTGTGGGCAACTATGTCCAGATTAATGAGACAAGTATGACTGCACAACAGCAGCCAACACCTCCATCTCTAATACCACATTCTGCATCTCCACTACCACAAGACTTTAGATCTTCACCACCACAAACCTCACAAAATGTACAACCACAAAATTCAAACCTTCAAACTGCAGAATCTGCACACAGGGAAATTCCATTTTCTATCCATACACAAACCTCTGAATCTGTTGAACCCCAATCTTCTAACTAAGCAGTAACACAATCTGCACAACCACAATCCTCTGCATCTGTTGAACCATAATCTTCTGACTCTGAACCAACACAATCCACTCAATCCGTACCACCAATTTCTGAATCTGAAGCTAAAATAGTTCAACCAAAAAGAGGAAGACAATCAAACCACTATTGGTTTGTTGATGCTATAGGTAAAATCTATTTTTGATGCTTAAAAATCAACAATTATTTTTATGTTTTTTTAAATGACAACACCTATTTGTTTCCCTGTTTTCAAATTAGGAAGGAGTTACTCAAAAATTGAAGGTCAAGGTTAGGGATGCTCATAATTTGCCTGCTGGATTAAGGGTGGTGGTCAACTATGATGATAAGTATCAACCAATTAGAGAGGCATCCGATTTACTTGCAGGAGTTTGTGGGCAGCTAGTTACAAATCATATTTTGTTTCCCATCAGTTTTGAAAGATGGTCAGATATGCCAGATGCTTACAAAGATAGAGTGTGAGAGAGTGCACTAAAGGTAAAACTTTTGAACTATGTTGATTGGACCATAGGACAGTGTTAGGAGGTTGTCCCATTCGAGAAATCATGCTGAGCAATGTTTAGTAATTTAACTTATTTTATTATTGAAATTAGAAAAGTAGGTACTACTTTGGGACCCTCTCCTTCGGTCTTTTGCTTTTCTCACTATTACATCATCTTAAAATGTTTTTACAGATTTTAATCAATTGTTGAGACAAAATGGGTAGAGTTTGCTTTTTTAATATTGAACTTTTCTAATTTTGGGGACAAGTGGATCCTTGAATTTTTTATTTTGGTAATCATACCCCTCATTTATTTTAAATAATGTCTCATAGCACCTAGTCTGTATTTTTTGTTGGATGGTCAAGTTTAATATCTTGGTTAATTTAAATATTGTGTCATACCACCTAGTCTACATAAACTTGTATTTTTTAGTCAATACATGTGGAATAACTTGTGTTTTATTTGAAGTCATGATTCTATTTCAAGCTAAATGAAGATTTGGCCAAAAGAGATGTTATGTTCAAAATTGGAAAACTTTGGAGGGAGTACATATGCAAGCTTTGGAATGAATTTTATGATCTTCTACTGACTAGAAATGACCTTATTAAGAATGTTCCAGAAGGTCTTAACATGGAACAATGGGTTGTGTATGTTGATTATCGACTCAAGCCTTCCACAGTGGTAAACACTCACTCTTGATAAGTCTGCTTGGATTAAATTTGTATTGCACTAATTACTTTTAATTTACATTTTGTAGACTCTATGTAATAGAAATAGAGATATAAGGAAGCAGTAAACTATTCCGCATACTAGAGGTGCTATGTCTTTATCTAGAAGAATGGATAATTTGGTATATTTCTACATTCAATTTTGAAATTCGAATTTCAATATATACATTAACTTTTGAATTTTCTTATATAATCTTTGTTGCAACATATAGAAAATTGAGACTGGTAGGAATATTGGGAGAGCTGAAATGTGGAAGATCACACATAAGACAAAAAATGGCACCTATGTCAATGATGAAGCTTCGGACATTGGGGTAAAATAACTTTTAGCCTATTTAATGTTGTTTACTTGTTGTTTAAGTTCTTAAGGATCACATTTGTTACATATGTTGTTTTGCAGGAAAAAATTGATGATTTAATGTTGAAAAATCCAGAAACTGCATCAGATATATCTCCAAATGATCTAGTTGGTGTCATATTTGGTAAAGAGCGTCCAGGTCAAGTTAGAGGAATGTTGTTTGGAGCTTGTTCTTCTCTTGTTTTTAAGAAGACTATAACAAGATTAACCGGTATGCATCATGCTTCGTCAAGTGCACCTTCACCACAAGTTCAGGATAAGGTAGTTAAGATGGAAACTGAACTTGCAGCTATGAAAGAACAGATGAATTCCTTGCTTGCCTACATTGCTACAAGACCGGATGTACCTGAACATGTTTCTGCAATGGCACCTGGTTTGGTAAGTGCCTCGAATAATTCTACTATAGTATTAACATGTACATTCTGCTGCAGTATTTAATTTTCTTTGCTGTCAATATTCAAGCATCAGATGTAACAAGTGGTGGTCCATCCCCAAATCACATTGTAGGATCAAGTGGAGGCAGCAAGACAGATTAAATATATATGTTTTTTTTAATATTTCGTACGGGAAGTGGGTTTGAACAATTTAGTAAGTTGTAATAGGGTCTTCGAACATAATATTTTGTGAACTCTATTAGAACATATACTATGTTATGTTGCACTATGAAATATTTTAATGTGATCTTTTGTTATTACAAAAGTTGTGTTATTTTAGTTTTCTTCTATTGGATATGTATGTAACACATATGATTATGAAATCTAGTAAATTATTAAATACTACTGGATATATTACAACTGAATATATAATTAGATAATAATGAATATTTTTTTTATTTAATATTAAAATTATGACAGTTAGAACTAACGTATTATCATTCACCATTAATTATAATATGTCCATAATAAGTGTCGTATTAAAACGTTCATAATGGCGTTCAGAGGTATCATTTATTGTTGTTGGCAATAAAAATAATTACGACAATTCAATTGACATTATTTACATTAAAAAAATGCCGCTTATTATAACGCCCGGATCTATGGCGTTTCAGGCAAAAACGTCATTTTATATATTGTGGTGCCCAGATCTATGGTGTTTCTCTAAAAGACCGTACATGTATAAAGTGGCGTTTATAATTGATGTTGTATATAAAAAAAATACTACCACATACACGATTTTTTGTAGTGTTAGTCCATATTTGTTATTCCCAACGAGGCCACCATAATCGTCGATCAAACAAAATTCCTAAACAAACCATAACCTCTTAGATCACTACTAAAGAATTTTAAGGATTATGTAATATGAATGAAACCATATCGTCGATCAAACAAAATCCCTAAACAAACCATAACCTCTTATATCACTACTAAAGAATTTTAAGGATCATGTAATACGAATGAAACCATGATGTGACAATCAAGTAATTTTATTTTGTAAAATCTCTTATTTATGTTGATATTTTTCTCATTTATCCTTGTGCAAATATTTATTATTGAGAAATATCATATAATTTTGAACTAAGATAAATACATGGTTTATTCATTAAATTATTGACAGAATTAATATTGTAGGATACAAGAGATAATACTCCCTGTTAAGAATACTTATCATCCGTATATTTAGTTTCTTATTAATTAAAAATAAATAAAGTAGGAGAATGTTGAAATATTTTTCCACCATTTAAATAAGTGAATTCCAAAATTTTAGGAGTGTCCCTTTTATAAGAACAAAAACATAAAAATGTTCAATTTTCTCAACGAAGCCCAGATTTTTAGTCGTTTTCCCTCTTTCTTCGGACCACTATCTTATTTTTAATTTAAAACAATAAAATTTTTTTGGTAAATATGATTTATTTTGTTAATTATATTAAATCCAGTGATACATATATATATCACTCCAGTGATACATATATTAAATCAAAGTTCGCTAGTCTGTCTCAATGTCTTTCTGTGTGTCAAGAAGTGTTTTCGAAACCTCTTTATATAAGACTTCAAAACAATTTTAAACTCTATTACAATGTTATAATAATAAGCGATTGAGAATAGATTTAAATCAATTCATTTCCTGCTGATAGAATTTTCTTCATCTTGTTGTTTGTTTAAAACAATCTCTTGAAAACTTTATTGAAACATTTTGACTTAAACAACTTTAGTCCACTTTCATTTTTATATTTTGAAAACATTAAAGATTTTTAGAGCTCATTCCGAAGATATATGATGCATGCACATGATTTAGACAACACACACATACATACTGAATCTAAGACATCCTCAAGTTTTTTTTGTCTCGGCTTGAGTTGGTTTCATCAAATACATAAACATCAACAATATTAACATGAACTAATTTTAGAGATCTAAATAACATCAATCTAAAATATAGGCAACTAATTCCTAAGTTAGATGATATGCTAGATGAATTAAATATTTTCTAAAATTGATCTTAAAAATGATTACTATCAAATAAGAGTTAAAGAATCTGATGAATGGAAAACTACTTTTAAGACTAGGTTTTGATTCTATGAATGGTTAGTCATACCTTTTGAATTAATCTATCCTCCTAGTACTTTCATGATATTAATGAATCATGTGCTTAGGGATTCTGTAAGCAAGCTCGTAGTTTTCTATTTAGATGACATCCTAATCTATAGTATAAGTTTTTTGTCCATCTAAGACTAATTTTAGTTATTCTCGAGGAACATCGATCACATCTTTTCCAACTTGGGTAAGTGTACCTTGTATAAGGAAAACATCGTCTTTCTTGGATTAAAAGTTGAAAAATATGGTCTATGAGAAGTACTAGAATTAAATTTTTTCTTCACTTTTCCTCATCCTCGGGCCTCTATGTAACCTTCCTTTATTAATCATATATACAAATAATCTCAGTGTGGCTGGTAACTTGTCATCTTCAGGATTGTACATTCTTGAATGGTCGTATAGTACACTGGTCATATAATACACTAGCCTCCCAGGCCCTTGTAGTCTTTAGACTACAAGAGTTTTAAGGAGTGGGAGTTGTCGGCCACACCTTGATGGTCGTATAGTACACTAGTCCCCTAGGCTCTTGTAGTCTTTAGACTACTAAGAGTTTCAAGGAGCGGAGGTTGTCTGCCACACCTTCAGATGGTCGTATAGTACATTAGCCTCCCAGGCTCTTATAGTCTTTAGACTATACGAGTTCAATGAGTGAGAGTTGTTGGTCACACCTTCAGATGGTCGTATAGTACACTGGTCTCCTAGGCTCTTGTAGTCTTTATACTACTAAGAGTTTCAAGGAACGGAGGTTGTCGGCCACACCTTCGGATGGCCGTATAGTACACTAGCCTCCCAGGCTCTTGTAGTCTTTAGACTACAAGAGTTTCAAAGAGTGGGAGTTGTCGGCCACACCATCGGATAGCCGTATAGTACACTAGTCTCCCAAGCTCTTGTAGTCTTTAAACTACTAAGAGTTTTAAGGAGCGAAGGTTGTCAGCTACACCTTCGTTTAGCCTTACAGTACACTAGCCTCCCAAGCTCTTGTAATCTTTAGACTACAAGAATTTCAAGGAGTGGGAGTTGTCGACCACACCTTTGGATGGCCATATAGTACATTGTCCTCTCTTCATATTTTTTAGACTGTGAAGAGTTTCAAGGAGTGGGAGTTGTCAACCACACCTTTGGATGGCCATATGGTATGCTTCCGAATGTTGTTAGCCACGCTTTCTGGTGGTCGCATGGTACACTAGCCTTCTAAGTCCTTCACATTCGTGAGCTTTTTTTAGGAGTGAAAGTTGTCAGCCATACTCTATGATAGTCATGTAGTGTACTAGCAATTGTTGTCATCCATGTTATTTGATGGTCGTAGAAGAGTGGTCATCCCATCGTTATTCTTGCAGGGGATTGTCGCCTTTTTGGGCTGAGACAATGTTTTATTTTATTCGATAGTTTGGTTGAGTGAGGTGCTTGGGCCTTACGCCTTCTTTGATGGGACTGATGGGTTACAGTCCTCGAGATCTACAAGATCGAGTGGTTGGGAGGCGAGGAGTCACTAATCATCCTCCCAAAACTTTCTATAAGTGAAGGTCTTGGGAATCATTTTGGCATTTATCATTGCCTTCTTCCTCTGGAATCTGATATCTTTTTTCTTTTCTAGAAGCTTGAGAGTGTTGTGTTGTCTTCAGCCTTAAGGTAATCATGTCCTCTTCGTCCTTTTCGGCCTTGTTTCTACTTCTCGGTCTTCTTCTACTTCCAAGTCTTCTTTTAGTATGTCTGAGGAGTCGGTTGGCTCTTAAAAAGATTCCCTGCCTTCTGATGTTTTGGTAGTAAGGGTTGATGATGCCAACGCGACTAAGGACTCCTCGGGTGACACCTCGTTAAGTGACCTTCCTCTTAGGGTTCGGTACGACTGGGTGAGCGATCAAGTTCTGAAACAGTCCTCCAAGTATCGTTGGTCTACGTCATTAGAGTATCTTGTTGCGAGTGTCCCTATGGTTGTTCCTAAGGTTGAGAGGGGATTGGTGTCAATGGAGAAGTGTTCGGTCAATGACCGTGTTTGTTATGGCTGAGAAGAGGGAGAATTAGATTACTTCTTCATGTACTTGACCTTTTTTACTAATGTTCATGTTTGTCTCCCTCTTGATGAGTTTACCATGGGGCTGTTGTGAATCTTGAACGTTGCTCCCACCCAACTACATCCTAATTCTTGGGCTTATCTCCAATCCTTTTGGCTTCTTTACAAAATGTTTAGTCTCACTCCCACTCCTCAGTCTTTCCTTCATTATTATAATGCTCGGCCCAATATCCTAATTCGTTGGATGTCACTGGTTAGCCAATCTAGGGCTGCTTTGTTTGCTCCTTACACTGTCTCCTACAAGCATTTTAAGATCGGGTTCTTTTGTGTTGCTATAGAGCCGGCAAGTCGCAAATATTTTTATTATGGTGATGTTCCCAAGTTTCCTCTTTATTGGACGACTAGTCATGTGCATTACCTGTACTGGCCGAGGTCATCAATGATCGATGATGATCAGATAATTTTTAGTCTTTTTGATAGACTTCTGAGGAGGTTACCTACTCAGGAAATCCTCAAGTTTTACCTTTGAGCTCAACGCTGGGTTGATTTGAGTGGTATGTGTATTTTTTTCATTCTCGTATGGTTCTCGACTAGCATTAACCTAAATAAACTTTGTTTGCCTTGGTTGTAGGTATCATGGCTCAAGAAGGTGTGTCTGACATGCTAACCAAACTGTGTTTAGAGAAGGCGTAACGTACAAGGGAGGCCGCCAAGGGTGCCTCTTCGAGTGCGGCCAAAATTTCAGTCCAACATTCTGCTCAGCAAGTTCCTCCTGTCGACCTTGCTTCCCCTTTGGCCGAGAAAAAGCCAAAGAAGAAGAAGAGTATGTACAAGGTAAGGCGCCAAGATGCTCCTGAGCGCTCTCCCAAGAGGGCTAAGACCTCTATTGGAGATGTCAGCAGCAGGGGAAAAGCACTAGTTTCCCACGACCTTGAGTTCCACAAGGGTGTCCTACTGTATGGGGTTTCCGCTGAGGGTAATGAGTTTGATGTTGAGAAGGAGGTCTATCAGGGTTAACTTGTTCCTATTGGAGATATGCTAGGCAAGGAAGCCGGCAGGGCTGACGAGGAGGAAGAGGTTGGTGGTGGTGATGAAGAGGAAACCTTGAGGGAGGAGGACGAGGAAGATAGTGAGGATGAAGAAGGCATTCCTGAGGAGGAGGAAGAAGAGAGGGCCTCAGCTGGTGATGGCTCGGGTAGGGCCGAGTAATTTGTTAATATGTTCATTTTCTTTGTACTATGGAGGGTCATGCCTTTTGTTATATCTTGACCTCCACCAAAACTTTTGTAAATCTTTATCAATGCAATTGTTATTTTGCCTAAGTATTGGCCACATTCTTTGCATTTCTTGCATTTCGCTTTAGTTTCAATATCACCTATCTCGATCTTTCAACATAGTATTTGTTAAGTATTAAAGTTGAGGCTGAGGTGTTTCTCGGCCTTGTTACCAATCGCTTTTGATTGGATTTTCAAGTTGAGGCCGAGGTGTTTCTCGGTCTTGTTATCAATCGTTTTCGATTGGGTTTTCAAGTTGAGGCCGAGGTGTTTGTTGGCCTTGTTACCAATCACTTTTGATTGGGTTTTCAAGTTGAGGTCGAGGTGTTTGTTGGCCTTGTTACCAATCGCTTTTGATTGGATTTTCAAGTTGAGGCCGGAGTGTTTCTCGTCCTTGTTACCAATCACTTTTTATTGGGTTTCTGAGTTGAGGCCGACGTGTTTGTCGGCCTTGTTACCAATCTCTTTTGATTAGGTTTTCAGGTTGAGGTCGAGGTGTTTGTTAGCCTTGCTACCAATCGCTTTCGATTGGGTGTTCAAGTTGAAGCCAAGGTGTTTCTCGGTCTTGTTACCAATTGCTTTTGATTGGATTTTCGAGTTGAGGCCGAGATTTTTATCAGCCTTGTTACCAATCGCTTTTGATTGGGTTTTCAAGTTCAGGCCGAGGTGTTTCTCAATCTTGTTACCAATCGTTTTTGATTGGGTTTTCGAGTTGAGGTTGATCTGTTTCTCGGTCTTATTACTAATCGCTTTTGATTGGGTTTTCAAGTTGAGGCCGAGGTATTTGTTAGCCTTGTTACCAATCGCTTTTGAATGGCTTTTCAAGTTGAGGCCGAGGTGTTTCTCGATCTTATTACCAATCACTTTTGATTGGTTTTGGAGTTGAGGCCGAAGTGTTTGTCGGCCTCGTTACCAATCACAATTGATTGGGTTTTCTAGTTAAGGCCGAGGTGTTTGTCGGCCTTGTTACCAATCGCTTTTGATTGGGTTTTCAAGTTGAGGCCAAGGTGTTTCTCGACCTTGATGCCAATAACTTTTGATTGAATTTTCAAGTTGAGGTCGAGATGTTTTGTACCGTTTTAGATGAGTGTCTTTAATAGAATTCAAAATAACTAGATAACTTCATTAAACTAGAGCCTCGTTAAAAGCTCCAAAACCCTCCTTAGGGAAGAAAGACTGAGTTAGGAAAGAGTGCCCTCAAAATACAGGAATTTCAAAGTACAAACTAACTATAGTAGAACTTGAGGTGGGATGCATTCCAGGTTCTAGGTATCGTTTTTCCTGATAAGTGCTCCAGGTGATATGCTTCATTGGCCACTTGATCGAAGTCGTATCCGGTCAAATAATCTCAGTAAAGTGTAGTACTAGGAAGTGACTCCTAGGTCGTCTCCCAAGGACCTAATTCTCTATCCAAGGAATGAAAACACACTGAAAGGGGGGTTAGACAAATTTCAACAAACAATAATTAATGAAACTTAAACCAGTGATTAAAAACAGATTATCCCCTTGATTTAGAATGCAGTCCGATTATCATTGGTTTCAAAAATTTATAATAACGCTCCATCCCTTTTAGTTAACTAAGCGAAAATTAATGTGAGTGTTCCTTATGCGAAACAAGCATTCATCCAACATTCATCCCAACCTCTAAACCGTGCAACTCCCTTCACTAAGCGTGAACAGAGGCACAAGTTTGTATTTATCGAATCACTAAGCGTGAACGGTCCAGTGAAAATAGTGGGCTCACATAATGAAATCAATAGTAAAGGAGTGAAACGAATAAGTATAAAACCCCAAAATTTTTTTGCAATCTCAATCAAGTACGTAACCCAAACGGATTAGCCTTCCATAAAAGTGAATAAACAAAGTGAGATGAAGAAGGAACGAGAATTAAATAGCGAAATTAAATATATAACAAAATTTAATTGAAACAAAACCGAATGTAGAGGGAAAATGAATTGAGTTCCAAAGCCGAGAGTCTCCGGTGTATCGAACTCCTTTGGCTTCTCCTCCTTTCATAGGCGGCTAAACCTAGGTCAGTCCTGAACACTAAACCTAATGGGCTTAAATCATTCAATTTTGGTCCAATAAATAAAAATTGATAATGTGGAAGCTCCTCTTCAATTCCATAATTAATTTCCAAGCCCAATAAAATTCCAAAGCTGCCCTTAAAATAATAATAAAATTAGCTTAGAAAATTCAAATTAAATAAAATTACGAATTTCTGGTAAATGAAGCCCAAACAGTGAAATAGAGAAAATAATAGACAGTTATACACAAATCACTAATAAAAATAGGTACATAAAGACAAGTAAATAGGGGAAAATAATGACTCATCACTGCTACTTGTTGAACTCTGAATGGTCCTTCCTAGTTGGCAAAGATCTTGCCTTCCCCTTGCCTTGCTTGACTTCTCATTCTCCACACCAAATCTCCAACATGAAAACTTCTCGGTTTGACTTTGGAGTTATACTTTCTCACTGCTCTTCTCTTACTTGCTTCTTCCATCACTCGAGCTTTATCTCTTAGTTCATAGATTAAATATAGATTGGCCATTAGGCTTTCGCTATTGAGCTTTAGGTCGAACATTTCTCTGCGTAGGCTTGGTTCTCCAAGTTCTACTGACAGCATAACATCTGAGCCACAGGTGTGGCTAAATGAAGTTTCTTTAGTTGAGGATTGTGCAGTGCATTTGTACGCCCATAGTGTTTCCAATAACTCCTCAGTCTACTTTCCTTTAGCAGTTCCCAGCCTCTTTTTAAGCTCATTTAACGACTTTATTCGAAGCCTCGACCTGGCCGTTGGTTTGTGGGTGTTCCACCGAGCTGGTGATGGAACGAATTCCCAACCCTTTTGTAGAAATCCTGAAGTCCCTGGTCAATAAATTGTCTCTCATTTTCTGAAATGATAGTGTTCGACAGCCCAAACCTGCATACTATGTTCTTCCACACAAAGGATTGGACCTTGTTAGCTGTGATAAAGGCCAGGGGTTCGACCTCTATCCATTTAGTGAAATAATCAACAACGACTAGAAGAAACTTACACTGCCCTTTTCAAAGGCTGAATGGGCCAATGATGTTAATTCCCCACTGAGCAAAGGGTCATGGGGAGCTCATATGATGCCAAGTTTCTGGTTTAGTTCTCTGCATGTTACCGAATTCTTTCCACTTTTGACACTTCTTGACATACTCTGTAGAATCACTCTCCATAGTTGGCCAGTAGTACCCAGCCCTCAATGCTCTTGTAGCCATGTTGCATCCTGTAGAATGGAGACCGCAATTTCCTTCGTGTAGCTCGACCATTAGATAGTTAGCTTGATTTTGTTGATGTATTTCAGCAATGGTCTCGAATAGCTTCTTTTGTATAACTCTTCTCCTATCAGCGTATACCTCACACATTTTTTCTTCATAGTGGCCTCTTCGGCCTTTTCACACGTTCCATCTTTCAAGAACTTAATGATTGGAGTTATCCAGAAATCTTTATTTTCTTCAACAACCATGACCTCTTCTCCAACAACTATGCTTGGCGTTGGGACTGTCATCTGTATGATAGAATGATAGCGATTTTTATTTTTGGTGCTTGCCAGTTTAACGAGTAAGTTGACTCTTGCATTTTTCTCTCTTCTGATGTCTTTTATCTTTGCTACCTTTAAGGTTGATAGTAAATTCAACACTTTTTGGTAATATTGCATCATCATATCGTCCTTGACCTGGAACTCTCCAGTTAAATGGCCTACTATTAATTTTGAATTGCTCCGACATTGGATCTCCTTTGCTCCTATCTCTTTAGCTAAATTCAAACCTGCAATTATGGTTTCATATTCAACTTGATTATTAGTAGTTTCGAAATCAAACCTCAGTGGTTGCTATATGGTAAGCCCTACTGGTCCTTCTAAGATGATCCCGACATTGCTTCCTTTGGTGTTTGATGATCCATCTACGTAAATCATCCATTGGGCGTTGAGGCTTGTCAATTATGGGCTTAGTTCCACGAAGAAATCAGCTAGACGTTGGGATCGTATATGTCTTCTTGGTTCATAAGTGATTCCAAATTTGGACAGTTTGACCGACCATCCTATCATCCTCCTTGCAATATCAGGTTTCCTCAATACCTTTCTGTTGGAAACTGTTTTGGCTGAAATACAAGAGGGGGGGTGAATTGGATTTCAAAACTTTTTGAAATAATTTGATATTTTTTCAGTAAAATGCAATTCTGTTTCACAGACTGGATCTTTATTTGAATTTACTAAATCAGAACAGTTGCATGAAGCAGTAAGCAGAATCAAGAGTCAATTCAGAACCCAGTCCAGTAATAATACAATTCAATACTCCAAACAAATATATCAGTATTTTATTTCTTTATACAGAATTGATTATAGTAAAAGCGGAAGCAGTTCAGTTAAGCACACTGAATTAGTAAGAATTAAGAAACCCAGTAAACTGGTCAACTGCTATTCAGAACCAGTTTCAGTAATTCAAAGTCTTTCTTTTAAAAGAATACTTCTTGAATAAGAAACAGATATTAAACTGAGATTAAATTCAGAATAGACAGATTCCAAACAGTCAAGACAGTAAGTATTAAGATCACAGAATAGACTGAGTAAACACAGTCCAGTTACAGTTTTAGTTGATGAATGCAGATCTTGAATAAATTCTTTTTAATTCAAGAACTGTCTATTAAAGTATGATTTAATCTAGAGCCGTGAGAGTTTTATTATTGAAGAAGATTAAACCTTAATCTGATCCAGTCAATTTATGAATTCTGGAAATCAGTAAAGCAATGCATCAAGCAGTATATTGAATCAGTAAACAAGAGAGGGAAAGAAGATTCAAGAAGGCACAATTTTTATCCTGGTTCACCCTCAAACCTGGGCTACGTCCAGTCCCTTACACCCTGTAAGGATTTCACTAAAAAATGATCCGCAGATCAAGTTTTACAAACATTGCACCCTGCAGCAACCCATTGCTCACCGCAGTGAACCCTGTTGAACCTACAGCAGATCAAGAAACCACACAGAACCCACTGTACGTTTCAAGAAACACCCTTGCTAAACCCTACAGCAAGTCACTGTTATACAGAATCCACTGTATAACCAATACAAGCCTCACACTGCTCCCCGCAGTAGGCTCAACACCTGTACAGACCCTCTGTACACAGAATTAGAATCCAGTAATTCAAGAACAACACACTATTTCAATTCAGTAAATGATTTTCATAGAAATCAGTAAAGCTAAGACAACCCTATACAGTAAAATACAAAAATATAAGAGAATAGGGATAGGGCGCTTAGTCAGAATATCAAATCAGCAATGCAATGAT
>Ga0209489_102789_pt1 | contig 34933 bp, 12 predicted proteins | sample SiratrowhiteBW_FD_187527 | JGI IMG/M metagenome (GOLD analysis project Ga0209489, IMG submission 187527) | Root nodule microbial communities of legume samples collected from California, USA - Siratro white BW (SPAdes) (version 2) | ecosystem: Host-associated > Plants > Roots > Nodule | place... | reverse complement strand
TATATATATATATATATATATAATATGTCAATTGGAACCTTAGTTTTTGGTTACTCCTTAGGTCAATTGTTGCCTTTTATTTTAAATTTAAAAGCGCAGGTTGAAATTTTAATTTCTTAAAATACATGTCAATGTCAAAATGGTAGATATTATTCATTTGCAAAATTTCCCAGAAAATTTCGGGCGAGCTAATTCGGACGTCAAATTTTTTGCTAGTTTTCAGGTTTTTAATTTCATACTTTATATTTAATCAAGGATTAGTCAATTGCATTGAGTTTTTCTGATAAGAAAAGTGTCTTGTTGTAAAATTTATCCATATAAGTTAAAACTTGACTATCAAATAAAATTTGGTTTACGTAGATAGTAGATATGGATCAAAGTTTTGTTTTTTCTTGAAAATAATAAGTAATAATAAGTATTATCAGTTTATTTTTTCGCAATGATCGTCCCTCCTATAAAAGCAGAACTAATGTGTGTTTAAATGAAGAAATTTTATCAGAGTGATATAAATAATTACAAAATTCATTTAAAATGTAAGAATTTAATTTTTTTATATTTTTAAATTTATATTTTCACTTTAATTTAATTTGGTTAGAATGTTTCTTGATTTTATTAAGATTTTGTTGGTCGAAATTGGAGTATCGTACTCTTGATATTGTTTTATATATATCAATCTGGTGAAAGTTTTTTTTTAAACTAAAGTTGATTGTATATATTTTTTAGTAGATATAATCAAAATCATTACGTCGCTGAATGTCTAACGTTATTTCTTAAATTAATGTTTTGGTTAATAGTTTTTAGTTAACATTAATAATATTTATTAACTTAACTGAAGTCAAATATATGATTTTTAAATTTATGTAAACTAAGTTATTTTTTTAATTGATATCAATTAAAGTTATTTTTTGTAGACAATATAAACTAAAAAGTTATTCTTATCAATATTAAATAGAATTTTTCTGACAATCCCAAGAAAACTACAAAATACATGAAAATGAGAAAAGTCAGACCCATAAAAAAAAAATGACACAATTTTCAATATAAAATATTAAGACACTGGAAATTCTAACACTTACATACTTAATACTAACAACCTATAATTCATAATATGGGATTAAAAGTGAATGAACGCATAACAATAATAGTTTGGAATAATTTGCATTGGTTTGTGAAAGGAGGTAATCTTAGGTGAGAAACCAAGATTTGCACATTCTGCATAAGATTGCAGACCACACAGTGGTTTTGTAGGTGCAAATGTACTAGGATATCGATATTGAATGTTTTTTTGGAGAAGAGAGATATCCTATAAATTTAAGACATGGACTGAAATTGTAAAATGACTAAAACGATATAAACTGTAGGTGGAATACAATGTCAACTTCAGTTTTTTTCTTTAACTTATTTTTATTTATGAGTTAAAGTACTTAAAATGTTTCTCATTTATATATGACTAACAAAAGCAAAAATATATAAAAGCCTTATCTTTACAATGCGTGAAGGAATGTGCGTCTTGTATATCAAATTCAAACATCTCATTTGTCTTGTTCTTTAAAGAAACAAATGTCAGACTCAATTGTCACGTTCAATATATATTTTTTTTTAAATATCGTACGTGTTCTAAATTGTCATGTGCAATATTTTCACATATTTCGTTGTCAAGAAACCATGCGCTCTCTCGTTTTGGTCCTCTATAAATACCATACCATCCATGGTATATTTCTTACACCATATATATCAACTATCTTATGAACTAATAACAACACCCTCTGTGATAATATGGCTCTCACCCTTCTACCTACACTCTCTCATTTTTTCACCCTTTTAGCTACACTTTCAATACTCCATGTTGTTCCCTCCTCTTGTTTCAACCCTAGAAAGATTGTTAATGCTTCATTTGCTTCATACACTCCATATTCAGATTGGTCACCTGCTCTGGCCACTTGGTATGGACCTGCCCAAGGGGACGGTAGTGAAGGTAATCCAATATCAAGCAAATCAATTCTTTAAGAATTCTAGAAAGTAAAAATAAAAATTAAGAATTCTAGAAAACTTTTGTTTCAGCGAACTTCCAGCTTTTCCTCTTTCTCGTACAAATTATTAGGTGAACTTTAAATCTATCTCAACCATACACAAGTTAAAGAATCTCGAAATGAAAAGAGTGTGTTGAAGATCTCACACATAAGTTAAAGAGTCTCGATACGAGAAAAGTATGTTAAAGATCTTACATCAACTAAAAATTAAATTTTTAATTAAGTATTTTCACAGTTTATAAATAAGTGCAAACCTCATTTTATTACAAGCTAATTTGATAAGATTACGTTAAGTCTACTTATACGAAAAAACCATGAACTGTGAATTAAGAGGTTTCCGTTATTATGGTTATTAATTATATATGTAGGTGGTGCTTGTGGTTATGGAAGCTCTGTTGGGGAACCTCCATTTTCATCAATGATATCTGCTGGAAGCCCTCTTTTGTACGGATCAGGCAAAGGCTGTGGTTCATGTTATGAGGTAGAGACAGTATATATTAATGCACTTAAGTGCAAAGTGAAAATTAAATGTTTGTTAATTCAGGTTTGTATGGCAATTTGTTATAATTTCAGGTGAAGTGCACAGGAAATTATGCATGCTCAGGTAACCCTGTGAGCATAGTGATCACTGATTCATGTCCAGGGTGTGACTCAGATGCTCAATACCATTTTGATTTGAGTGGCTCTGCTTTTGGTGCCATGGCAGTTTCAGGCCAAGATCAGAAGCTCCGCGATGCTGGCAAAATAGACATTGAATATAGAAGGTGGGTTTTAAGATTTTATGGAATTTAACAAGGTTCATATGTATTCTAATGAACATATAATTTAATATTGAGTTAAATAAGTTTGATATCTAAGGATTTTTTAGTATTTAATAAATTGTTTTAAATTGTGTAGCTAATAAATTAAACATTTTATTATAAGCTATTTTGATTGGTTTCATCAGTTTTAAATATTGTCCATATATATTTATTAAGTTGAAGTATTTATCACATAATATATAGAGTTGAGAAATGATATATCCATTAGGTTTATTCTATTATTTGTATTAATATATGTAGCAATATAATAGAAAATATACAAGATTCTATAATAAAAGATGAATTGATTTTAAAAAAAATTATAAAGATTTTTTCAAAATGAATTAAAATAATAGTTAACATATAGGTGAGATATAAATAAATATTTTCCAGACGCTTAAAAGGAACGTTATAATTTAGGCTTAATTACTTCTTTTATTCTCTATTTATTTTTGTTTCATTTGTTCATAGAATCAATAAAATTTTTAATCAAGTTTTTTAATTTAAAAAATTAAACCAGACGACTTTTCGAACTTTCAACTAAATCTCTTTGTTTTCAAAAATGCAACAATATGACTGTTTCTTATCTTAAATTGTTAGTTTTATAATTTATCTTTATGTATTGGTTATAAATTGGATTATGTCTAAATTAAAAGTTTCTTGTTAGTGATTTTAGTGCTAATTTAAAGGAAGATGGTTATATTATTGCGTTTTTAAAAAATAGAGAAACTTGATTAAAAATTTTATTAACCGTAAGACAAACCAATAACATAAATAAATAAATAAATAAAGAGACTAAAAAATAATTACATTGTTAGGTAAAAAAAATCGGTTTTACGGCTTTAGTATTTATATTTTAGATATTACAACAGGGAAGCTTTTCATATTTTCTTGCCTAATACTATTAAATAGTTTAAGTACTTTTTATTTTTAAAATATTATCATGAATTTCAGTTCTACCATCTTAAAAATTAACCATTTTCAGTCCCTAACATTAACAAACGCGATGTGGCAAGGGAATAGAAACATGTAATTTGTAATTTTATAAACTAAAAAACAACAAAAAGGAATATCTCTGTATATATTGATTAAAAAAACTTTATTCTTTTCTTGTCTATATTTATTCCGTCCTTGTATAGTGTCGGTGGTGTTTAGCTCCTATTAATTAATTAACCAAACCACGTGATAAAAAATTAACTATATATTTCTAATGGGACCAAGTTTCCCATAATTTTATTATATTTTCAAAGCATATTTCAACCTTCTTGACTTTCCATTATTTTATTTTGACCTACATTAACAATTTTATGGTAAACGACTATTGAATCTTTTAAATGTTGAGGCATTACCAGTCTATTAAAAAGCGAAATGTTTATTCTAGTTCGAAATAGGTAAAAAAAATCATATATTTAAAAGTTTTGAAAAGTAAATTATCACTATAATATATTTTTAAAGATTAATTTTACAGTAAATAAAAATTTATTTTATTATTAAAATATAATACTAATAATTAATTTAATAATTTTTTCCAAGAGAAATATTAAAGAAATCAGTGCTAAGTGAGCAATGAAAAAGTTTATATAAAATATCATAAATATTGTTATTATTGCCTATTTCTAAGTAAGACAGAATTTTTAACTCAAAATTAATTCCAACATTAGTTATATTATATTTTTTTCATTTTTTAAATTAAATTTGACATTAAATAAAAATATTTTACCATTAAATTGAGTTTTTCTGGGAGGAGGATTTAATAATAATAAGTTATAAACAAATTCTGGTCACATTACGTCTCATTCAAAATTTTAGAAAATATATATAAGTTGATGAATTCTTTTTCTTGTATATTATTATTTTTGTAATTTTTATAAATGTGAAACTTTAATCCAATCCTAACTAAATTAGACTTTTTATTCTTTCGAAAATTAAATATAAAGTTATACTTTGACTCATTTACTTTTATTTGATATTCATTTTTTTAATAAAATATTATATAAAGATAAAGTAATAATTTATTTAAGTATCAAATGAATGTATTTTGTTATTAGAATCAAAATATTATGAATCAAAACTAAATTTGCAGTGGAAGGAGCAAATTGTTTATTGACTCATAGTTTTATTTCCAACATAGTGTAACCAAAATGAGTGTTGTTTTGTAGAGTTGAATGCAACTATCCAGGTGTGTCAATAGCTTTTCGTGTGGACAAGGGATCCAACCAAGAATACTTTGCAATATTGATTGAATATGAGGGTGGTGATGGTGATCTTGACAAAGTTGAACTGAAGGAAGCATCTGATTCAGCTCCATGGTATTCCATGCAGAGATCATGGGGTGCAGTTTGGAAACTTGACAAAGGCTCTCCACTCAATGCACCATTCTCTATCAGACTAACCACTCTTAAATCTGGGAAAATCATTGTGGCTAACAATGTCATCCCTAAGGGGTGGACTCTTGATCAAACATATCGATCAATTGTAAACTTTTGAATCTAAGCTTTTGTATTGGTTTGGATCATGTCCTTGTACCTCTCCTCTGGTTAATAAAACTTAAGTTTATGCTATTTAATTAAGAGTTAATATTTTTTTTATGAATTGAATACATCATAAATTAAATATTTTGATTTCGTTAAGTTTTATTGTGTATATGTTTGTAATTAGTTGTTTTAGTAAAAAAATTGAAGATAAAAAAAATATATAAATTTGTAAACTACTAACACATAATACATTATTATGACTAAAACAATTAAGAAAACCTTGTAAGTGCAAAATCTGTTTAGAGTGCTAAGGTTAATTATAAGACAGGTTCTCATTATCTATTGTGACAATATATAACAATATTATATAGTTTTCAAAAAATTAAATTTATCTTGAAAGAATTAACTATATTAACATTTGTATTTTGTAAGAAAAATAATTGTTCGTGGATATGTGAAGGTGATAGACTCAATAGATTATAATTCTTCTTACATGATTATAAAAGTTTTGTCAAATAACAAGCTTTTCATTATTTGGATTTGAACCAACTAATTGGAAATTAAACCTGCAATTGTCTTAATGATAGAAAAAATGAGTTTCGTTTTAGAAGATTACTGTTTAACCAAGATAAATATATGTGAAAATTAATAAAATTTCATCAAAATATTTCCTGGATCATCTAACTTCTTAAGAGGATAGTCTCCCTTATAGCATTTATTAAAACTAGAATATATACCGCTCTTAATATTTTTGATGTTTCAGTTTGTACGCACTGAGCACGTGCAGAAGTTAGTCATGTGCATTACGCTGAATATGTATAGGAACATGTAGCAATAATTACAAATAAATGAAAATTATTGTTCAAATGACAAACTAATTAAATGACTTAGTTGATCCAGAGTTCACTTTGTAAAAGAGAAACTTCTGATTATAATTTTTAATAGTTAATGTAAATTGATGTTTATTAACACTTTAACTAGAAAATATTACTTTTTTTATCCGTTGATTTTTTTTCTTCCTTTTTCTTTAGTTTACTTTCTACCGTTTGTTGTGGCTTTTTCTCTATTATCATTATTACATTTGTGTGATAGTGAGTTCAGTAACGAATAAGAAGTTTATGGCATTTTGTCTTGTTCTTTTGGAAACATTAATTAAAGCGAGTAAAAGTTGTCAGTGATGAATTAAACACATGAAATGCTTTTGACTTGTTTTGCGGTTCACTACCTCCTTTGCTCCTATAAATACCATACTATGCACCACATATTTCGAACATATATCACAAACAATAAGCACCAAGAGAAGTATATATAACAGCTTCCCAGTGATACTGTGACAATATGTCTACTACTCTTAAACATGCATTGTCTCATTCACTCAATCTTTTAGCTGCACTTTCAATACTCCTAGTGGTCCCTTCCTCTTGTTTCAACCCCAAAAAAATTGCTAATGCTTCAATTGATTCATACTCCTCAGGTGTGGCTACTTGGTATGGACCTGCCCATGGGGATGGAAGTGAAGGTATTAGAAAAATTTAGACACATGCAGTTTTCCCTTGCTACAAACAAGAATTAATAGTGATGCTATAATTATGGTTGAAAAGATTGAATAATAAGATTTGTTAATTATATATATGTAGGTGGTGCTTGTGGTTATGGCAGGACTGTTGGGGTACCTCCATTCTCATCAATGATAGCTGCGGCAAGCCCTCCTTTGTTTGAATCAGGCAAAGGCTGTGGTTCTTGTTACCAGGTGCAAGTTAAAACATATAGATCTAAATACTTAATAAAATTTAAATAATAATTTATAAGCAATATCACAGAAAATGTATTAATATATGTTATTAATCACACCATTTTGTTATAATTTCAGGTGAAGTGCACAGGGAATGAAGCATGCTCAGGCAACCCTGTGAGGGTAGTGATCACTGATTCGTGTCCTGATTGTGGCTCAGATGCTCATTTTGATTTGAGTGGTGCTGCTTTTGGTGCAATGGCAGTTCCAGGCCAAGCTGATCAGCTACGCAATGCTGGCAAAATAGCCATTCAATACAGCAAGTAGGTATCTTAGTTTCTATTGTTCTATGTTTAGGGTTTCATGTTTCAAAAATGGTTTAACTTTTGCAGGGTTGCATGCAACTATCCTGGTATGTCAATAGTTTTTCATGTGGATTCTGGATCCAACCAAGAATATTTGGCAGTGATGGTTGAATATGAGGATGGAGATGGTGAACTTGACAAAGTTGAACTGAAGGAAGCATATGCAGGCTCATGGTATCCCATGCAACAATCTTGGGGTGCAGTTTGGAAATTTAACAAAGGGTCACCACTCAAGGCACCATTCTCTATCAAGCTAACCAACTTTAAGTCTGGGAAGAGTATTGTGGCTAGCAATGTCATACCTGCTGGTTGGACACCTGGTCAGACTTATAGATCAAATGTTAATTTTTGAAACTTTGTCCATTGGTTTGGATTGGATCATCAGCTTGTAGCTATATTGCTTAATTTATAATATAATAAAACAATTGTCCATTAGTTTTAATGAGATCCATCAGTTTTAATATTTAAATTGATAATAACTCAATTTCTTAAAGAGCGAAAAATTTAATTTACTCTTTAAATATATGTAAATATTAATTATACTAGTTATATATTTTAATCTTTAAGTTTAGTGAAAACAGTTTTTATTATAATATTTAAGGACCACAGTCACACTAATTTACACTTCTGAAGAAATGATTTCACATTAAATTGCAAGGATTTAGAGATTAATTTGTTGTTTAGTTGTACAACATATCATAATATTTTTGTACTTTTTACACATTTGAAGGTTAGATCAAATTTTCATTTTTAATAATTAAATAATCACCTATTTAAATACTTAGGAATCAAAATGATTATTTACTTATTAAAATCTTAAATTTGATGATAATATATAAGTTTAAGAATCATTAGTCAATTTATTTAGTGTAAGCGACCAATTTCATCCGTGAATTGTAAACGGTTGGAAATTCAATAAAGAAGTGGAGAAAAATCTAAATTAGACTCTTAAAAGTATAAATTTCCAAACTTTACAAGTTAATATCAAATTAGTCATTAGAATATTCAACTTAATGTCAGATTGGTTATTAAATATTACAGTTTAACAATAAAATGACACCACAAAATTTAGCAATAAGATATACTCTCTCGTTTTTTAATATAATATTAAAAGCATTGGCTACACAAACTAACAAAAATATTACTTTTCATGATTTTTAATAAATTTATTATTTTGACAATTAGATGTAGTGAAATACAAACTTTACTTTATTTGTAGTTTCATGAAAAGAGTATTGTAATTTTCACTGAACTTTTTTTTTTGCAATAAAACTATAATTAGTAAAATGATAATTAATAGAATCTAAAAATTTACAATCAACGTATAAATAAATAAAAAATTGAATATAAAACCGAGAAAGAAACACAACAAATGATTGTTACACCTTTTATAAATTCAAGAACTAAATCAGAATTTTTTTACTAAGTTAAGATCTATTACACTTTCAATGAACAAAATCGATTTGTTCGATTATTAGAATTTTAATGAGTAAATTGACGAATATAATATAATTTTAAGGACGATTTTGTATTTTACTAAATTTAAAGACCGATTTGATAAATTTTAATTTTATGCATTAAATTTTGATTTATTTGAAAAAATTTCACTTGCTTACCATATTTAAGGATATAATTCTAATTTGTTCTTAAATAAGTTATAATAAATGGATGAAAATTTCAAAATGAATGAATAAAGCTTTTGATAATAAATTATAAGTAATTTATCTCTCACTTGAATGGTCTATTTTTTTCACCCCTTCTCTTTTTTTTTTTTTACTTTTAGCAAGTTAATTTCTAGAATGCATTTAATATATTTTAATATTGACTGTAGTTTCTAAAATGCATTAATGTCGACAATTAAATGAATTTTAGAAATTGATGTTACGAACATATTTAATGCATTGTGAAAATAAGTGCTGGTAACTCATTCAATTCCGTCATCTATATGGAAGTAATGCATTCAATACGAAAGCATACTAAACGTGTTATGGAAATGCTCTCTATGGAGGGAGAGGGGAATACCCATTTGAAAGTCTTGGGGTGATTTATTTATTTATTTATTTATTTATTTTTATTTTTTATTTTAGCATCTTTGGAATGATTTTCATGTGGAGTAGAAGTGTAGTACACGGAGTTCTTGATTTTTTAGAAATAAGTTTTCTTTTTTTTTTCTTTTTCCTTGTAGTGTACTTTTTCATATTAATTCATGAAATGGGTAGAAAAAAATTTATTTATCAAAATAGATAAATTCTGCTATAGACATAATTTCAAACTGATCAAAGTAAAAATAACATGCTAATTTCAAACTGATCAAAGTAAAAGTGATATGCTGGCGATTTCAATTAATGACATTAATTAAAATTATTTTTCTCTCTTCAATCATTTTTTAATTATTTGATACTATCATCCTTAAGTTTAATAAATAATAATAATAATAATAATAATTACATAATAATAATTAACAAAACTATAATATTATTAAAACTATAACATAAATATTAAGACATACAAATTTATTTTAAATTAAAATAAAATAACATAGTAATAATAATAATAATAATAATAATAATTTAATTAAATTTAATTAAATTTATATAAATTTAATTTAATTTAAATAATAATAATAATTTCATAAAAATTTAATTTAAAAAATAATAATTATTATTGAATTCACTTATTATTAATTATTATTATTATGTTATTTTATTTTAATTTAAAAATAATAATTATTATTATTAAATTCATATGAATTCTTTTTCTTATTATTATCATTATGTTATTTTGTTTTAATTTAAAATAAATGTATGTCTTAATTTTTTTATTACAGTTTTATTAATTATTATTATCAATTTTTTTATTAATTGTTAAAATAACAAATATAATACTAAATAATTAAAAATTATTTGTTAATTATTATTATATAATAATAATTATTTTTTTATTAATTGTTAAACCTAATAATTATAATATAAAATAATTAAAAAATGATTGTAGAAATCGAAACCATTTTAATTAATGTTATTAATTGAAATTGCCATTCACTTTTATTTTAATTTTTTTTTATCCATTTTGGATATTAATATTAAAAAGTACACAAAAAGAAAAAAAAAAAAGCACGAGAAATACCTTAAAAATCAAGATATAAAGTAAATTAGAAAAACTTCTGACTGCTCTGCAGATGACATTTGTTCAAGGTTTAAATAGCGCTTGCAACTTCTATCACGACAATCGTCCTTCTCCTCCTGTGTAAATTTTAAAAGAAACGTCTCTTGTAGAAGTTAAAATGTAAGATCGTGCTTGCCAAATTACATATATCAAGCCAAATGCACTGATAATCAGCAATGGCCAAGTTAAAGGTAACAAGGAACTGGTTCTGATTCGAAAACGTACACCTTGATTATGAAGGACCAGCTGTGGAAAATGCAATTCATCGTGCACCAAAAATCCTCAATTAGAAGTAATCATATAATCTGATTTAACTTTTGTGTACCACTTAGAATGATTTGTTCTGCTGGCCATGCATATATGCAAACCTAGAAGGATTTTGAGAAAGACATGTGTTTTTATGTGTGCATGTACTACCTTTGGAATTTTGAAGAAGTCAGGACATAATTATAATATCTGTGACAACCATACTCATTCAACGCTGTTAGGATCTACTGCAAGAGTTAGGCAGAGGTCTCACAGCATAAATTTCAACTGCACTGCCTTTTCAGATACAATGAGCACCACGGAAATACAATTAGTACTGATATGATACCAAAAGAGGAGAAGCTTTCACACAAAGAGAGTTTGGATGTTTGGTTTGGGACTCTCATATATGGATACGGGGATGCTTCACATGCTATCTATGAAAACATGGTGAAGGCCTTGCCCGAATAGGAGTTCAGCAGATGAATCTGGAGCTGAATCTGGCAGCAGATTGACTGAGAGGACTCAAGGGACTAATAGTAACATCAATTGGAGTCATAATATGCTCCAACTTGATTGTTCCAGTTTTAATGAACCATCAACAAATAAAGTCAACGAACCAAAACATAAGTTCTCCTCGTTTGGTGACAGCGAATCCTTATGTCAAAATGAGCCAAGACGATCTACATTAATCAAAACATATGCAGCCAAGTGTACAACAGCTCATGCCAAACAATAAGATGATTACAAATCAGGTGGACAGGAGCTTATTGCCAGTCTCTGTCATATATTCACATGAAACGATGAAGTTTTGAAACCTCTTACACTTTAACTTACTCATTTGATAAAACATAAGACACCTTAATTCCGATATGGCAAAACCAAGCTCTCAACATAATCATATGAGAAAAAGTAAAACTTGTCGTCATTGAAAAGTTCACGACGCTCTATTCTATTATCTTTCTTATTGTATAGAATAAATTCTGCATTATCATAGCTCGCAAGCAGCACAACATTACCACTCTCAGACAAACACAAAATCACTGGAAGAGTTGGCAAGCCATGAAGAACACGAATATGAAGATCTTCATAACTCACATTCAGCAACAGTGTCCATGATTTTGCAACTCCAAACTCCCTCATTAGCCAAACAACAAAACGTGTCCCTTGATGATGAGAAAGACACAAACAGCCCTTCGAAACCTCAAGCACAGGCACATCAGGGGGCACTTCAGAAAGACCATCAGGCATAGACAAATAACTGAATTTCTCATTCTTTAGATCATAAGAAAAAATTTCTAAATCATTGATGGTAACATTTTCCCATCGATAACCAGAACCGGATTTGGGAAGTGCTAACCAGTTTACAGTGCCACACACATAAGCTCCATGAAGACTCAAAGTGGGGAAAGCATCACAAGTTAAAATATTTCTCCAACAAGTGTCACCTAAAGAATAAACCCTAACCTCCATTTTCTGTGACTTGTTATCCAAAAAAACAACTTGGTAAGTGTCACTCCAATCATCGTAGCCATACCCAAACATAAACAAATAAGGGTAGTAATAATCACTAGAACGAATACGTAAGCGTGGAGAATCTTCGCACATGACCCTTGTGGATGGATTCCAAAACCGGACCCAGTATTCTTCAAATTCATCTCCTCGGTAAGAATCTTGCAAGCAAACCAAGCCGTTGCATACACCCAAGATAGTGTAATCGTGGTTAAATCGATGACAAACATCAACTGTGGATGATGGATTGTGGAGTAAATTTTGTAAAGAACATGGTGCCGCACAATACCTGCTTTCATCGTTTTCGTAGTCTCTGAAGGTTAATAAGATGTGAGTGTTTTTGGAAGACCTTTTAAGGTGCAGTTTAACAAATGTAGGATCGAAGACTAGGTGGTTCATCCATGTTGAAATGCACCTGAATCGCATGAGATCCTTCACTGGAACCCTTGACAAAATTTCTACAATGAGTTCTTGAGTAAGAACTGGAGAATATTGAGATGAGGACATTTACGTGATGACATGCACACAAAGAAAGGAACGTGAGAAGCCCTACTTTACACAAAGGTTTCAAATTTAGTTTGTGGAGACAAAAATTGCAAATTCGATAACGAAAGAAACAAAGAGATCTGGGAGAAGATGCTGAAAAATTATATACTAATTATGATCCTAATTTTGAGAGTTTGGAAAAGATAATATATTATGTCTATGCTCCTAATATTTTCATGGATTTTTTTTTCTCCTCAACTAAGGTTGGATAAACTTTATATAAATTTATGTGAGTTAAAAGTGAAGTTTTTAAAAAAGAGAAAAAATGTCAGCACAAAAATATGTAAAGAGAAATAAAGTGATCCTGAAGAGATCCTCAACCACATATTCTAATCAATACATCATTTATCATATCGAAAACACTGTTAATATATTACATTACTTTAGTTAGCTAAAATTTGTTGTAAATTAGACTTATACAGTGTTTGCAACTTTTGGTTTAATTTTTTTTATTAAAAAGTCACTTCAACTAAATATAAAATCAAATAATTTTTTGTTTGGTTATAATTTAATATAAAATCCAAAGTTAAATTAAATGTGAAGCTCTGTTTGAATTAATTTTAGCGAATTCAGTTACTAAAAACTTTTTAAACACTGTTTAAATGTTAAAAATTTTATAATAAAAAAGTTATCAAATAAATAGAAATATTATTTTTTTGTACAATTATTGTTATATAATTTCAACGTTTTCTTGTATTTATGTATAAATTATATAATCTTATAAATATTGTAATTACAATATAATAAGTAAAGCAACCTTTAAGAAATATGAAATGTTTGTTAGCTATTAATTAACTTTTAAATATAACATTATATTTAAACATAATAAGTAGTTGGGTTTAATTTTTTATTTTGAATCTAACGTCTGAATTAAACTTTTTGATTGAAGAAAAATAAATAAGAAACTCTAAAAAATTCAGTTTTAATCTATTTTTTTTTTTTATCTTTTGAACCGATTTTTGGAAACTTAATTATATGCTTTCACTTTTTGTTCAATCAATTATTAGATACATATGGGTGTAGGTGTATGTTTTTGTATGTGTGATAAATTAAATAAAAATGTAAACATTTTAAACATTCTACAAAGAAAAATAAAGGATTGAACATCTTAATTTATTGCTTATTATTCTAATAAATATTTATAAAATTCTATATATTATCTTTTTTACTTTTATATCAATATATATATATGTGTGTGTGTGTGTAAATTAATTGAAAATAACAAAAGAGTAATTATGATAAAAAATAATTGCTGTCATTAATATATTTTAGGCAATTATTTGATATGTTATTCAAATATAAATAATTTACTATAAAATTATTTTTATTTAGATTTTATTATTTATTTGTAAAAAAAAAAAGAATAGTTGTAATTTTTTCTCATTTTTCTCTTCATATATAAAATAAATAAATATATGTATAAAATATCTTAAGTTAAGAAGAGAAATAAATGTATAGAGTTATTTGTAAAAGAGTGTTGAACATAATCTTGTACTTCAAAAAGAAGGAAACCAAAATTCTTTGGGCTAAGGAAATATTCTTTCACAAAACTTTCTTTCCAATCTTTTGTTTTAATGGAGATGTGTGATGTATTTATTGTTGAATTACTTCTTCAAAAGTATTGATTATTGCAATTAATGCACTATTTATATTAAAGAGTTTAAATAATGACAGGAATTAAAATGTTTGTATTCATATGGAGTTGTATTCAACTTTATAGTGAAAGCGTGTGGGACCTACAGTTTAAAGTATAGACATCCAAAATTAACCTCTTAGATGACATCCTCCATACTCTTTAAAACACTTCTTCTTTTTCAAGTTTTACCAAAATATATTCTTTTTTCGTTAGCGTAGGGGAAAGAGACATTAATATATTATAGATATTATTAATGGGGCCATTATATATTTTTGTAGAAAATAAAAGAAATGATGGATAGAGATAGTTTATAATATGTTATATTCTTAAAAGAAATTAGTGGTTTGTAACGAGTTCTTTTATATAGTTATTTCTAATATATAAGTAGTAGTTAAAATACAATAAAAAAAAGTTAGAATGAATGGAAAATCTCATTATATATTTTTATGGATTTCTAAATTATTATTAGTATACTAGTATTAGTGAGAAAGAGGTACTCATGCATCTGTTTCTTTTTAATTAGAAAATAAAAAAATGAGCTCCATAAAAAACAAAAAAAAAATAATGGATGGTTTATAATTTTTTGTGTTAAAACAAATTAGTGATTTGTAATATGTTGTATATGTGCACTTACTCTTAATATATGAGTATTTTATATAGAATTTTTTTAAATATAATTAATGATAAAATAGAATTATAATAATGTATATTGGAAACATTTTATTATATTTGTTGTAGATTAAAATTACATTTATTGTATATTTATAATAATTAGTAAAAAATAAATTATATAATTATAATATTATACATTTATAAAACAATTACTTTTTGAAATAATATGTTATGTTCATAACTTTTTTATAACTTCAATATAAATATTTATTTAATTTTCTTTATTTTTTTATTTTTGTATCAAAATAAATATGTATATGTAAATTAATTGAAAATGAGATAACGAAAGAGTAATTAAAGATAAAAAATAATTGGATTTTTAAGTAATAACAATAAATAGTTGTATTTTTTTAAGTGGTGTGAAGCATGATTGTTGAACTATTTCTTCAAAAGCATTAATTATTTCAATCAATTCATTCTGTTTGTATTTAAAGAGCTTAATAATGACAGCAATTAAAAATTTTGTATTCATATGCAGTTAATATTAAATGATTTAAGTAAATGTTTGTATTCAAAGAAAGCGTGTGGATATAAAAGTAACCTCTTAAAATGATATTCTCCTTACTTAAACTACTTGTTATTTTCAAGTTTTAACAAAATGTATTGTTTTTATCTTTTGCGTGTGAGAAAGAGATATTAGAGGTGAATTGGTTTTTAAAAATAAAATTAATAATATAAATTATATGAAAAATATTGAGTTTCATAATATATTAATTAGTTAAAAGTGTGAGCGATTTGTATTGTATTATTAAAACGTGTATATTTACTTTTAGGAATTGGATATAATTTTTAAAATCTAAATATAATTAAAAGTAAAATATGAATATTATGTACTTCAAGTAAAAAATATTTTTATATATTTCTAAAAGTATTATTATTATTAATGAGAAAGAGTTATTATTTGTCTTTATATATTTTTTTTAAAAGATATGTTGTATAAAAGAACAGTGAATGATATAGTATATTGTGTTATTAAATATTTTAATTTTCATTAATTATTATAATTATATAATATACATTTTTAAAGACTTAATTAAGTTTTAAGCTTTTTATAAATTTTGGTATTTTTAATTAAGTATTTATTAAATTTTTTGTTATATTGATTAAAAAAATTTATATTTTTAATTTAATTTTTTTATTAAATGGATAAGATGATTATTATCTTATTTTTTTCAACTTGTTTAGTAACTTATAAGTGTTAAAAAAATGTACTATTTTATAGTTAATATAAAAGGACAAGTAACTTTTATTATTTTTATTTAAGAATGTGATAGATAATAAGATTGTAATGTTTTGAGATAACTTCCACAATAATAATCAAGAAATTACTAATATCGTGACCTATAATGATAAAAAAATCAATAATAATAATGGCGATACTCTATTCAATCGATTATTTCCATAATGGATTATGGAATTTTCATTATTGAACATAATAACGATTTATATTAATTATAAAATTCATATAAAAATAAATAAGTGAAATGGTAAAGTAAAATTGCCAATTAAAAAAACCATAAATCTTAGTTAAATTTTTTAATAATAAATAAAACAAAATAAAAACTAAATTAAATTTAATTAAGCAAATGAAGTTTCAAGCAGTTAAAAACAAAAGTATTCATTCACGAGAAAATGAATACGTGTGGGGTCCACTGCTCCACATGGATCCACCTACAATTGTTAATGAAAGTTAGGGATGTTGAGTAAAGTATCTTCTTCATTCTATCTATAAAATCTTCTGCTATGTGCAACCCTTCATCTTCACTGCAACCTACTTTTAAAGTAGGTTTTCCCCTTCTTCATCAATGTCTTCTTCTCAGAATACTTGTGTTCTCCCCAAAGATGTGATCATGGAAATTTTGTCGCGGCTTTCGGTGAATGATCTCATGCGATGCAAGTGCGTTTCAAAAGGGTGGAAGCACCTCATCTCTGATTCTATTTTTGTGAAACTGCACCTTCAAAGGTCCTCCAAAAACACTCACATGCTATTGACCTTCGCAGATCATAGTTCCGAAACAAGAAGGGATTATGCGTTAGTTTGCCCTGTACAAGATTTACTTCACAACCCATTGTCCACCCTCCAAACTTTGTATCACAAACATGAACATCGCCCATTCAACCGCGATTACAGTATCATAGGTGTCTGCAACGGCTTGGTTTGCTTCCTAGGTTCTTACGCTGTAGATGAATTTCACAGATACTATCACAGATACTGGGTTCGGTTTGCGAATCCAGCCACAAGGGCCATGTCTGAAGATTCCCCACATATTTGTTTTGATCCCAGCGATTATAAATATCCTTACTTGTTTATGTTTGGGTTTGGGTACGATGATAGCAGTGACACTTACCAAGTTGTGTTTTTCGATAATAATAAGAATGAATCCCAGAAACTGGAGATAAGAGTTTACAGTTTAGGGGACAGTTGTTGGAAAAATACTTTAACTTGTGATCCTGTTCCCACTCTGACTAGGTTTGGAACTTTTGTGAGTGGCACTTTAAACTGGCTAGCATTTCCCAAATCACGTGCTGATGATGAAGGACGAAATAGTGTTAAGATGAACGAGTTAGAAATATTTTGTTACGATCTAAAGAAGGAGAAATGTAGTTATTTCTCTATGCCTGATGGCACTTTAGAAGTGTATCGTCTTGGGCCAAAGCTTGAGGTTTTGAAGGGTTGTTTGTGTCTTTCTCATCATTATAAGGGTGAGTTTTTTGTTTGGCTAAAAAGGGTGTTTAGTGATGAAAAATCTTGGTCAAAGTTGCTGACTTTCAATTATGGGTGTGATATTCAATATCAGAGTCTCCTCCCTTTCATCCCTTCATGTCATATGGAGATTCTTTATGTGAGTGAGAATGATGAAGTTGTGCTGCTTGCAAGGACAGATATCGCGGAATTTTTTCGGTACAACAATAGAGAGAATAGAATACATCTTCATGAATTTTACGATTACACCAAAAGGGATCTTTTCTCTTATGATTATGTTCTGAGCTTGGTGTTGCCGTATAAGAATTAAGTAGCCTTATGATTTCTTGATTGTGTAAGTGGTTTGAAAATCTTCTAGGTGATGATAAGGCTATTATTAAATTTGTATTTATATGCAGTTATTATTAAATGGTTTAAGTAAATGTTTGTATTCAACAAAAGCGTGTGGGACCTTATAGTTTTAAGTCTATACATATATAAGTATGTTCTTAAGATGATATTCTCCTTACTTTTTAAAGTGCTTGTTATTTTCAAGTTTTAACAAAATATATTGCTTTAATCGTTTGCGTGTGGAAAGAGATAATTGAGATGAATTGTTTTCTAAAAATAAAATTAATAATGTAACTTATATGAAAAACATTGAGTTTCATAATATATTAATTAGTTAAAAGTGTGAGCAATTTGTAGCATATTATTAAAACGTGTATAGTTACTTTAAAAATTGGATATAATTTTTAATTTTAAATATAATTAAATGTAAAATATATATATTATGTAATTCAAATAAAAAATATTTTTATATATTGTTAAGATTATTATTATTATTATTATTATTAATGAGTAATATATATTATATGTCTTTATATATTTTTAGAAGATATGTTTGTATGAAAGAATAATGAATGATTTAGTATATTGTGTTATTAAATATTTTAATGTTTATTAATTATTATAATTATATAATATAGTTTTTAAATATTTAATTAAGTTTTAAGTCTCCCATAAATTTTAGTATGTTTTATTGAACATTTATTAATTTTTCTTTAACTGATCACAAAATGTTTATTATGTTTAATTTTCTTTAAGTAGATGAAATGATTATTATCTTGTTTCGTCATTTGATTTAATTTATCTTTGCGTGTTAAAAAATGTTCTATTTTATGGTTAATATAAAATATATTGTAATTAATGTAAAAAAAAAAAACAAGTGTTTTTATTGTTTTCACTTAAAAATGTATTATATAATAAGATTCTCATGCTCTCATATTACTTATACATCATCACCTACAACAACTCTGAAATACTGATAACTATTTATAATAATTATGGAACTAGTGACCGTCTTTGATTATAGGTGACTATGTAAAATTATTAGGAAACATAATAATCTTATCATTCAATACAATATCAGTTTATATTAATTATAAAATCTCAAATTTCTTAACACGTAGAGATAAATAAAAAAACTGAATTTTTAATTTTTTTTATAAATTGATTACTTATGTGTTATGTAAGATCTTTCATATTTCTTGAACTTAGAATTATTTTAAATAATGAATATACTTACACCTCAAACAACATATATTTAGGTTTAGTAAATTGAATTTGAAGAGGTTCTCTAAAAAAACTTCATTATCATAAAAGTTTTCAATGGTTAACAATCCTCATTTTCCTTGTAAGAAATAGAATATTTTTGTATCTTTTCTCTAAAATAAATTCTTATATCCAATTAGATCATTTTCTAAAACAAATAACAATAGTATTTTGTTTTTCACTTTATACGCCACATTGCATAAAAGTATAAAATCCTTTATATTATTTGGTTGGTCAATTATTTTAGAATTTTTTATACTAGTTAATGCTTTGTTTGGATTGGGGATTGAATTTAAAGGAGTGGATTTGAGATAAAAGTGTGTAGAAAGTTGAATTGTTTGGATTAAGAAAAAGATGATGAGATTTGAGTAAAAAGTTTATGAAAGTTTGTGAATAATGTGATATGTGTGATTAATAAAATAATTTTTTAATAGATAAAATTGTAGTTAAAATTAATTTAAATTAAAATGCAATTAATTTATTTTTATCATTATTTTATAAATTTGTTAAATTTATTATTATTATTATTATTAATTATTATAAATATATTATATTTTATAATTAATTATATTTATTTTATTATAATATAAAATAGATATTACTAAATTAATTATATTAAATTAATTATATATAAAATACAATAAAGATTACACTTTCTTTGCAAATCTCGCCTCTGTTGCGAAGAAAGTTTATCTTTACCATTTTTACTCGATTTTTGTATTAAATTAATTTTTTATTCATCAAAATATGTGCAATCCTCACATTTCCACTATGCTGATCTTTCTTCGCACATCCGTGTCTTGAAACAAATGTATTCTAAGTGTTGTAGGTTATATCAATTGTCTCGTAGTGTATGTCAAGTTGGTCAACTCACAATCAAATTGTAGTATTTTGTCTGCTATATCTTTTAGTGGTGATAACTACTCAATCCAATAATTAGTATTAGAATAAAGTTACAAGTTCAATTTGCAATAGAATAATTGTTTAGAGAGATTGTTCAATTTGCCATAGAATAATTGTTTAAAGAGATTGTCCAATTTACTATAGAATAATTGTTTAAAGAGATTGTCGCAGATTACACAATTATCTATAACAATTATCCTAAAACTTAGACTATATAAACCAAATCATAATCAAAGAATTCAATTCCTAGTAAAATTTCGCAAACAATTATTTAAAAAAAAACTACTTTTTAAAAGGTCCTCTCCAGAAGCTTATTTAGGAATCAATGATATATTATTAAAAGAAATTAGTGGTTTGTAACGTGTTCTTTTTATATAGTTATTTCCAATATACGAGTAATAGTTAAAACATAATAAAAAATGTGTAGAATGAATGGACAATATTATATATTTTTATAGATTGTAAATTGTTATTAGTATTATTATTAGTGAGAAAGAGGTACTCATGCATCTATTTCTTTTTAGAAAATAAAAAAATGAGTTCAATAAAAAACAAAAAAAAAAGTTAATGGATGGTTTATAATTTGTTGTGTTAAAACAAATTAGGGATTTGCAATATATTGTATATGTGCACTTACTCTTAATGTATGAGTACTAAAAGTATTTCTAACAATATACATAAAAAAATATATATATATATATATATATATATATATATTAAATATAATTAATTATAAAAAAATATATATATATATATATATATATATATATATTAAATCTAATTAATGATAAAAAAATTATTGTATTTATTATCGATTAAAAGTACTTTTATTGTATATTTTTGATAATTAATAAAATAAAGAATATAATAATAATACTATACATTTATAAAAATTATTTTTTGAAATAATATGTTATGTTCATAATTTTTTATAACTTCAATATAAATATTTATTAAATTTTCTATTTTATCTTTTTTATTTTTAGATGAAAATAAATATGTATATGTAAATTAATTGAAAATGAGGTAATTACAAAAGAGTACTTAAGGATAAAAAAAATAATTGTAACTTTAAGTAATTAACCATAAATAGGTGTATTTTTTTAAGTGGAATGTGTGATGCATTTACTGTTGAACTATTTCTTCAAAGCATTAATTATTGCAATCAATTCACTCTATTTATATTTAAAGAGTAATAATGACAGCAATTAAAAATTTTGTATTCATATATATGCAGTTAATGTTAAATGATTTAAGTCAATGTTTGTATTCAAAGAAAGCGTGTGGAACTATAGTTTCAAGTATATACATCTAAAAGTAACCTCTTAAAATGATATTCTCCTTACTTAAACTACTTGTTATTTTCAAGTTTTAACAAAATATATTGCTTTCTCGTTTGCGTGTGAGAAAGATATTTTCAGGTGAATTATTTCTTTAAAATAAAATTAATAATATAAATTATATGAAAAATATTGAGTTTCATAATATATTAATTAGTTAAAAGTGTGAGCAATTTTGTATTGTATTATTAAAACATGTATAGTTACTTTTAGGAATGGGATATATTTTTTAATTTTAAATATAATTAAAATTAAAATATAAATATTATGTACTTGTAGTAAAAAATATTTTTATATATTTCTACAAGTATTATTATTATTATTATTATTAATGGAAAAGATGTGTTATTTGTCTTTATATTTTTCTTAAATGATATGTTGTATAAAAATGTATGGTCCTTAACTTATTATTTTAAGTAGTACTTAACTTATTACTCTCAAATCTACTGGTTGAGGATACTTTGAGAAACTTTTCCAAATTCAACCTCGACATGACAGCCAGTTTAAAGTAAGTACTAATTTAAATAATTAGTGAAAATCACTTCATTAATGAATGAAGTTTATAATTATAGGTCTCGAAATTAATAAATAAAAAGAAATTAATAAAAATTAAATTAAATTAATTAAGCAAATAAAGTTTCAAAGCAGTTAAAAATAAAAGTATTTATTCACAAGAAAATGAATACGTGTGGGTCTACTGCTCCACATGGATCCACGTACAATTGTTAACGAAAGTTAGGGATGTTAAGTAGCTTCTTCATTCTTTCTATAAAATCTTCTGCTACGTGCAACCTTTCATCTTCACTGTCACCATTTTCCTCTCTTCTATTCCTCCATTCTCCAATCTGCAATTTTTCTCAACAGTTAACAATATTGCACCTTTATGCAAAGTAGGGTTTCCCCTCCTTCATCAATGTCTTCTTCTCAGAATAATTGTGTTCTCCCCAAAGATATGATCATGGAAATTTTGTCGCGGCTTTCGGTGAATGATCTCATGCGATGCAAGCGCGTTTCAAAAGGGTGGAAGCACCTCATCTCTGATTCTATTTTTGTGAAACTGCACCTTCAAAGGTCCTCCAAAAACACTCACATGCTATTGACCTTCGCAGTTCATAGTTCCGAAACAAGAAGGGATTATGCCTTAGTTTGCCCTGTACAAGATTTACTTCACAAATCATCTTCCACCCTCCAAACTTTATATCACAAACATGAACATCGCCCATTCAACCGCAATTACAGTATCATGGGTGTCTGCAACGGCTTGGTTTGCTTACTAGATTCTCACATTGTAGATGAATTTCACAGATTCTTCCACAGATACTGGATTCGGTTTGTGAATCCAGCCACAAGGGTCATGTCTGAAGATTCCCCACATATTTGTCTTAATCCCAGCGATTACAAATATCCTTACTTGTTTATGTTTGGGTTTGGGTACGATGATAGGAGTGACACGTACCAAGTTGTGTTTTTCGATAATAATAAGAATAAATCCCAGAAACTGGAGGTAAGAGTTTATAGTTTAGGGGACAGTTGTTGGAGAAATACTTTAACTTGTGATGCTGTTCCCACTCTGACTAGGTTTGGAACTTTTGTGGGTGGCACTTTAAACTGGCTAGCATTTCCCAAATCACGAGCTGATGATGAAGGACGAGAAAGTGTTAAGATGAACGAGTTAGAAATATTTTGTTACGATCTAAAGAAGGAGAGATGTAGTTATTTCTCTATGCCTGATGGCACTTTAGAAGTGTATCGTCTTGGGCCAAAGCTTGAGGTTTTGAAGGGTTGTTTGTGTCTTTCTCATCATTATAAGGGTGAGTTTTTTGTTTGGCTAAAAAGGGAGTTTAATGATGAAAAATCTTGGTCAAAGTTGCTGACTTTCAATTATGGGTGTGATATTCAATATCAGAGTCTCCTCCCTTTCATCCCTTCATGTCATATGGAGATTCTTTATGTGAATGAGAATGATGAAGTTGTGCTGCTTGCAAGGACAGATAACGCGGATTTTTTTCGGTACAACATTAGAGAGAATAGAATAGATCTTCATGAATTTTACGACGACACCAAAATGTATCTTTTCTCTTATGATTATGTTCAGAGCTTGGTGTTGCCGTATAAGAATTAAGTTTCTTAATTGTTTAAGTGGTTTGAAAACCTTCTATTTGATGCTGATAAGGCTATGAGGGCTGCTTGAGGAACTGCTATGAAGGTTTGGTAAATGTGCTGTGAATGGTTGTATAAGCACCGTTTTACCTTGTCAAGTTAAGGATCATATGATGTAAGATAAGCTTTTTTGTGGCTAAATTAAAAGATTAATAAGGTGTGGCTAATTAATTGGTGCATTTGGATCCAAAGCAATGGTGTCTGGTGTAGCAGAATGTATGTACAAGTGTTAAAGATGTTAGTTTTTCTTAATATGATTGATGCATAAGTCCCTTAATCTGTATGCAATATAGTGTGGCTGGGAGAAGATTTAAGCTGCTTACTGCTACAATGCATATTTTCTTAAATATAATTAATGATAAAATAGATTTATAAAAATGTATATTGGACAAATTTTATTATATACTATTATAGATGAAAAGTATTTTTATTGTATATATATAATGATTAATAAAAAATAAATTATATAATTATAACATTATACATTTATAAAACAATAGAGTAATTAATAATAAAAAAACAAATTGTTGTGATTGATGTATTTTAAACAATTATTTGATATGTTATTCAAATGGTAATTGAACTATTTTTTATTTATCTTTTAATATTAATTTATATAAAAAATTAATTAAATAGTTGTATTATTTTCTTTTTCTTTTTTCCTTTGTAAGAGAATGATGAATATAATCTTGTATTTCAAATGTTACGAATAAAAGGAAATCAAAATTTTGTGATGTATTTCTTGTTGAACTATTTCTTCAAAAGCATTAATTATTTAATTATTGCAATCAATGCACTATATTTATATTAAAGAGTTTAATATTGACAGCAATTAAAAAATTTCTATTCATATGCAGTTATTATTAAATGGTTTAAGTAAATGTTTGAATTCAACAAAGGCGTGTTGGACCTTATAGTTTTAAGTATATACATCTAAAAGTAAGTAAGTTCTTAAGATGATATTCTCCTTACTCTTTAAACTGCTTGTTATTTTAAGTTTTGACAAAATATGTTGCTTTAATCGTTTGCGTGTGGAAAGAGATAATTGAGGTGAATTACTTTTTAAAAATAAAATTAATAAAGTTACTTATATGAAAAATATTGAGTTTCGTAATATATTAATTAGTTAAAAGTGTGAGCAATTTGTAGTGTATTATTAAAACGTGTATAGTTACTTTTAAGAATTGGATATAATTTTTAATTTTAAATATAATTAAATGTAAAATATAAATATTATCTAATTCAAATAAAAATATCTTTATATATAAAAATATAGTTTTTATATATTGCTAAAAGTATTATTATTATTAATGAGGTAAGAGGTATTATGTGTCTTTTATATATTTTTAAAAGATATGTTTGTATAAAAGAATAATCAATGGTTTAGTATATTGTGTTATTAAATATTTTAATTATTATAATTATAATATAGTTTTTAAATATTTAATTAAATTTTAAGTCTTTTATAAATTTTAGTATTTTTAATTGTGCATTTATTAAATTTCTTGTTCAACTGATCACAAATTATTATCCTTTAATTTTTTTAGTAGATGACATTATTATTATCTTGTTTCTTTATTTGGTTTACTTTGTCTTTACGTGTTAAAAAAAAGAATTGTGATGTTTTATGGTTAATATAAAACATATTGTAGTTGTAAAAAAATAAGTGTATTTTATTGTTTTCATTTAAAGATGTATTTAAAAATGTATTGTATAACAAGACCATATTAGAGTTATAGTCACCGGTTTAATTTTCAATAAAAACTTGTCGGAATAGTTTTATTTTAGACCTCAATGGAGGAACCAGTAGCAGAAGAAAACCGTGAACGAAGGAGGACAACTTTCAAACAAAATAACAAAGGTAAAATGGGTATTTTAAAAGCTATTGGATGCAGTTAACAGTTACGGGGTGTAGGAAGCAAAAGACAAAAAAGATACTTAGGTATGAGTGATTCTTCCTGCACCTCCATGACGACTTCCTGCACCTCCATACTAATAACGATTTTACAAAAATACCCTTTTGATATTTTTGAAAATCTCATCTTACCCTTTTTCATATCTTCATCATCTCCTCTTTCCATCCTTTCATCATTTCAGCCTCCAACGACCCTGCACCTCCATACCTCCATACGCAGGTTCCTGCACCTTCAAAATTTCTTCCACTGTCCTTTTCTTATACTAGAGAAAAGCTTAAGCACCACAAAAGTTCCACCATTGTATTCTCCATCTACCTCTATCCACTCTCCACAAACACCACAAAAAAAAAACACATTGCGGGTTCTACAACCCGCAATGTAAATTTTTTTTCAAACACACCGCACTGTATTTTCTTAAGATTTTTACACTGCGGGTTGTCGAACCTACAAGCCAAAAAATTTTATAAAAATACATTGCGGGTTCTACTACCCGCAATTCATTTTTGAAATTTTTTTTGAATTGCGGGTTGTACAAACCACAATGTGTTTCAAAAATTTTTATATTGCGGGTTGTAGAACCCACAATAGTGAAGGTGTGCCCTAATTTGTTACGGGTTCTACAACCCGCAACGCTTTTAAAAAAACATTAACATTGCGGTTTGGAGAACCCGCAAACTGAAAAAAAAAATTTGAACGCGAGACGATGAACACTACAACCTCCTTCTTCCTCCCAACCTCCTTCCTCCTCCCAGCAACAACAGTTTCCTTCTTCAACAACTCCTACAACAGTCTTCTTCCACCTCTGTAATCTCTCTACATTGCTCTCACAATCCTAAACCTTTATCAATGTCTCTACTGTCACCAACATAGCACCTCTGAATGTACTGTGCCTTCTCTTTTAAAACGAAGGACATTTTGGTCTTTTCCTTATGTCTAAAATTAAAATTTTGAAAAACTACGGAGGTGCAGGAAGTCGTCATGGAGGTGCAGGAAGAATCACTCCTTAGGTATATCTTCTTGTTGAATAGTTGTCTTTCTAGTAAAAAGACATTGTCAATTTTGATAACTAAATTTACATTTTTGTTTTGAGGATCAAATCCATTTATATATAAGCATATATGAACTTCGACATGTTTTAACTAAAAAAGGGAGAAAATAAATTTCTTTATCTGTAATAAAAAAAATTGTAATTTTTTCCTTTTAATTTTCCAACTTTTATGTTGTTTTCAAATTCTTATTTGATTGTAATTTTAGAATAGAATTATTTGGATGTAGTTTTTAAATAATTTTTGTATGAAATTTTGTAATAAATTATATGGTTGTGTAATATAAGAATAGGAAATGGAAAAGAGTCCACCACTTAGAGAATGATTTAGAACCTTTTCAAATGTTGCAACTTGAACAGTAAAACAAGGTTTTCTAGATACTCAATCAAGGAAATGGTCTACAACCTTTTCCAAACTTGCAAGATAAGATAAAATAAGGGTGCTACGGCGTAATTAGAGACCGTAATTTGGAATTAGTGACAAAATTCTAAAATTTCATTTTAAATTTGAAAATATGAGTAATTTAAAGTAGAAGCTTCTAACACTTAAGTTCTGATTCACTTTGTATGTTCAAGACTCTTATGTAAGGAGACATTATCCCTTTATATCAATTTTATATTTTTAGAAGTAATGTGAACTCTTTTTTAAAAAAGTGTAATACTCAATTCATGAAATTTTATCATAATTTATAAAAAAATAAATAATGATTTTTCCTTTAACTAATCCTTTTACTCCTTTTCAAATAACGTAATTTTCTATATAATCTCTTCCGTCTCTTTGCTTTCTTTTTTACCTCAATGGTCTTGGATTTTCGTTTAATATAATAGTTAAAATCCTTTGGTGGAATATAAATTTCATGTCTATATTTGAATTTAGTTTATAAGCATTCCTAATGGAAAAAAACACTATTACCTGTCAATCTAGAGGATTATAAGAGAAGTATCACATGGTAAAAGAATCCTACTTCCATACCAAGTTTTAGGATTCAATTAATTAATAAAATGTTCATTCTTGAGAGATTAATGATGTAGAGAAATATAGTAAAAGTAAAAAGAAAAAACGCTGTTGAATAGAATACTCAATTGTTTACTTTGATGTCTTTTTAGAGGAATTGTTTTCGTGATATGTTCGTTCATAACAATATATTTAAATCTGAATTTGTTTACAAGTGCTTAAATTTTAGAATTGGATCATATTAGTATTGCAACAATAAGTGCAAAATTGCATATAATTTAAGAATGGTTTATATAAATCAAAATTCATAATAGAACACAAAAATAATAAGATCTTACAGATACTCAGTGAAATGGCAAAACCTTGTATATGTTTGTTATCATTCATCAATACCAGTCATAGGCACTTCAGAATTGACTAGTTCATCATCATCCTCACTCTGGTTGTCTTCAGAATCCATTAAGGCTCCCTTTTGAAAGTAATCAGTTTTGAAATCGTAATCACCTTCCATGGGATCGGAAGAGGCTAAAGCTTTCTTAGCCTTTTTTCTTCTCTTCTTCTCTGCACGCCTCAGTTTTGTATTAAGCATTCCCTCCGCATTATATAATTTTTCATTTTGCCTACTTGCTGCATTGCTATCTTTGTTCTTCCCAGCATCATCTTCCATCGATTCATCCGCCTCAGCCACATTTACGGGACCTTCGTGTTGGTCAGCTGACTTGATTTGTGTCTCATCCTACGACATAAGTGTGAAAACAATAAAATTTCAGTAAACGGTTGATATCAACAATATGTCAATTCCCTAGGCATCTTCTCTCAAGTCTAAACGGTTTCAAGAAACAAACCTCCAACACCATTTCACTAAGATTGAGAGGGTGACTTGAAGGAACTTCAACAGCATTGAAGTCATCAACAGATTTAAGGCTCCCAATATATGAAGATTCATTGTTGTAGACTTCATCAATGTTAAACTCTTTCGCAAATTCAGAAACTATCTTCACCTCTGAAGATTCACCTTGATCCCTATTTGGGGGCATGGTATAATACTGAATTTTACCTGAAACATGCAAAGATAAATTCCAACACTCAGTTCTTCCTCATTTTTAACTTCAACACATAAAAGTATCAATTTCTCTGATTATAATTTAGGAAACTCCATGTATGTGTACCCTCGTTCCAATCATGAAGAATGATTCTTGCAGCAGCAACCATGTCAACTATTCCACCCTTCTTGAGTTTGCCCCTAACTGTAGCTACCTTCCGCAGAAAGTCATCAACATCACCCACATTGAAACTGGGAATTTTGTACAGAATTACCAGCTGCTCAGGCTGACAGAGCTTTAGGATTTCCTTCACTGCATTGTCCAAGTTAAAAGAAAAGGAATAAGTCTTTAAATTTATTTAACAAGAGTCAATACGGCTTAAATCAGGATTTTACATTAATAAAATAATTGTATTGAGCAAACTACTAAGTGTTAAGAAATTAGAATTGTCATTACTAAATCAAACACTAATTTATATCTAAACAATATGTAAAACAACCATAGAATTTTAAAACAAGACAACAGGAAACATAATCGAACAGCCCTCGCATAGAAAAATTCAACGTTCTACTAGATCACCCATCAGTTGCATTTTACAACCTAACAGAACTCTATTTTATAACTAGGATAAGTGACGAGAATTAATGAAAGCGTGCTTTTATCACCAACATTCTGACCCTGGTAGATCAAACCACACATAAGCATACAGTAAAATAAAATGTACACACCCAACGCCCCGAGGACTAACCTCATTCACACCATCATTTTTAACACAAATGATAAACTAAAGTGGTAATGATGGAGCAAGTCCGAAAATATCGCAAAAATTCAAACCTAAAGAAATAATTGAATTTATAAATGAAAGTTATTCTAATAGAGAAAATGGAGGAATAGAGGATAAGAAATTCACACCAAACCAGATATTAAATCAATGTACAATGGGCCAATAGCACCTCTGCTTATAAACAGAGGTAACATAACAAGTTTAAGGACAAAGTGCAACCCTGGTATATGCAGCAACTAGTCAAACCAAATGCACCAAAAAATAGCAAAAACTGCAAACTGTTGTAAAATTTAATAGTATTTCTTCAACGTCACAGGCTCATTTCCTTTTACTATTTTTTCATGTAAAATTCCTATAAATCATCTACCATTCATTTCAAACGGCATTAATGCAAATAAATGCCTGAATAACCAGATAATAAGGGGGAAGTACCTGGGCTAATTGGATCCTCTAACTTCTCAATTCTCTTGCAATTCTTTAAAGCAACGGAAGCATCATTTTCTTGTGACTTCAGCATAACAACACCAGGGCAATCCAGTAACTTAACATTTTTGTCCAATTGGACCTCTTGCATTGATCTTGTTAAGCCCGGAGTAGAGCCAACGTTGACAACATGACACCTTTTTAAACTATTAATAAGACTACTCTTACCGACATTGGGCAAGCCAATCAAACCCACAGTGATTGACTTCTTGATCTGTCAAGACAAGGAGGCAAACCAACAAAACAATGAATGATCTAAAATCAAAGGACAAAAGCAGAAAAAACAAAACAATGAATGGATAAGCAATAGACATTACAAAGACAGGAAAGTAACTACAAGAGAGAAAATAAATAATCACTCAAATGCAAAACCCCAAAAGGTAGCAATGATAACCCATGAAGATGCCCACTAAAGCATACTCTTCCAACTTAGAATCTTCAAAACTTGGTTTTGCTGTGTGATTAACCAAAACTTGGCACATTCATACACAAACAAACCAATGGAAATGTTGTCCAGTGTCATATAGATATGACTACAATAGAATATGTGTGTATACATGTATATATATATGGGTGGGTGTGTGCAACTAGGTGCAAACTTTACCTTACTGCCTTTTTTTTGAAGAGTTGAATTAGACCTAAAAAGACATTTCTATTATTCGGATTCTCAAGAAAATATATTGGATAACAAAATCATTTTCAACAGATAAAATATCACCAACACCACATGGTGAGAAAAAACCCTGTGTAATAAGATTGATGCTTTGTCTTACACTAGAAACACTAATTCTGAAAAGACCCTGTGTAATAAGACTAATACTTATCTTACACTAGAAACGCTGATGCAGAAAAGGCATCAGCAATATAGAGCACACCGATGCCAACAATTCTCAAGTCCCAACTAGGGGTGATATCATTTTAGGAGCGTGTGTCATAGACATAGGGTTTAGTAATAATTTAATTTCTACTAACATGTGAAAAAAGTGTGATCTACCACTTTATTTTTCTTTCTGAGCCAGGTGCACAATACGCATCCACCTACAAACATTTCTTCAAATTAACTCTAAATATAAGTGACAAAAAAAATAAAAACCAACTCACTTAGGTTCTTCACTAATCCTAAGTTTATATACCATAAATTTATTTGCAAAACCTTCTAATTTAATAATTGGTTCAACATTTTAAGTTTTCCAAATTGTCAACATTTAAGTTTGCTCTTCGAGTAAAGGTACCCTTTCTTGTATAACTTTCATGTTGAGATAGTGTATCCAATTCACATTAGCAAAACAATATATTTATAATATCCCAGGCTAAAATTCATGGAAACACATGCACAACCACACACATACACGCCAAAAAACTAACAGTGAATACATAAAGGTTTCTAAATGATATATCAGATAATAATTGCAAGGAGGGAAGCACAATACAGGCACCAAAATTGTCACTCTGTCAAATGATTCACAAGCAACTAATTCAGCACAAAATTTTCATTATGAAAATGCAATTTTACAAACAGCCATCACCACTAAATCTGTTACCTCATGACTTCTTGAGTAATTCTTCAACAATTTGAGGAGAGTATCAGCTCCAAGACAATCACTAAGTTGCAAAATATCACTTGATTTGGCCTTCTTAGAAGATATCCACCCTAAGTTTGATCTTTGCTGTTGTGTGCTGCACTTGAAGGCCACGGTAGGTAATTCTTCTCTAAGGTACTTGAGCCACTTTTCTAAAGCTTCTTTAGGCACAAGATCTATTATGAGAGTCAAATGATTAGCCAGTGCAAAAATAAATATTCAAAATGGAGAAAGGAGACAAAATGAAATGTGATCAGTAAACTACCAATTTTATTTAAAAGCAAGACGAGACGCTTATCAGGACCCGATTTCATCACCATGTTTTCTATCTCAGGACAGCGAGTCCCCAAGGGATCCCGGGCATCAAGGACCTCCAGTAAGACATCAGAGGCTTCAATGACCTTAACAAGATCCTTGTAAAAGGCTCTATCTGAGCTATCTATGGAATAATAAAACCAAAAATAACAAATGTAAGAACATAGGCAAGTAAGCACTTGATAGTTCAAACTAAAACTGTCAGGAAATTACAAATAAATACACACCTCTTGTCTTCCCAGCAGTACCAAAATCATTACTACTTTTTTTAGAATCCTCAAGCAAATTAGAGCCATCTTCCTCCTCTAGCAAGCCCAATTTCCTTTTACGAGCCTGCAAAAGGTAATGAATAGTGAGTTTCTAACTGCATAAATCACAAATGACTCTCTTTTCTTCGTAGCACTCTTATCTTTCAACCCCATTTTGAATTGGACATCAATCTGCACTAATATTATAATACAAAAAACACTTTAATATACCAACAATCAAACACCCTCATCATCATCTATCATTCATCTTTCTTCCTATCACATTACACCAACCATCATTCCTACACTTCTCTCACTAGAAACAATCAAAACCCAATTGTCCATGAATCACTTCCTACAAGAACAATGTTTACATAAAACTTCTACCATCGTTCTTTATATTAATTTATTCATTCAACTTATCATGTAACATAACAAATCACAATCAATGATAAAAAAAAAAAATGCACGAAACGGGGTGTTTAACAAAGATAAAACATTACCCTTTCTTTGCGTTCAGCTTTCTTTTGCTCCAATTCCTCAATGGCCTTCGCTCTTCGAGCTTCAAGGGCTTTGAGTTCCTGTTCCTTGAAGGGCCAATCGTTGGGAATACCAGGATCCTTCTCAACCTTCTTTTTCCCACTCAGCCGAAGCTTCTTCGCTTCCTTCGCTTTTTTTCTGTTGTGCTCTTTTACTTTACGTATGACCTTGTACTTCTTCTTCAATGAAACCCTCTTACTCTTACTCTCTGCAAAGCACCAATTTCACCACAATAATTAAAAAACAAAAAATAAAGTATCATTGCTGGAATCAAATAACAGATATAAGGGTTTGCTTACTCTTGCTCTTCTTCACCATTTTGCGCTCAACACTGTCACAGAAGAGATGAGAATGGTAGTTACGTCAGAAGAGAGAAGAGATAACTGAGAGAAGAAGGCGGTGGAGAAATAGAGAAGAGAGTAGCAAGGAAGGGGGTCTTGTATATAATTAGGGTTTTGCAGCTTCTTTAGGGTTTATTGTTATTTATATTTTAAAACATAAAATTAGATAATCAACCTATTAAATTTGAAATTCAATAAAATTTGTTCTTTTAATTTTATTATTAGTTATGAAAAACTGATATTAGCTAATTTTGTATATGCTTAGCTTTTAATTTGATGTACTAAAAATTATTTTTAATATACTTAGATTTTTCTATAAGAAAATACACTTAGTTAAATATATGATAATAAAACTATATAGCCAGATTTTGTGCTTAAATAGTTTTAAATGTATTTTGATTCATATTTAGAGGATTTAATTTTTACCTTTTTATAATGTATTTGACAATAAATTTATTATTTTAAATAAAATTTATTTAATTAAAATTAATTAGAGTTTAATTGATATTATTAATTAAATTAAATTTTAAACCTATTTTCTTACTCTTTTTTTTTTTTAAGTAATTATAGAGGTTTTATAATTTTAAATCTCATCAAATCTTTTACAAAATATTAAGATTTTTTACGAAATAATCCTTTATAACTCTTATTTTATTTAGAGCAAATCTCATCTAATTATTTTTTTTACAACTGATTTAATTGTTATTTTTTTATAACTAATTTAATTATTATGAATTGTATTTTTTAAAACTAAAGATACATATTTTGAAACAAAATATTTGAAAGAAAATAAAAAAAATAAAAAACTACAACTTTACTATAAAAAAAGATATTTATAAAATTAATTTACTGAAAATTATATCATTTTATTTAGCCACTACGATTTAATTTTATAAAAATATAAAGTAATATATATATATATATATATATATATATATATATATATATGATATTTGTGAATATTAATACATTTAAATTATATATTTATAAATTATGTTGATAAACAATTTGTATATTTATCATATATGTTAATTTAGACTAATAAAAACACAAGTTCAACCCTTCAAAGTCTATAATCGTTTATAACTATAGTTTTATAATTTTTTTTTGTATACATTATTAATTTTACCTTTAATAATATAATTTATTTTATTATTTTAATTTTTTAGATTTTATGATTGGTTTTTAAACTGAATTATTTATTTTATAGTTATTTTTAAGAACATATTTTTATAAATTTAATACTATTTTAAAATTTTAATAATTATGATAATAATTTATTTTTAAATTTTTTTATCTTAAGAAAAAATTAAACACATATTGTTAGGCGCATGTAGTTCTAATTATTTTTAAAATAAATGAAAAAAAAAATCGCTTTTTACCATAAAATAGAACGGACAAAAAATTTAAGATGAGCTGGCTTCTACCTTTCTTAAAAAAAAGTATATTTTAATTTAGATATTTATGTATATAAAATATTTATTTACATCATCATAATTCAAGTTAAAGTATTTTTCATTAATATTTTTCACAATTATTTTATCTTGTAGGAATGTTGTCTTCAATTTATCAAAATACTAGTCTATACGGACTTGAAGATGGAAGGATTCACTAAGGTAAAATTCCTGTTAAAGTAAGTATTTGGCCTAAGTTCAAGAGGGGGGGTGAATTGAACTCTTTTTTTAAATCTTTTCGCAAACTTGCTTTTCAATGTGAGAATACAAATTCTTTAAAGAAACTTAGAATGCAATCTACAGAGGTTCAAACAATTAACAAATATAAAACCAATCAAACAGAATCAGTGC
>Ga0209489_102788_pt1 | contig 34934 bp, 11 predicted proteins | sample SiratrowhiteBW_FD_187527 | JGI IMG/M metagenome (GOLD analysis project Ga0209489, IMG submission 187527) | Root nodule microbial communities of legume samples collected from California, USA - Siratro white BW (SPAdes) (version 2) | ecosystem: Host-associated > Plants > Roots > Nodule | place... | reverse complement strand
AACAGATATAAAAAAAAAAAAACAATCTCATTCAAATCACAGTCAAACATAAAACGTTTCTTTTTACAATGATTCTAACTTTAATCCACCATCCTAAAAAACTAGCCACTTTCATCTCACCCTGTTCATTGTCAACTCCTTTCCAGAATGAAGATATCACAAGGCCTCATCTCCTTTTTCTTTTTCAAGAAAAAAATTAAAAGAGGAAAAAAACCGTTGCCCCATTCCTCCTATCTTTCCACAACAACCCCATTAATTAATTTCCCCCAAAACTCCAAACTCAAGAAACAAAACAGAAAAGTAAAAAACAACTTTTTCACCCCACCCCATCAATGAGAGAAGAAAACTTCCACGAACATACAACATCATTGCATTGTTGTTTTGCAATCAAAGTTACAATTTCTCTCCACCAACAAGAAAAGTCATTCAACAGCAATGCATAATGTTATAACAAAACTCTAAATCTGACAAGAAAACATGAATACGACATTGTCCATGGTGATGAAAAGAAACAAGGAGAGGAAGTTAACGAACCTGATATCGTATAAGCAAGGATCAGAAGGCTTGGGGCAAAGGGTCAAGGAGAAAAGGTCGCTGAGGTCAACCTTGCACTTTCTGGAAGCACATGTCACAGGCTGAAAGGAGTGAGACTTGTGCGGACAGAACACCCCATTGCAGGGATTGCTGTGCTTGTGACTCTTGGCCTTCTTCTTCTTTCTCGCGTGGCTCTTCAACCCTTTGTGGTGGTGCTTCTTCGCGTGATGCGCACGCTTCTTCTTGTGCCTCTTATGTGGGTCCTCACTCTTCTCCCGCAGCAAGGAGTTGAACCACGTGAACTCGCTGCCGGTGTCGGCGGCGAGCCAGAGCCGCTGCCCCGGCGTGCCCACCTTAACTTCCACGAAGTACTCTCCGATGCCGAGGTCACGCCCGGTGGCCAACGGCATTTCCACCTCGGCGGGGTCCGCCTCCGTGGCCCTCCTCCGGTTGTCGTAGCCGCCGCCAAATCCCAACCTCTGGTTGATCTGCAGCCGCCGCAGGCTGTCCCTCTCCACGAACCCTTTGAAGGCCTCCGCCTGATCCACCTCGCCGCCGGTGAAGCGGTCATGGTGGCGGTGCACAAGCTCGAGGCTTGTGCCGTGAACCGGCGCAGGGAGCAAAAACAGGAACAGGGTAAGGGTGAACGTGAGTAGAATCGAAACCTTAAACACGTTGTTGGAGGTGTTCCATTGCATTATCCTCCCCATCAAAAATTGTGTAATGTGATATATACTGAAGATGATTATGTTAATGATGAAATGATAAAGATGGTGGCAATGAAATGGTAATGACAATGTGTTTTTGTTTTGGGTTTGAAGAATGGGTGGTGGATGAAAATGGGAGGAATGAATGAATGAATGAGAGGGGGAGAATAAAGGGGCTAGAAATGTGAGGGGGAATGAGATTGAGCTGGTTTTGAAGGAGATGGGTCCATTTTACTAGGATGGATGGGGGTGGGGGACACCAGCAACAAAGATATATATGATATAGGAGAGTGGGTTTTCAAGGTAGGACCTTTGTTTTCGTAAGATTTTCCTTTGGGGCTCAGAGCCTTTTGCCTATATATATATATACACACATACCCTTTAAATATATCTTTTTTACTGGTTTTTAGTTTCATTTGGTAACTTTCCAAAGGTCTAAGCTTTTTGTTGCAAAACTTTGTTTTCTTTAACAATTTATTACCTTGACAGTAACACATGTTAAACTGTAAGATACGTGACAGTAAGACAAGTTTGTCCTGTCAGAAACAAATATATGGATAAAAAAAAACTAACTTGGTATAGTCAAAATATTTTTAAGTATATGACTTAATGATAAAAATTCAATTTAGTCTATGTAAATTTGTTTTAGAGTTTAATATTTATATAATATTAGTTAAAACAAGTTTAGATTGTGGATAAAAAGAAACAGTGGTTGTGTGATTTTATGTCAATGATTGGATGTGTTAACAGTGTAAAGGCATAAATTACTTCTTGTATATTTTATCATATATTATTATTATTATTATGATTATAATGATTATGGATGTTTTGTGATTTACTTTGTGGTGGTATTAGTTTGTTGTGTTGTGGGTGGCTGTGTCTCTCTCATGCTCTCAACGTCCACGTCGTTTTTTGGTTATTTGTTTTTGGGGTTTTGTCTTGGTTGGCTTCCATAATTGGTGCACAGCTTTTGCAGTGCAAACTATTTTGGATGCTGGTTAAGTTGCCACCACTACCCTTAATATTATTTTAAGTTACTGGTTTTTGGTTTTCCTTTTTTGTAATGCCATTTTGATCAGTTTGTTGGTCTTGCCCACAAAGTTTGAGAGGGTTGGGTTAATTTGCCTTTTTTGTAGAGTATTAAAATAGCCATTATTTTGTTGAGGAAATTCAAGTGAAAAAATGTGTTAGACTTCAGATTTGAAAATAGTTTTAGATTGTCAATTATAACCTTACAAAAAAGTTGGAGCCATCTTGGAAACTCTTAATGGAAAAGTTTTAAATTCAATAGCCTGTGGCAGTGAGTTATTGTGTTTGAAATGGGTCTAATTTATCTGATAATAATAAAAGTATGGGATTTAATTGAACCAATTATGGTGAATCTAATCTAATTAAATAAAAGTTCTAATCTTGTTTTTCCGTTTATAACTCTATCTATCATATTAATGAAAGTTTTATTTTGAAGATGTCATGTCACTGCTTTGCATTGATTTTTTTTCAGTTAAATGTTATTGAAATAGTATTTTTTTTAATTCATAAAATATAAAATTTAGTAAATAAAAAAAAAAAAACTATCGTTGATATCACTTCTATGGATCAATTAACATGTACGGTTGTTTATAATTAGATTATTTTATCAAGTATTATCTATGAGATTTGTAAGTAGAGGAGTATAAAATTGTTTTAAAGGGTTAAGGCATAGCTTATATTTTCTCTTTAGGATAACAAATCGAGTTAATTTCAGCGATTACTACGATTCATTTGATATGACAGGTTGATATAATTTTGTCATTTTGTTTTGCTTTATCTTCCTTATATGTTGGATGGTTAGATGTGGGATACAAAAGATTGTTCTACAAGCCCATTTTTTTTAAATTAAAACTTTAAACAAAAATAATTTAGAAAAATTAACTTTTTATATTGTATTCATTAAATTATGTAAATATACAATAATATTGTAATTTAAATCAGTAAAACTTGTTAATTAAGTTTTAATTATTAATTATAATTAAGTAATTTAGTATATAAAGTAATAATTATTTTAATTTATTTTATTAAAAATATTACATAACAAATTAAAAACCTAGAAAATATTTATATAATTAAATATATATATATATATATATATACGAGATTTAAATAAAAGATAAGGAAATTATAAACCAAAATAGATTAAAACTTTCAGTCCGTTTAATTATAATGGGCTAATCCTGTCATTTTTGGCAGGTTAATCACTGGAAAAGCCATATTTACCTTAAAAAAAATATGTCTAACATAATTTTTAATTAGTTATAAAAAAAAACTTTATTTATGAAGAAGCTTTCTATTAAAGAATAACTCGGTTATAATTTAGGGGTATGAATTACATGATATATAGAAGGTTTAAAAAGGTTGTGAATAACACTTTGGTGTAATAGTTTTTGTCAAATAAAACCTAGGTTTAAAAGTGATTTGGACGTAGTTGAATTTGGAGAGATGCAATATAAAAAATTTATTCTGGATTTTTATACTCCTTGTGTTTTTTGCAATAATCACAAGAGCACCTCCATCTTAATCTTAAACAATTTGCAATTATACCTAGGAGTTACTAACCCTTGGAAATTGTTTGAATGAATGTATCCATAAATATTTTTAAGAAAAGAAATATAAATAAATTTCTTTAAATTTGAGTATGTTTAACTAATACTATGTTACTTATTTTTCTTGGTAGTTAGTTTCATTGATTTGAGTATGTGTAATTAGTACTGGTTATCTAATAAAGATGAAGATAAAATACAAATTTTGTGTTTGACAGAATGAGAACCGGAATGAAAATGTAGATAAATATAAATTTTTACTTAAAAAATGAATATCAAATTTTATTAAAGACCAATATTGTCAAACTTACACTCACTTCACGTGACTCTATTGTTATTCTTAAAATATATGAAACAAATTTCTTCCATAACATTTGATGAAAATCATCCTAAGTTGTGCTATACTAACTTAAAAGATGATAGTAAGAAAAAAAAAAAAAAACATTTAGAAAACAAACTTTGGTAGCAAGCATAAATGTATTAAAGAACTTTATGTTTGGTTTTCAACTAAACCTTTTAGCTACCAAGTCTACCTTGTATTTATCTATATATCCATTTGAGTTATATTTTTCTTTAAAGATTCACTTCTATTAAAGTTTACACATGATTCTTCCTTATTAAATCGATTTCAATCTTAATAGTGTGTTAATAAAGGTCTGTATATAAAAAGTTAAACAACTTTTAAATTACTTTCATTATAAAGTACATAAGCATAAAGTGATTACCAAAAGATTTTTCTTTTTATTCTATTTTACTTATCCTAAAATATCATGGATAGGTTCATTATAAGTTTCAATAGGTTGATTAGAACTTTAACTAGTCCTAGTACTTACATTATCACTAGACTTCAAATGAAACATATTCTCATATAATTCAACATTATTAGTTTCACCTGGTTGTATTACAATCAAGAACATTACTCCTAAGAAAAAAAATATAAAATACTAAATTTAATTAAGTAACATTAATTTAGTTGCACACTCAACACTTTCAACATTTCAAGTTTGATTTATATTTTTTCTATAACTATGGAGGTTTTTTATTTTTTTATACGAGATCCTATTATTTCATAAATAGATTGTCAAAATAGATTTTCCTTGAAAATTGTGCGTTCAAGAAGAATTAATACCCAGGACATTTATCATCTTTTCTCATGATTCTATTTTTCTTTTCAACTACTTCATTAGATTATGGACACACCCTAAGGTGGGGTTATTTCACAAATTATCCGTTACAGTTTAAAAAGTCATTGAAAAATTGCAATCACCAACCATAAAAAAATTGGAGGTTTTTTATTTTTCTTATGGGAGATCCTATTATTTCATAAATAGATTGTCAAAATAGATTTTCCTTGAAAGTTGTGCGTTGGAGAAGAATTAATATAACCAAGACATGTATAATTTTTTCATGATTCTATTTTCCTTTTCAGCTACTTCATTAGATTATGGACACACTAAGGTGGGGTTATTTTACAAATTATCCGTTACATTTTAAAAACTCATTAAAAAAATTGCAATCACCAACCATAAAAAATTCTAGTGTTGAAACAGTATCTAAAATTTTGATTTTTGGATTATTATTTTAGTGTTACACTTTTTTAGTATTACTTTAATTATTTATTAAAAGTTAATGACCACATTTTAAATTATGGAAAATAAATTTTACATGAATATTACTTGAAATTTAATTTATATAAAAAAATTAAAATAAATTTAAACATATATAAATGTATAATTATTGATAATATATAATTATATACCTAATCTTAAGATTCTATTTCATAATTAGTCACGAGTTTATTTATCATTTTACAACTTTGAATTAATTTATCAACTAGTTTTACAAGTTCATTTTTAAATATATGTTCATTTTAGTCTTATCAAACATAGCATAAACGTGTTCTTCGAATGGTATATTAAAAAACAATTATCTTTGACCCTATTATTTTTAGTTTTAATATTATATGTCTAAAATTTATTACATATTACATGCTAGAGAGTTTGGTCATTTCATAACAGATAAAAAAAATTATTTATATTTTTTTTATATAAAATCTTAAGATATATGATCTAGATATGAAATTGATTTGGTCACGATAATTTCTCTTCAAGGATTATGTTTTGCTTGAAACCATGTGAATATTTCAAATTGAATGAAAATGTTATTTGAGCTTTGGTTCAAAGAATTTTGAGTTTGATACTCTTGTTGAGATGTTGATATAGTGACTAGATTATGCATGTTAAAGTATAAGGTTTCTTAAATAAAGTTTTGAATATGATTTAGATGAATAAGTTAGTTTTCAATAGTTTTCTATATATTAGTTTATGAGTTTGATTTGAATGAAAATATATATTGAGTTTCAATTATTAAAACCGAATTGAAATAAACAGAAGATGATATTTGAGCAAATTATAATTGTATTGATAATTTTAAACTTGTTTGAAAATTATATTTGTACTATAGAGCCTACTAGCTAACCTGTCTAGTATATAATTGCTTACTAACCTATGCTGACCTACAGGTTCTCATCCATACTACCTCAATGGAAACTGACCAAACACTAGCTGGTCAACAATGAGGGCAAAATCGAGCAAAGCCTCCATCCCCTCTTGGTAAGTAAGCACTGACAAGACAAACACATGGCAACCATCAGTCCAAACACCCTCAGTGAAGCACAGGAAAACACTTACATAATTCGAGTCTTCAGCCCAGACCAATCAAGACCCATCTAGAATCCTATAAATAGAGAAGTGAACTCAAGACATAAGGTATTGTTACTCTAATCCTATTCACCCTACATTATTGGGACCTTTACTGACTTGAACGTCGGAGTGCATGCAGGAACCTCTCCCGATACTACAACATGTTTTACTTTGGGTCATACAGTTACTGCATATATTGGATTTTAAAAATAAAAATGATCAACCTCTATCAATATATAAAATTTAAAATATTTCTTAACAGACCCTATAGAGCTATGATTTTGTTGAACATCCAAGTCCTCTTGTCACTTATTTGATAACGAACATTGTAGTCATCCTTACTTTACAATTATTGCTTGATTCCAAAATGTTAAACATTATGCACTCATCTATATATACATTTTGCACTTGTTTATATGTGGTTATACCTTTAACAAAGGAAAAGTCGTATTCATCTTTTAAGTTGGAAAAAATATACCTTTATAAATTTCTTGACTCATGAAGATATTAAATTAATAGATTATGGTTCTAGGACAAAAATTTCTTTTAATAATTTTCAAGTTCTGAACCATGCTGGTTTAGAGGCTAATTTATGCTCCACAAAAGGTCATATTATGTCAATATTCAACATTAACAATAAACAAATTTCTAACAAACATAATGACTAACCCCGAAACACAAATTTTGATAAAAAAACACAAACCCTAAATTATATAAAAAAATTCTAACCAAATTTGAAATAGAAACCCTAAATTAGGTGAATGAAAGAAGAGAAATTGAGAACGTGATTGAAAAAGTGAGAAAGATCGAGATTGAGAGACTCACCAGAGACGACGGAGAGCACAACGATGACGGTAGGGAGAACACGTCAGATGACAAACAATGGCGGCGACGAGGAGGGGATGGTCGACCGAAGAGTGGGAGAGATGAGATGAAAATGTTGAGAGAGTGAGGTAGGGGATGGGGTAGTGTAGACAAAGGATTTGTGGGAGTGAGGTAGGGTAGACAGAGGGTTTGGCAGCATGAAGGGTAATTATTTTTAATTTCAATACCTTTAATCTTCTGTTGTTTGTATGGGGAGTCCAATTTTTGTAAGAGTAGGAAGCCTACAATTTTATCTTTAATGTTTTGGTTTTACTAGGACAAATAATAGGTTACATTCAGAACATGTGGTTTATACTACAATTTATATAGACCATATTTTTTTAAATTTTAGGACACACTTTTTTAATGTGCTCTTTATTTTTTAATAGGGTATAGGAGAAAACTGTGGCTTAAAATGCCCACAACTCAAAAAGTGTGACCTATAATGAAAATAAATCACACTTGTAAGCCACATTTATTTGTTTGTGGCCAACAAAAGTATTGCTTAAAGTAATAAATGTCGTAGTGCGAGATGGTGAACATTAGAAAGAGTATTAGAGACACATCACTGGAACCTTGGAGCAATTAGAGACGACCGAACACCTATCAAAGCTTAGGAGTAGTTAGAGATGATCGTGTACCCATTAACTGATAGAGCTAACCGGTTTTGCAAAAACAATATTGATTAAAGTGATTTTAATAAAACTTTTGAAAATAAATTTAGTTTTGCTACATATAATTGATTTTATGATATTTTTTCTAAAACAGAAAATTTTCGCTTAAGTGAAAAATAAAATAAAAACTGTTAAAATGTTTCATTATATTTTGAAGTACTAAATATTTTGCACAAACTTTCTTATATTTATAATGACAATTTTGTGAGAGTATTGATTATTAAACAAATAATAAGTTAATATATTATGTCAAGTAAAAAAAAAGTAACGAATAATGAAAATAACTTTAGATATATATACCGATACCATCACAGTTCATCTTTTACCAATTACAGAGATTTTTTTTTTTTTTAATTCTTTTAGTACTCTTTACATTCCGGTAAGAATTTGGACAAATTTTTAATATTTTTTTATATAAAATAAAATAATCTTCTTTAAAGTTAAAATTAGAAGTTTCCTTACATGATTTTTCTATAAACTAGGTTTAACTAAAAGAGAAACAGATCTTATTATTTCATTTATTTTTATTCTTAAAAGCTTTACAGAAAAAAAAAGTTTATGCATAAAAACTAATAATTCTCTCCTTAAACCAAAAAAGACTTGAATAAAACCATATCAAAGTGATCCAATATTAACAGAAGAATATTTGAAATACGGTAATCTTAAATGGAAACAACCAGTCAAAGTACCAAAGCTATGACTGCACTTAAAGCGCGAAAACAAAATTAATATTTTAAGAATTGAAAAGCAAAGAACTTATTTTTCATAAGGACTAAAATAAAAGTTACCAATTCCACCGAAATTAAAAGCATTTTTAAATCTATAAGTTATAAAAACCGGCTTGCGCTCGAACCGGAAACTAGATACATGACTTTATCAAACCGGATTAAATCGGCTAAGCCGGTGTTGGACAGACCGGAATTTGGTGCTCCTTGATAGTTGTTGTTGTGCACATGGCTCTAGAACAAATTTGAAGTGTTGGAAGGTCAAACCCCTATCCCTTGAGAAGTTAAAAGATGTAAAATAATAAATTCTAGCAATTGGTCGATGTTTGTGTTTTATTATAAAAGCATTATAATTTAAATTTAAATTTAAAGTATGGATCAGTCAAATTATAATAGCTAGATAATGTTTTTAATATATATATATATATATATATATATATATATATATATATATATATATATATAGGTGATTTGGTTTATTAGTTTGATTATAATATATTTTTAAATTTTAACAAAAATTGTTAGAAATAAAATAAGTTTATAATATATAAGTATATGCAATATTTCCTTTGTTAGTGGATTTTGTAAAAATGATTTGAATTTAAACTTAATTTTTTGATATTTTATCAGAATTTATATTAGTGAAGTTTATTTAATCTTTTCTGTTACTTAGTATTGAACAACAAACAAGTATTTTAATTTTACATATATATATATATATATATATACACTTCAACGTAAAGGACATATCTTAGAGATTTCTACATTAATTAAATATAAAATTAATTTCTATTATATAAGTGGATATAAGTAGAGAGAATCTTCATTTTATAAATATATGATTTCGTAAGAACAAAGATAATAATAAATGATTAAAATATTATACATTTATTATTAAGTTCATATTATCATATTTATAGGAGAAAAAAAGTTAGATGATAAATAAACATGCTAAAAAATATATTTCATATTGAAAATCAGAAGAAATTAATCCCAAAGCGGTGTAGGTAGTTCTTCATCTACTTTGTTTGTTGTCCTGTGGGAAAATAAATTGATAAGGTGTATAAGAGAATGTGAAAATCAAGTTCTTCGTTAATTAGGTTGTGCTCCTACAGTAAACAATGACTTTTATTAAGAAATGAAATTAATTTCGCGACAGAATGCACGAATATTCATTAACCACATGTGAAAGTTGGTGACATGTTTTTAGTTTGTTTGTGCGTTATGCTTTATTTAGATTCTACAAAAGGAAGGAAGGAAAAATAATAAAAAGTAAAATTATTTAGATTTGACGAAAAACGATGTAAAATGAAAAGAAATTGGTGAAAATTTTATAATGAATTTGATTAATATAATAAAATATTTTTTTAAAATTAATTTTTGATGTAAAATAATATTTTTTAAAAGTAATTTGATGTTTTTTTTAAAAGGTATAAACTAAAATAAAAATGATTACAAAATTTTAATAAATAAAAATTCTATTTCAAAATAACAATGTATTAAAATAAATTACTTTATGAAATATCAAAATTTAAATGATTTTATTTATTATTTTTCATTTTTATTTTAATTATTTATATTTTGTAGCAATTGAAATTTAAACCTAATTAACATTATCAGATTAGTTCAATAAGATGAAGTTTCTATCCACAGATATTATAATTTGATCATATCTAATTAATGTAAAATTCAAACAATATTAAAAGTTGTCAATCATATTAAAATATAATTATATATATATATATATATATATATATATATATATATATATATATATATATTATTATCACACTTATATTTTGTTATATTTATGTATTTAATTGATTTCCATTTGTAATTAATTATATATATATATATAGAATTTTATTTGCAAAATATCTGTATTTATAAGTTAATACACTACCAACGAATGAACATAAAGAAATCAACATTATTTTTTATTATGGGCTAACTTTTGCAATTTTTCAAGGACCAACAAAAATTGTACTTTTTGAGGATTAAATGTCTAATTTTTTAAGGACTCAAAAATAATTATATAATAGTAATTAAATTGCAAATTCAACTTAGTTTAATTTTAAAATCCCTGAAAAGAAAAATGTTTAACATAATATTTTTTTTATTTATAAAACTCAAATATAAGATGTGTTGGAGTTTAAATGTAAGCAGGTTAATTGTGTTATATTATCTAATATTATTAATTTGTGCCTTATTATGAAAATCTCCTTAATGTTTTTCTCTCTTTAAATTAGTCAACTGCTTAAAAAATATTAATCATCTTTTGGTATTTAAATTATATATTTAGTGTTCCTAAAAGAGATACTACTAGAAAAAAGCTATTTAAAGACAAATTTTTAGTTATCAAATAAAATGATTGTTATTTTGATTAATCAGTAAATTCAATTATTATTTTTATTTTCTAGTTATTTAGCAATTAAAATTTAATTTGGTAACTATTTTAGTAATAATTAACAACCATTTCATTTGATAACTAAAAATTTATCTCTAAATAGCTTTTTTCTTGTAATGGAAGTTAACATGTTAGTGAAAAGTGTGTCAACTTTTTCTTTCTTTTAAAAAACTAATCTTTATTCAATACAATTTAAGTTATATAATAATTATAATTATCGATCATACCAACGAGCATTTTTAAGTAGTATTTAAAAGAAAAAACTATTACTACCAATAATAATTTTAAATTACAAATTAAAAATCCTAAAAAAACCCCGTTTCTCTTGCAACAAATTTCTTTTTCTAGGTTTGACTCAAGCTATGGAGCAAAAGATTAGTCTCTCAAGATATAATGATTGATAAAGATTGATTTATGGAGTTGATTTTTTCATATACATGAATTTATAAGGATCATTTACTACGCTATTAAATAACAATGTGGGAAGAGAGAAAAAAAAGAGAGAGAAGATATCTTATAATGAAAAGAAAACTATAACTACCTAATTATTAAAAAAAATAATAGCATACAAATTTTAATTAAGTGAACAAGAAAAAAAGAAAGAAAAACTCTCAACTCTTCAAGATAACTAATCAAATTTATAACATAAAAACAATCTCCACCAAAAGTAAGGTCTTCGAAACTAAATTCTCTAACAATCACTAGTGAAGCAAACATACTCGATATAAATCTAGAATCCATTCACACAATATTAAAATAGTGTTTAATCAGCAAAAGTTAGATCAATTATTATATAGCATTAGAATAATGTTTAGTTAACAAAATCACGTTTGGTGACTACAGATAACACTTGGTTTCTAACTTTGAGGTATTGTGTGACCTTGTAAATAAGAAAACTCCATATAAATAATTGAAACAGCTATGAATATTATATTACTTTATTTGGTGGCAAATATTGAATATATTACCGAAGATAAAAGCTTAAGGAACAAGAAGATAGTAGCAAAAAAAGGTATATATAAAATGTGAGATTTGACTTGTGAAGAAGGCCAGTTGGCTGAAAATGAATGATTGACAAATAACAAACGCGTTATATTGACTCTTTTAATAAAATGAAGAACCAAAGAAAATTGAAAACCTTTTAGTTTAATAACTAATAACGTGCATTACAATTTTCATAATAATTATTTATCAGTGCTGAGTTTTCTATATGCTGATTTTCAGGTGATTTAAAATGTCTGCAGAGGAAGTCTACGCCTGGTTAGCACAAAAGCATTACATCTAAGTATGAATAAAGCATGATATCTGAAACATTGTTTATTCTATTCTTTAAATTAATTTAATGAGAGTTGATGTGCAGATTACAGAACGTGGGAGAAGTAAAGTAATGGTCAAACATTCTTTTTAAATGTTTTTCTTGGACTTTTGTGCTGTTTTTCTCAAGCTTGTGATGCTAAAATGTTTGTAATTAGAAAGGTTTCCATTGATCATCCATGCAATTCTTTTCGATATTTCGTTAAACATATTTGTTTCTTTAAGACAGGTGCATTTGCTAATTATGTTTATAGTTATATTGATGTGTTAAACCACTGTTGAATATGATTTTTTTTTAATGGCAATTAGATGAGTAGAAGAGTAGTTCTGGAGGGTAATAATCTATGATCTTCCTTTATAGTTACACTTCGAACTAGTAGTAATTAATGTTGTTGTTTTTATTTTAGGGAGAATATTAGACAAGAATTAGATATGAGTGAGATCATATAAGAAATTTTCATCATCTTCTACTCAAAACTTTAAAATATATTAGATTTATACGTTTTTTTTTATATATATTGTTTAACTTTCTCATTTTTATTCAATGTGAAACTAGACTCTCACTTGGATACCTAACAATCTCCTCAATTGAGTGTTTCTCTTTCATATTAGTACACTCCCCCTCAAGCATAAGTATTTTTTAAACACGAGGACTTCACAAACGACCCTCACTTGTACAGTCGTTCACACACTTGACGGGATATGTTTGCCTGAAATCTCCGTTAGGAAGATTTTTGATATAAGAGATCAAATTGTACTTGTCTAAGCCGGTCACCGTCACAAACTATCAGCTCTGATACCATTTGTTGGAAAAATTAAGAGAGAAAAACACCGAGGAGATCAGATAAGAATGAGACATGAGTGAGACTCACACAAGGAATTGACGCCACATTCAATCCAAAATCTTAAGACATTAGATTTGTGGGTCTTTTTTCTTATACATTCTTCAACTTTCTCATTTCTACTTAATGCAAGACTAGACTCACACTTGGATACCTAAGTGGACAAAAATATTATGTTATGTTTATATTTGTTATTTAATTAAGTCAAAGAATTATCCATTGTTTAGGATCGTACCCGACATGAGAAATAGATTGTGTTTGTTGGTAGAAGATAACCTGCTATTGATGATGATGACAACGTAGTAGAAGTTGAAGATAATTTTACAATTAGAATTTTCATAATATTACTGAGGTTGAAGAGGACATCTTTGCAGGTAAAGTGGGGCAACATAATTTTTAGAGTGAATAACTTAATTATTCTACTATACATTTCATACTAGATGCATTAAAGATCATTATGTTACATGTTAAACATTTTAGTTATACAACTTTGGATAATATAAGTAATTTTTATTCATTAAATCTCTTACTATTATAATAATTACATTTAACCAATGAATTCATTCATTTTAAAGCATTGAAAAAATAATTATGATAATGTGTGATAAAATAGATAATTTAGTTATTATAATTGTTTTGTTTTGTTAAATCTTTTGGTATTGTTTGATTGTTAGAGTGTATATTTTATTACAGGTTTTAGGTTAATATTTTTGAACATTGGTTATGATAATAATTGACATCAATTGTCACTTTCACATGGATTAAAATTATAATTAACATAAAATGTGTCATTTTTTAAATTTATAATATATCAATTATGACCATAATCAATATAGAAGGTGACATATTTTATGTCCATTATTATGTTAACTGATATAAAATGTCTTTATAACATCACGTGAGTTCCTTTTATTATATGTCACTTTGATCTATATTTATTAGATAAATGATGTAATTTAAAATAATAACCAACATAACACTACAAAAAAATAAAAATTATCGACGAGACAATCTATCGAAAACACTCAAAATTCGTCGATAAATTGATTGTATATAAATTTACCGACGGATTTCTAAGTCCGTCAGTAATTACCAATGAATTTAAGGTAACTTTGTCAATAAATCCATCGATAAATTTAGCGACGGATGATATCTATCAATAAAATCATCGATAATGATATTTTACTGATGAATAAAGTTTCATCAATAAAATTCTGTCGATAATTTAACTTTTTCTTATAATGTAAAAACCTATTTTTCATTAGTTAATTTTTCAATTTTATAGTAACATATTTTGTTAATTTTATTGATTTATTAACTTTGTATGTGGGCAAAGTGACAATACTCAATGTAGGTATGAATATATATAGATATCTAACAAATATAAAAATGTGATTTAAATTGTTATCCACACAAGTATAGAATCAAGTAATTATTTTAAATGCATGTTTAAGGATAAGTGTTGTAGACCTTATCCAAACTCTTGGCATTATCATTCCCATCATTCATAAAGCAAAAGTGTTACCAAAATAGATGCACCATATCATCAAATCAATAATACATACTCAAGTCCAACCTAATAATCTCAAATTGCTAAATTGACACAATAATTATTCATGTCTTTTTGTTGTATATAAATTATTATCATTATTTATAAAAAAAAGTATCATCTTTATTCATGTAACAAGGTTAAAAATCACACGAAACGATGTTATAATTGTTATTGTTTAATTTATGTAGGATGATGACTTTCACATGAATAATAATTGCTAATGACAAGTAACAAATAAAGAATAATGACAAGTAATTGTTAATGACACCATTTTAAAATAATTATTGTAAAAAATACACCAAGTTACAAATATAAATTTGGGTTTGAACTCTCTTTTTGCCTGGTGGTTAAAGAAGTTAAGAATCAAGGAATTCATAAACATCATGTTTGTCCTTATTGAGACACAATCCAAATACATACCTAAAATGAATAAATATAATACCTAAAATGAATAAATATAATGATTATTGAACTACTTAGCAAACAAAAGTCTAAACAAAAAGTGTTATAAAGGACTTACATTATCGACAATTGGATAAATAATATGTCGAGCTCCTAGTTACTTTTTTGCAATCTCGAACATTAAAACATGTAAATATGTAAATTTAAAAACTTTATCATTTTTATACACTACAAAAAAAACTTACATTATCTACAAAATTATATACAGATAAAAATTTGTATGTAAAATTTGTATTACATATGAAATTTTATCAAATCCGTATATAAAATCAACATTACATATAAAATTATCTACAGATTCAAATCCCTGTGTAAAATCAACATTACATATATATTTTTACATACAGATTTGCATCCAAGATACATACGGATTTAATCAGTCTATAATATAATCTACATTAAAAATCAACATTACATCCGGAATTACATACAAATTTTTATCTAGAGTATTACATACGAATTTAATCCGTATGTAGATTTGTATGTAATATAATTTATATTAAAAATCAACATTACATACGGAATCATATACGAATTTTGTTATTAACATTAATAATGTTATTATTAATATTATTGATATTATTATTAATACTATTATTATTTTTAATATAATAATATAATTGTTGTCGGAAATATTAATAATATTAATATTATTATTAGTGTTAATATTAACATTATTATTATTAATGTTAATATTAACATTATTATTATTAATAATATTATTTTTATTATTATTATTATTATTATTATTATTATTATAAATGCTAATATTATTATTATTATAATAAAATTAGTAATATCGTTGATATTATTATATTTTTATTACTGTTGATATTATTACTACATTATTAATAGTATTATTATTAATAATATTATTATTATAAATATTGTTAATAATATTATCATTAGATATTATCAATATTATTTATATTTTTTTTCGCATTCGAAGTGCTAGTAAAAATACTGAAAATATTTTAATTGTTTTAGTGTCATTTTATTTTATTATTTATCAATTTAATTATTGGGAATTTGTATTCTAAATTTGTTATCAATTGTATTTATTGTTATGTATTGAACAAGTCTCTTGGGAGTAAACCACATATTTATTATTGGCTATATGACTAATGTACTTACTATCATAAACAAAATACTAACATAATGCCATTTGTTTAATCATATATTTTGTTAAAAAAAGTTGTTTAATCATATATTTTGTTAAAAAAATTGTTCAATCATAAAGTTTGTTAAAAGTTATGTAACAATTACATTGGTAAGCAATTTGAAATATAATCAATTCATATTGAAAAACCAAATTTGAAAATATGAAAGGATTTTAATGATTGTTTTATACATAACTGTCAATAAAGTTGTATCATAATGATAGTTTATGAATAATTGTCATAAAAAATGTGAATTTACATATTTATATAAAAATATATTTATATCACTACAAAAAAATTAAAATTACATACGGGTAAAATCTATATATAATGACCAAAAATTCGTATGTCACCATTTTACATATGGATAGGTAATTTACATACAGATTTATTCCGTATATAACGAATATTGTTTAAAAAAATTATTTGAACTTATCACTAAACCAAATTAACTTTGTTGATATAATATGATTATTAACATTCTTATTATAACTATTGTTGTTATTAATATTGTTATTATTAATATTTTAAATATTATTAATTATAGAAATTATAATTACAATAATAATAAGAATAATAATAACAATAGTTATAATAAGAATGTTAATAATCATATTATATCAACAAAGTTAATTTGGTTTAGTGATAAGTTCAAATAATTTTTTTAAACAATATTCGTTATATACGGAATAAATCTGTATGTAAATTACCTATCCATATGTAAAATGGTGACATACGAATTTTTGGTCATTATATATAGATTTTACCCGTATGTAATTTTAATTTTTTTGTAGTGATATAAATATATTTTTATATAAATATGTAAATTCACATTTTTTATGACAATTATTCATAAACTATCATTATGATACAACTTTATTGACAGTTATGTATAAAACAATCATTAAAATCCTTTCATATTTTCAAATTTGGTTTTTCAATATGAATTGATTATATTTCAAATTGCTTACCAATGTAATTGTTACATAACTTTTAACAAACTTTATGATTGAACAATTTTTTTAACAAAATATATGATTAAACAACTTTTTTTAACAAAATATATGATTAAACAAATGGCATTATGTTAGTATTTTGTTTATGATAGTAAGTACATTAGTCATATAGCCAATAATAAATATGTGGTTTACTCCCAAGAGACTTGTTCAATACATAACAATAAATACAATTGATAACAAATTTAGAATACAAATTCCCAATAATTAAATTGATAAATAATAAAATAAAATGACACTAAAACAATTAAAATATTTTCAGTATTTTTACTAGCACTTCGAATGCGAAAAAAAATAGAGATAATATGGAATGCAATTGATAAGGTTAAACTTCACCAAACCTTTCTCTCATATATAAAAATGTTTACTTATTTCCAAACATGTCATCCCACAAAAATACCCAAATCATAATTCCTTAGGTGAATCAGCCTAATATTATCAACGTCTTTGATCAAGTATATAAATAAAACTTGCAATCGTCACAAGGATTTAACGACAACCAATTAATCATTTTCTATTCCTATATATATATATATATATATATATATATATATATATATATATATATATATATATGCTTTCATTAGGTAATTCAATTCAGTCCTGATTACAAAAAATATTTTTCAATATCCGGAGAATCAAAGATCAAGCCATAAATCAACACAACAGTAAACATAGAATTAAAATATTGACATTGAAATGAAAGACATAAATATTAAAACCAAAATGATTACATGAGATTTTAGAAATGTTATAGCTAATCCAAACAAGATGAAAAAAATGAACAATGGATAAAGATGAGTATATAAATAAGAGAAAAGGAAATTCTAGCTGTCATTCCAAGATTACATTTCTTTGACTCTAGACGAGTGAAGTCTCCAAAGTCTCTAAACTGGCTAACCTTAATGTAGAACTTTTATTAAATAGATTGTGAGAAGTGGCGCTCACGCCTGGCTTAGCCTTAACGGCGTCGGGTAATTCAATTCTGTTACTAATCCACTCCTTTTGGCCCATTTGGCGCGGACGCAACATGTGTGCCCTTGTGATCATTTCTAGTGTTTTGATCGGGTTTGTTCAAGCGAGACTTAGGTTTTGACACCGGGCTGTTTTGCATCAAATTGCTCTTAAGGACTTCAATCATTTATCTCTTAATCTAATGCTTTTTTGTTATTTTAAGTAAACTAGTATGAATTAGTGATCAAATTCATTTTGTGACTCTCGTAATCAATTATTAACAAAGACCACATAAAATTGAGAATTAAATAGATTTTAAGCTTATTAAAAATTGATTTTGGTATAAAAAGTATTTTAAAAATATAATGTAAGTCAACACTAAAAAAAATAGTAAATGATTGAACAAAATTTTTAACAAATTATATGATTGAACAAATTATACTACTTATACAAATCTCAGTATTTATATAACTGATGTTACTTAAACAAATATACTTTGGATGAGAAAATTTAACAAATAGAATGTTTTAAGTATTAATAGTAAGATAAACGATACATAATTAGATTATTAAGTACTCACTCTGGAGTGAATTTTTATGTATAATATTTTGATAAAATCCAAAAAATTAATGAAAAAGTAAATCTTTGAAAACTTTATAATAACATTTAATAAAAAGTATATCTTTACCATTAAATGTAAATTTACAAATACTTCAATGGTTTAAAATTTAATATACACAGTCGTGAAAATAATGTTTATATATTATTTGATATTTAAATTAATATAATTTATTAATTGTAAAGGTTCGCTAAAATATTAATTTATTAGACACGCACTTGATTTCAACATATTCTATCCATAAGATTGCCAAATGTGAATGACCTTTCTTCATTAATTGGTTGACTTGTAGGAATTATTTATTTGTTCTTTTTTTTTTGCCATACTGGCTAGCCAGCTTGTACAAAACAAAGTTAACACTTAATCTAGCCAACTCATAATATATATATATATATAAGAACTCTACTTACCACAAATAAAAGAAGAGCAAAAACCAACCTTCATTCTGTGACAAAAATGTACGTAGGAAACTTCTACTTTTAAACCGCGTTATGCAAAACAAAAATCTAAAACGTAAGTATTTGGGGATACACGTTCAGTGTTAAATATTCTTTACGTGAACCCATGGAAAGAGAAGGATAATGAAAAATAAATAAAAATATGTGAGATAGTCTTAGCATTTTTATCATGATCATACATACATCAAATATGATATTAGAAAAGTATAAACTTCATGTAGAATGTTTTCTATATCAAAATAAGGAATTGTGAGAAAATATAGGAAGCGTTACTAAAAGTTTGCTGTTAAATTAGCCTTTGTCGGTATAATTTTGGTTAATCAAAATTAAATTGTTAATATAGACTTAATTTGAGAATAGACTATTTCTATTGGTATAATAGACTGTTATACTATTGTTATTATTATTTTTCTTATCCAAAAATATTTTTAGTTCTTCATAGGTTAGTCTTTGTTAGGAGGAATTGAAACTTATGACCTATTTCTTTGAATCAACTTTATATCCATGTATGCCATGCCATTTGGATATAAATTTAGTGTTAATAATAGTACGTAAAAAATAAAATTTATAAAAAATAAATTATTTTGATAATAATTATTGTTATGAATAGAATATAAAAGAATTAGTTTTTGTTTGAGTAAAAATGGATTTTGAGATAATTAATTCTGTTCGAACATAAAAAAGAAATACATCAGTTTTTACATAAGAAAAATGTATATGAATAATGAAACTTAAAAGGAAAGATAATCATAAGTTACAAATTTTTGATTAAAAATATAATTTATTTTATTTCTTTTGAATGTAAAAATCAAGTTCAAAACATAATTTAAAAAAAAAAAAACAGCTAAGGTAAAAACTTTCATCATTTTCAAACTATTAATGAAAATCTTTCTTAATATTATTAGAGATTTTATCGTCAACTAGAGATGAAGTCTTTCAATAGTTTATAAGTGAGTGCAAATATCACCTTATGAAACGGTTTTGAAAGGTTGAGTTAGGTTTAATATGATATTAGAGCCTATCCTAGCAAGATTGTTGGGCCTATCGAGTCACCCGTTATCAGGTTGTTATCGGACCACCCTTACATATAAATCTAACGCTCAAGTTGAGGAGTCTTAGCGTGAAGGGGTGTGTGTTGGAAATCCCACATTGACTAGAGATAAAACCTTTTAATAGTTTATAAGTGGATGCAAACCTCACCTTACAAGTTGGTTTTATAAGATTGAGTTAAGCTTAATAAATGTATAACTTTTATGATAATGTAAACATGAGAGGTGTTATTGTGTGATGTGTGTGAGAGAGTATAAGTTTTACAAGACAATAAAAGGCAAGAATAAGAGGTTAGAAGGTGAAAATAAATGTAATGAAGTTATAGGTGATAGTTGGAGATTCTATGTTAATTAAAGATAAGACCAAATTTTTACTATATAAGTGGAGAGAAATTCCATTTATATAAATTGATTTTGTGAGAATGAATTAAACTAAAACTAACTTTTTAATATGATATCAAAGTTTATCCTAATGAAGTTTGTCAAACCTATTATATCATTGGTTGGTTATTCAAAAATATTTAGTTCGTCAAGTCAGTTTTAAACTTACTTTTTAATATGATATCAAAACTTATTTTAATGAAAATTGGTAGATTTATCGTGTCATTTATTAAATTGCTTATATATATATATATATATATATATATATATATATATATATTTAATTTTTCACACAAAATGTCAATACTTTGCATGAAAAGCAAAGACAAACCCCACACAAAATATCAAGCATGAAAAGCGAAGAGAAATCTTATATTATAAATTAATTTTGTGAGAACTGAGTTAAGATCAAATCCAATTCTTAATAATTATAAAATTGTTGAAATATAATTTTATATATGTAAAAGTTTCGTAACTTTTAATTTTTTTCTTAATGTACTAAAATGATTTGATGAGGTTAAAATAATTAAGAAGAAAATGAATAAATTAAAACAGCAATAAAGACAGCTACCTCAAAATATGTGACAGTTTTATACTAACTACCTTATAGCATGTTGTTTAGTTGATTTTGTGAAATAGTAGGGTAGAAAATGGAACAGTGGGACCTAACTTGAGCTGTCACTGCCAAAGACATATGGGACATGAAATTTCCATGGAATTGTCCGATTTGGTTTGAGTGATGAAATGCAATTATATATGTTTTCATGCAACAAGGTAAAGAGGAAATTGTGGAAGACAACTTTGTCTAATTGACCACACAACGCGGTTAATTAATTTCATGGAAAGAGATCGAAAGAACAAAAACTTGTTGGGGACATGACAGTGTCAACTTCTATGCAAATGGCTGATCATATGATTAGGGTTTGGAAGATGCCACTTCTATGTTATAGTTTGTTTGTTCTTTTAGTTTTTAGATCTTTAACATCATTACAAATATTCAATGTAATATTGTTTTAATTTCTTTTCTAAAAGTAAAAATAAACATCAAGTATTTATTGTTTTTTATTCCAAATGGAAATTTGTTAGTATTAATAAAGGTTGACGTATGTTGGTCCAACTTTTATTTAAGTATTAATTGTATTATATATTTGATTTCAAACTTTCTTATATTCAAGATTATAATAACTCGTAAAATTATATTTTATTTTTATTTTTTTCCTATTATGGAGTTATAAAATGTTTTTTTAATATTATTTTATTAAAAAATATCATGTTATATATTGCTATCTCTGTTCCATAATAATTGTAATTTAGTTTATTTTTCACATAAATTAAGGACAATAACAAGCTTTCTGAAATAATTTATTAAAAAATGTTCTAATACAATAAAAGTGGTATCAAACAAATTTTGTTGGAGATGTCATAACTGGAGATCTCATTATACATGAAATTATAATACATAAATGAGTAAAAATATTATCTTTTAGACTCAGTTTTGTAAATTTAAGTTAAGTTTAAATTTTATTACTTTAATAAAGTTAAAAATAATTATTATTATTTATACTAAAATAATTGAGAATAAAAATTGAAGATATTATTCAATTTATTTCTTAAAATTAAAAAATGGAGTATTTAATTATTATTATTATTATTATTATTATTATTATTATTATTATTATTATTATTATTATTATTATTATTATTATTATTATTATTTTAGTACCAGTTTGACTATAATTGATCTCTAAAACAATTGAATCATTAAACATCAAACTAGTAAAAATGATGCAATTTTAAAATACTCATATTTAGCTCATCACTATACTCACAGATTTATTATTTGAACGCTACTGATTATCTTAATGTTTAACCTATTTTTATTATGGATAAAAATATATTTTGATGATTTAAAGAATTAGCAAAAGTTATTCCACTTTAAATACTGAACAAAAACAAAACATTATATTCCCTTGGACAAATCTAGGTGCATGATCTAGATCTCTGTAATTTGCACGTTGCAGGTTCAAATAATTGGAGAATCTATATTCCCTATAATCAATCTCACTGGTGTATGATGATGTTTCTGATGCTACTTTCCTGCTTTTTCTCAACATTGAGAGACACATTCATTCTCAATATCATCTTCAATAAAATATCACAATCATAACCCATCAAACCATATCAACCAATACAATCTAATGAGATCAAAAAAAGAAGCAGCAAAAGTTACTTCATATTTTTTTGGGTAAAATAATCATCTCCTTTTTGTTTCACCAAAATGTATTCGCTATTGTTGTTATAGTTTTTTTTTTTCATTTTTTTTCTGATGCATGTGAATGAACATTTGATAATATAAACAACTTTTTTTTACATTTATTTTAGAAACATTCTTTCAACATTTGGTGAAATTAATTGTGAATTAAAATCTTATATTAAATAAAAATAAATAAAATGAACAATAGAAAAGACTCACAAATCTGATAACCTTTATACATTAGGTTAAAGGGAGCGTTGTGTTCTCTTCTAATGGTTTGTCAAATCAACTTCCACTAATAGAATTTTTTCATACTTTATAATATTTTCATTAAAATTTTGAAAAAATGAGTTTCGTATATATTTTTCAGTGGATTTTATAAATTTTTACGAAATATTTGTGAGAAAATTTCTATAAAATATGAATTCTTTTTGTAGGGTTGTAAGTTAAGTTAATCCATTCAGTTGCTTGTATGTGATTGCATTTTCATATTGAAATTTTAGTTTATTCGTGTAGCTTAAGCAGTCCATGTGCCACGAATGAAGAAAAACTCTGAACATGTTACAATAGATTGTGGGTCATGTGCAGGCTGTTTGGGTTTGGGCCCAGTAAAAAATTAAAATCAAAATTGTGTCATTTGACTTTATTTTTTCTTTTAAAAAAAGCACAACTATGACCAAGGTTACATAATTTAAGAAACGTGCATTGAAGGAAAACTGGACTCAAAACTCTCCAAACAAGATTTCTTAGGCAAATCTTATAGATAAAAAAATAATGTCGATCAATTAAAGGTGATCAACCAAATTTATTTTATCATTTGTAAAATCAAATGGATATGATTAAAATATAATGTTGTTTTAAAAAATGAGTTTTAAATTTAACTTATCTTAAAATACTAGTTAGTAAAATAAGATTTACATCTACTACTATATTATAATTTAGTGATATTTCTAGTTGAGGTTGAATCTGGGAAACATGATAGTAACCTATTTAATTGTTTATTTAAGAAAGAAGAATGTTTTTTGTTTTATGAATTGAAGTTGAAAATGAGAGGGTATGAATGATACATAAATAAAAGAAAGTTGGGAGGAAAAAATGGTGACAGCACATGGGTGCGTGGAGGCATGAACATGATCCCATGTCATAATAATCTGAGTTATAACTGGTCAAAACCCTCTTCTGCAACAACAATTCTTCCAAGTCATAAATTGATCTACCAACTCAAAGCAACTACCTTTGCATGCTAATAGAAATTTCAATTTTCTCAAACATTATTCTTCATCTTCAAATACTTTCTACAAGGATGAGAATAATATTGGTATGCAAATATGAAATGGGGGATTCATGCATGTATGGCTTCAATATTTTGTAAATTTCTTGTCATCTTTCTCCAAAATTATGCTTCTACATATTGAAATATAATGTAAATAATCTAAGAAAAGTATATGTTTTACTTATTGATAATAAATATGTTATACTTGGGAAACTAAGTTGTTATTGCAATTATCCAATTTCATATACTATGTTTGTGATATGTTCCCTAGGAAAAACTTTTCAATTTGGTTTGGTTTAAAATTATAAATTGATCTGAATAGCTTGGCCTAGGGAAAAGAATCAAAAGAATCCAAAACAAATTTATCTTGATTAATTATCATAGTTTATATTGGCTTTCAATTATTATTTTTGAATCCGATCACTTTTGAATATTTCTATATGCAGCTATATGAATCATATAAAGCTTACTATTTAAGAAAACCCTATCAATAAAGGATCCTAGATGTCAATAATTGGTTCATGCTATCTTTACTCTTCCAACCATTTTTGCAATTTGTAAAACAATATATTTTTTGAAAGCTAATTTCTATATTGAATTTTTAGATAAATGTGCTGTTAAATATATTTTGAAAATCAATTTCTCTAAATACAAATACATTAAAAGACTAATTTTTCATATTCAATAAAAGTTAATTATAATACATAACTAGTTTTTTAGGATAGGTAAAAAATGAAGAAAATAAAAAAGACCAAGACAAATTTTAGAGAAAAAAAACTAGAGTGGGGAGGGTGAATGTAAGAATGAGCACAACTAGTTTGGATATTTCAAAAAGTTCAAAACAGGGGAGTGGTGAAGATTAAGGAGGGTGTGAGTAAAGATTTTATTAGTTATCTGATCTGGAATAGCCCATATAAAATTGGTTCACAATCAAGGTTTTCTTCCTGCACCCCATGATTAATAACTGCACCCCGATTAAAAAGATCAAAAATATATTAATAATTATATATATAAATAAAATGAGGGGAGTGCAACAAAATGAAATAAGTCAAGTTCAATCTCAATATGTTTCATCATTCTTATCATATTTATAGTAGTACTTACTTTTAAAACTAGTTTTATAACTAAAATCTTAGACAAATCTTATTGAAATGTCATTCTTTTGTAAATTTTTAGTGCAAGTCAAAAGTAGATTATGATTACTGATAATTATGCATAAGTTTACTTGTTTAAGATATTACATTGGTTTAGTACTCTTGTTGAAAGGGAAATCTAAATGTTTAGACAGAACTGAGAGATATGGAGTTTGGAAGTTAGTTTTAGTTTATGGATATGATGTGTCACCTTGAACATAGAAACCAGAATTAAACAGGAGAAAATCTATACTGATCTCGCATGAACAAGCTTCAACACATTCCACCAAACCAAATCACATGCTATAGAAAAAACAAAAGAATATATACTAAAATAGTTGTTTGCCACTAACAGCCAAATAAACTAAATCCAACATTGCAAGTATATATCTGAGCAAATTAGCACATTGATATTATAACTGATACCTTACCTTACCACCATGCTGTTTCAACTCAACCATATCAGTGAAGTGACCCCGAAAGCTTCCTCTGCGAAACCCGATTGTGCAGGAAGAATACACCCCCAATTCAGAACCACCAACGTAGTGTGTTTGGTCTCAATTGGCACATGTTCCTAAGTAATTTGTGTCTAAGTTGTTTATAAACATTAAGGAAAAAACTCAATATCCAGTAGAGTGATAACTAATTGAATCAATAAGTGGTTATGTGAAACAAATATCAGCTACCCTTATCACTTATCAGTCTACTCAACTTCAAATGTAAAATATCAGCTAGAAGCTTTTAATTGTGCACTCATGTATAAGTTGTCAATAAGTACAATAGGTAAGAAGCAATATGAAGAATTAAACATGGAAAATGGAAACTGCATCTTTGACCAAATAAGTTGTAAAATATAACACCTCAACTTCTAGAACTGCTAACTGTTTTCTCTTCTTCAGTGACAAGTAGTTTCCCCTCTGAAAAATCACAGGATGCAATCGGTATTCCCAGCTGCTTCTGCAATTTCCTCATAACAAACACTTCAGACTCTTCACATACGGTTAGCACTGTACCATTCCTACCAAGCCGACCAGTTCGGCCAGCCCGGTGCGCATAATGAATTGAATCTGTTGGTAAGTCCAGATTAACCACAAGATCACATTCTGCCACATCCAAGCCCCTTGCTGCCAATTCATTTGTCACCAGAACTCTCACCTCACCGTTCTTGAATTTCTTCAGGGTTGTTGACCTTGCAAGCTTCCCTAGATCCCCATGTAACTCCACAGCTTTCATCCCACGCGCCTCCAGCTTGAAGACAACATCCTTTAGCTGTTTAGTGTGGTTCATGAAAGCTATTACAAACTTGGCATCCAGTGCATGAATACACCTTCTCAACACATCAACTTTGTGCTGCAACCTTGTTACACAGTAATAGTGTTTCAGTGCAGGAGGCAGACTCTCTACTGCTGCTTGAGATGGCATAGCTGAGCTAGGCGAAGAAGACCGGGATAAACTGACAGGCTCAGAGGGAGAGACAGTTTCAAGGGGGACAATTTTCTTAGCCTGAACAAGAAGAGGGTCAGAACCCCAGCTTCTAGCTGCCCTTACAACAGAAAAGGGCACAGTTGCAGAAACCATGATTAACTGACGCTCAGTCTTTCCAGTATTTGAGTTTGTTGGGTCTGCTCTTGATCTCCTCCCCACATGCTCCAATATCCGGTGCATGTCTTCCCGGAAATTGAACGACAACAGTTCATCAACTTCATCTAATACCAAATATCGACATCCATGAGTGCGAAGTTTCCCTGATGCACTTAGCTCTGCTATCCTACCAGGTGTGCCAACAACAATTGCAGGTTTATTTTTCTTGAGAGCTTCTTCCTGCCTGGTTCGGTTGGCACCCCCCACAAGCTGCTGAACCACTCTCTTGTTATCCATTCCTAGCACCTTCTCAAACTCCCTCACTATCTGCATTCCAAGCTCTCTAGAAGGAGCAACAATCACTGCTTCAATTCCCAACTTCTTCCCATTCTCATCACTACCACCTTTTCCTCTCAGCGGTCCAACAACCGAGAGAATAGGAAGCAGATAAGCCAGTGTCTTCCCTGAACCCGTGTAAGACTGAATTATGACATCGCGGTTGTTTAGAATGGTGGGAACTGCAGCAGACTGAACTTCAGTCGGAACAGTAAAACCCTCCTTCTCTAGTCTCTCAATCAACACATGTGGGAGGCCAAGTTCTGGAAATGACTTTGCAGCAAAAGGGGCGAACTCTATTTGCTGTTTTTCTACAACCTTAACTGCTTTCTTCTTCTCGTTAATGTCAAAGGGCTTTCCTTTGCTCTTGAGATTCTCAGAGGGTGAACCAAATGGCTTAACCTTATTAGATGTGCTTCTATTCCCAGCTTCAGTTTCAGTTCGGAAACCTATGCTAGAGAGGGTGAGGGAACCATGATTAGGTTCCACCTGGCTCATACACTTCACACTAGTGTGCAATAAAACAGACCTAGAAGTGGCCAAAGACCTCCTCAAGTGGAGGGACTCCCCAACAAGCAAAAGAAACCTAGATGAAATCAAAGTTGGCATCTTTTAAACAAGGAAAAAGAACAACCTCGTATGTCCTGTTCGTCCTCCAAATGGGACAACACAAATATTAATGGCTGCTAAAACCCGTTCAACAAACCTTAAAATCTGCTACTGATAAGAGCGAGAAAAACCGCCACCAAAAATAAATTCAAACTTCGAGACAAGGGTGGTGAAAAGATGAAACCTTTTTGGTACTCAATGTTCCAAGATGTGAGAAACTAGTTGCTACTATCTCCACAATGTGAAGCAATGACCATGAAGTAGCTAGCAAGCACCTGAATTAGGAAAATTGCTGTCCTGATTGAGGATTTTGGCCATGGCAGAACTTCACAGCTTCAGGGCTCTTTGTTCTCGTTTGTGGAAGAAGAACCCATCAGGGTTTATCTTAAGATTTTTATTTTCGAAAGGGTCCCGATATTTGACACTCCATTTTTCACAACCCCATCTCGCTCTAGCGCCGACGTGTCAAAAATAATAATTTTTAATATTGTGTGGGGTCTATATTTGATTTCCGAGGTTGGAATAGGTTATTTGGGCGCGTCTCTCTAGTGTTCTCTTCTCCTTCCCGCGTTCCCTCCTATTTTGGTCCGTTTTTTGTTGTTTTTGATCCGTTTTGGCTCATTTTTCCTGGGTTTTTGCTTGTCTGCACTAGTGTGACATTCTATGTTGGTGCAGTAGTTGGTTCTGCGTTCATGGCATTTGGGTGTTGGTGGCTCGTGCGGGCGTTGTTTATCATTTGCTTGATAGAGCAATTATTGTGTCATTTACGGTTCTTTCACATTTTGTTTTCAATGAAGGGTCTGTACTATATATTTAATTTTTGTACGTTTTCCCCAATTTATCAAAATCTAATTTTGTTTGCCATTAAGCTCACTATTTTGTTTGATTTTGGTATCTAGCTGATTTTTTAAATTTTGGATTGTAAGTTCTTGTGTGTTTGAAATAGAATAACTTGTTTATTTGAAGTTGAAGCATTCTATAGGCAATTAATAGAGATAGAGAGAATAGTTTTAGACTCATTTGGGTTTGTCCAAATTCCATGAGCATAGGATGGCCAAGATAGGATATGTTGCTGCGAGGTGGCAATTTTTCACAGGTAACAAAATGTAAAAATGTGATATGGATAGGAAATGGGTTGTCGTCGAAGACAGTAAGCTTTCATTTTTCTTAACTTGTGATCTTCTTTCTCGTAAGGTTTTGCGATATAGGATTTGTACTTTGTCTGCGTGGTGGACGGTGTGTTATTGGGAGTGGTGTTGAGCTGTTTTTTGTCTGAGGGTTTAGTATGTAGTGCTTATATCATATTGATGGGACTACTTTGCTATTTTATTTAAGACATATTTATGGTTGGTGGGTGGATAGTGCAGAAGGGTGAGCGTCATGAAAGAGGGAGAGGAACAAGTGTAGAAGACAAAGTTTCAAAATTGAATTTTGATAGTTATGAAATGGAAAAATTTAGAAATTAATACTTTCTTGAATTGAGCTTATTTTATCCAATATGATGCAAGGAACTTCTGTGACGTTTGTAAATGATATTGGGGTCTGTAAGCTAAACACTACTATCACTTGAAAATGTTCCTTTTCTTTAGATTAAACTATTGCTGCTGAGGTTGTTCACCTCCACACAATGAAAAAAGGCTCTTATTTCTTACTGTTATACTGTTATTTATTCATTTTTCGTGTGCTTTATGATGGTGAATTAAATGTTTCTGCTTGAAAGCAATGGCTTGGATAATGTTTCAGTTGTGTATGGATTTGCTTTTGTTGATTGTGCTTGACTCAAATTTTGGATTCGCTCCATAGATGATACATCTTGTTCTGCCTCTACCCTTTCTTATGCATATTCCTGATTTTGTATTTAGTTTATGTGAATGATAATTCCATTTTACCAAATTGTTAGATAATTTGATTCTGATACTTGGATTGTAGGTATCACCAAGGAAGTTATATGACAGCAGAAGTGAATACCATGAAGTATCACTTTGCCTTTAAATTGAATGAAAAATGCTGACATTTTCTTGTTTTCTGACATAAATTAATAGGCGATTTTTATTTTTATTTTTTTTTTGAATTCAACGAGCTGCTCTGCCCACTTTTTATGTAATGATGTCAAATAAAATTCACCCAATTATGAAAAAAAAAATGTGTTGGAAAGATTATACTAAGGAATGCTGTCAAGGATTCCTCTTGACTTGAATGCACTTCAACTATAATGGTTATATATCTTCATGTTAAGATATGTTGTTTTACAAGATTGTCCAAAGAAGCTCAGAAAAGCAGTTAGAAAATTCTCATTAATTGGTGAAATGTGATCCTTCATTATGGTTTATGACAAATTATAAGGTAATTGTGGTTTACTACTACTCAAAGATTAATCGGAACCATAGAATGGGTGGTAGTCCAAGACTACCTAATAATTTCATGACAGAGGAAGAATACAACTAGGCTTAATGAACTGTGTTGCACATACCAGGGTTCCTAACACACCAAAGTGGCTGAATTGGCTCAGCCCCTATCCCTCTACTTACCATTCTGCTTCTCCATTCATTCAGTCTATCTGTGGCCTCTGCATATCTTTTCATACCCTTTTCATCCCTATTTCCTGACCACAATGACTCAGCCATTGCAGAACTTCTTGGCCAAATTCTTGCATCCAAAACAGTTGCATCAGCTTGTTCTGACCACAGTGCTACTTCCCCACCCAAAACCAATTTTGCTTCTTCCTCATTCAACCCATATGCTATATCATAATTGTATATAGTTTGCCATGTCTTAAAAGGTCCACACCAAGAGCCACCGTTGTCTTTGTCGTCCCCATTTTGCTGATCATAGATACTGTTGTTCCCCACAAAGTCACCATGGCCACAATCCAGGTAATAGAAGTCCGACGATGACACAATGGTGCGGTATCCCATAGAAACTATCCTTTTAGTGTTGTTGTGTCCGTTGCTCCATGTCTGCAAAATCACATGCTCCTTGGGAAGAATTGTGGATGAAACATGGACTGTTTCATCTAGTAAAACATCTTCCCAATAGACAACGGTGCGGTTGAGGGAGAGAATGAAAGGGAGAGTGTTGTTGATAAACTTCTCAAGAACTTGGCTGAGAGTTCCACCATTTGATAGATATTTCTGAATTGTGGGATCAGTTTTCCAGCAACCTGGTATGATCTCATCAGCACCTGAGTGGTAAAATGGTTCTGGGAACAATGTGGTCACGTCACGTATGACATTCTTTAGGACTTGGTATGTCTTGGGGTTTAGAGGGTTCAAATGACCTGTTCCTGGTTCTGCAGCAAGGACATCACCGTTAGCTGGCCACCAGAACATGTTTGCACATGTTACAATCTCAGGGTAGGCTAAAGCCCAAGATCCTGTGTGCCCTGCAAAAAAAGTAGTTCATACCCGTCAGTGACATAATTCTCAGAACTAGTATCTCATGAAAGAGGAAAATAAAAAATATAGTATCTCTACCTCAAAAACAATGTCTCAAACTTGGACACATACAAAAGCCTAATTAATTTATTAATTGGCCATATGATTACAAGATTTAGTTTCTGTGTCTATGTGTGTGAAGTTCAAAATTGAAAGAATTTGACATTCTTGTGGTAAGCTGCAATTCGTGATCCTTTGTGCTTGTCCAATATAGGCTTCAATTTAGTCACCAATCAGCCTAATTTCCAAAATATCAGTTTGACTGAGAATTTAAAATTCCATGGTAAGCTGCAGCCAGACAAAGCTCAAGTTTTGCCAATCTTAATTTTAATCATCATTCCTAGAGCTATCATTTTTTAGTGCTTGATTATGTTGATGCTAACCAAACAGGAAAAGGGGGTGGTGCACTTGAAGTCTTTCTTATTTTTGTATAAAAAGAAAAATAAAACACTAACTACTAACAGGTTAAACATCACAAATTCACAGTAGAGAGAGACCCCCCTTTCAGCATGCAGTAAGATTTCAATCTTTGTTAGACAGAATTTAGTATCAAAATATCTCACTCTGAATTCTCTCTGTCAAAATTATGATAACCCTTTAAAAAATATGGTGGAACAAGGTTCTCAATGGAAAAATAACCTATTAAGTATGAATATATTAAAATTGAGCAGGCAGTAGACTATCTTATAGTATCTTATGCAAACTTTACCCGGAGATTTTGATTAATTAAGTGATCATAATTCCTTAAAGTGTCAATATATACAGAAAGAAACAGACAGAGGAATCAAACACACGTAGTTCAATAATTTATTGTTCTTGAAGCTGAAATCTTTCTAATGCAACGTGAGCTCCAAAAAAAGAACAAGTCCAAAACACACTTCAAAAGCAAAAGGAAATTGAACTAACCAGGTGCGTCAATCTCAGGCAGAACACGAACCCCGTGATCGAGACCAAACTCCACAATCGTCTCAACATCCTCTGGTGTGTACACCATGTGAGAAGCATAAGCACCCTTTTCAGCCAAAGACGACTCCGAAGGAAGCACCAACGGAAAAGATTGGGAGTCCGTGAGATGCCAGTGGAACACGTTGAGCTTGTTCATGCTCATGGCTTCCAATGTCCTCAACAAGTCCTTCACGGGGTAGTAGTTCCTCGACGTGTCCAACGTGATCCCACGGTGGGCATAGAGTGGGGAATCCCACGCATGCACTCCCACTGCAACACACGTGGGGCGACCCCATGCAAGCTGGGAGAACGTCTCAAGTCCACGCATGGCGCCCCACGTAGTCTTAGCAGTGAGGATGGCCGAAGAAGGGAGGATGGAGAGTGTGTAAGACTCGTCAACACCATGAACGAGTCCTGCATCTGGGTCTTGGATGATGAGGGTGAGAAGCTTCAATGGTGGGAGGTTTGTGGAGATGTTCACCTCTAGGGGGACAAGTGGGTGGTGGTGTTCGGATCTTACGAGGTTTTGGTAGCGGGTGATGGCGGCGGAGAGGTGTTTGTTGTGGTGGGGAGTGGTGGTGGTGATGGTGAAGTTAGAGGCAATGAGGGTGGCTTGATATGGTGGGTTCCAGGTGAGGTTTCTTGGCTTGGGCCACACGTTGAGGATGGTGGTTGAGTGTGCATTGTTGAGTGTGAAACATGAGCATGAGAAGAGGAAGGGAAGAAGCAAAAGGAGTGTTGGTGCTGGTTTTGTCATGGTGGTTGTGGTGATAAGATTTTTGTGTGTCGGAATGTCTGGTTTTATGGTTGTGATTGGTGGAGTTAAGGATTGTTCTATACGAGGAATTTGTGTTCTGAAAATGGATGGAAGTGGTTTAAGAGTCAGCAGATTGATTCGTTTGACATTTGGTGCTTTGTTTGTGTGCTGTTTGTTTGGTTGTTGATTGGACTATGTGTGTTGACACTTCATTTGTTGCATTGCAGAATGATTTAGAATGAATCAATTGTTTAGAGCGATGGACTGCACCGATAAATCTTTAATAAGATGTTAATAAAAAATATGTTTAATTGTAAAAAAAAAAAGTTATTATTACAAATGGGTGCTAAACTGTTTAAATTATTATAAAAAAACAATTTTATTTTGAAATTTTGGTGGTATATTATGCATGGATATATTTTTTCATGTTAACTTTTCTTTTACATATACAATCGTCTGGTAGAAAGGGAAGGGAAAGGTATAGTTTTCTAAAAGAAAAAGGGAAAAAGAAATATTACCAAAATTTTTTAGTTGTTTTGTAAGAAAAATGTGAAAATTTGATTTACAATGCAAAATCTACTTTGCTAGAAAACGTAATGGGTTATGCTCCCAAATCTTTCTCCGTGCTTATTTCCCTAGCAGAGTTTTGTATTTTTTTTATGCTTCTTTCTTTTAAAATCTTATAATAATAATAATAAAATAATTAAAATAATATTTTAAATAAAAAGTAATATTAGTAGTCAAATAATTAATAAATACCATAAATAAAAAATTAAAATGAATAAATATAGTAATATTTTTTAATTAAATAATTTTAAATTAACTTTTATTTTATTTATATTTTACTTATTTTAATCCAATAAATTCCATTTTTATTCTATTTCTGATATGTTTTACCTTCAATTAAAAAGAAAAAGAAAGAAACTTTCTTTTAACTTATTTTTCTTTTTCCTTTTTGCTAAACAAACATTAGTAATTATTTGGTTGGGATGAAAGTGGAAATAATTTTCACTATAAAAAAAACTCAAATTATTTACGGAACTTACATATAGATGAAAATTCGTATATAAAATTTGTATTATATACAGAATTTTATCTACGGATTTATATTCGTATGTAAAATCTGTATTACATACGAAATTATCTACGGATTCAAATCCTTATATAAAATTAATATTACATACGGATTTGCATCCAGAATATTACATACGGATTTAATTTGTATGTAAATTCATATGTAATATAATCTATATTAAAAATCAACATTACATACGGATTTTTTGTCCAAGGTATTACATATTGATTTAATCCGTATGTAAATTCATATATAATATAATTCATATTAAAAATCAACATTATACAAAATTATATACGAATTTGTATCCAGACTTATTACATAAAAATTAAATTCGTATATAAATTCATATACAAATATTTATATTATTATTTTTAATATATTATTATTATAATAGTATTATTAATATTGTTATTATTAACATTATTATTATAAATATTATTATTATTATTAACATTAATAATAATATTATTAATATTATTGATATTATTATTAATACTATTATTATTAATATAATAATATTATTGTTGTCATAAATATT
>Ga0209489_102787_pt1 | contig 34946 bp, 17 predicted proteins | sample SiratrowhiteBW_FD_187527 | JGI IMG/M metagenome (GOLD analysis project Ga0209489, IMG submission 187527) | Root nodule microbial communities of legume samples collected from California, USA - Siratro white BW (SPAdes) (version 2) | ecosystem: Host-associated > Plants > Roots > Nodule | place... | reverse complement strand
GGTCATTTAACAAAAAAAAAATATATATATATTATTTTATTAAAATATAATATTTTATTATAAAAAACAGAGGTCAAATGAATGTAATTTTATAACAGTTAAATATATATATATATATATATATATATTATTTTATTAAAATATAATATTTTATTATAAAAAACAGAGGTGAAATGAATGTAATTTTATAACAGTGGTGTGAAAATAACTTTATTAGCAACTAAATAATTTTTCCATGGGCAAAAACTCGGTGCACGCCGTATTTTTTACCTGTATCCCACCACTTATATGAAATTACTAAACTACCCTTAATGTTCATAATTCAATGACTTGTAGAAATATTTTCCAAAACTAATTTATGTTCGAGAAAATATTTTTCAAAACGTTCTGGAAATAGATTTTGAAAAATATTTTTCAGAATATAAATTTGACATAAAATGTTTCAGAATTAATTTTTCAGAAAATATTTGTTAAAAAATAAATTTTACGTTATGTATTCTCCAAAACCAACACATAAATTACATTATGAAAAATGTGTTCTTTTTGTTGGAATATTTCTGAAAAACATTAAAATAAACAATAAAAATATTTTTGATATTTTATTAAATTGATGTGGTGCAGGTTAAAAATGACGGGGTGAAGTTGGAAAGAACGTGAGACACGGGAACAGATCAACTCCTATTCAAAAGATTGTGCATGATATGGAGCAAGTAAATGTATACACTAATAAGGGTTAAGTACTCCTTTAATCCTGTATCCTCTTTCTATAAAAGTTCTATTGATGATACAAAACAAATGAGGCAGCAATATCATTAGATTGAGAATTTTCAAATTTTATAATTTAAAACAAAAATAGATACATAGAAGAATACATATACTTCTTACAACATTCTAATTCTATCCTATTTATCAACAGACTCACAGAATTGGTAAGCAGCTTAGGATGTAGCCAAAATGTATTTCAATTTCAGATTGTGTTCATTAAGTGTAATTTTTTTTTCACAACTCTCTTTAAACAGGACAACTCTAACCCAAGAAGGGGTGAATGCTCTCTTGATTGTGAAGATCCTGGAGCTCAGACCTAACTGAGAATTTAAGCCATCTCTTTTCCTCCATAATCTTGAGACAAGGTTGCATTACAAGGCCAATCAGTACGACAATGAGGCTTATAACCAATACTTTGTTGGTGGAGAAAGCCAGCACAACACAAATCAAAATTGTGGGAGGAATGCACATAGCAACTGCTCCAGCTGTTCCCCCTGGAATCCTATAAGGTCTCGATGCGTTCGGTTGCTTGATCCTCAACAACATGAATGCCACAAACTCCAAAATCATCCCAAAACAGTACAAGAAATTTTCAGCAGCCACAATCTCTTGGAAACTCAGCCATGAGAGTAAAATCACACCGGAGGCAGAAAAGAGTATTCCTATGAGAGGAGTGCCATAACGAGACCTCTTGCCAAAGAACTCAGGTAGCATTCCCCTCTCAGCCATTCCTAGAAGCTGGAAAGAGTCACTACTCATTTCAGCAACAAACATTCCCATGTTTGACATTGCAGCAGCAGCCTGAAGCCACCACCTCAACCACAGTCCTCCAACAATCTCAGCAATATCTGAGAAGTACCCATCAGTCCATAACTCCCTATTGAGGGGAACAGCACCAGTGCCGCTCAAAAGAGGGAAGAAATAGCCCAGGACTACAAGGATCAAGGCATAAAATAGAGCCTTGGGAAGAGTTCTCCTTGGATTTTCCACTTCTCCAGCAAGAGTACTAATAGAGTCCCAATAATTGAGATTCCAAAACAAAGTATTCAAATTCAGATTCCAATCAACGTCTTCAAGATCTGCCACACACCATCTTGAAGGTTTCAAGTCTGGAATTGACAAGAATCCCATGACCACAAAAGGAAGGAGTGAGAAAATTCCTAAAAAAACAGCAACCGTTCCCACAATGGTTAAACCCCTATAGTTCAAGCAAGTGAGAACTACAGTTAAGGCCCAAGCTAAAATAGTTCTGGGAACCCCACCACCAAGTGCAGGGATTCCAGATTTCAAATAGTCGAGAAACAGAACTGGGTACAAAGCATTATCAATCACCCCACTTAGCCATTTCATCTAACCTTGCTGAAACCCCCAAAAGGGACCCAGGGTAGAAGAGACCCAAACCACATAACCACTGTTCTCTAGGAACATTGTGCCCATCTCTGCAGTAATAAGAGCCTCAGGAACACTCCATATGACTACAAAAACCAAGAACCCCAAAAGGGCTAATAGAGGACCTGCTGCATGCACAGTGTCCTTAACACCAAAGGGTCCCCCAGAAACCTCATAGAAGATGAGAAATACAAGAGGAAGAACAGAGACTCTCCTCGTGTGATTTTCCCTTGGGGAAGATAACTCCTCAGTACGCGCATCCTCACCACCATTGAACCACCCGATTAAGAAACGTAAACTCGAAAGTGTCATAAACTTTAAAGGCAATCAAATAACAAACCAGATAAGACACTAGCTTTGATAAATTTACCAGCAAATTTTTCATTCAAAAAATGGGAAAGTGAAGGGAAAACTTGAATCAATTAGTCATTTTGTATTTCTAAGCATAGTAGAGATAAGGTCTGAATTTGTTAAAGAGAATCAACACATAGAAAAAGAGAGAGCAAAAGAGATGGTACCAAGCAAGAAATGAGAAGCAGAAGATGAGAATGAAAGAAGAAAAGACGAAAGAATCTAAATCCTGAGATGGTACAGACTGTAATGATGACGTAGTTGTCGTAGGGATATTTAGAATCCAACTATGAAGCCAAATAAACGTAGTAAGCAAACAACGTAGAATTTAAAGGTTGTGTTTAGGATAATGCATGAGGAAACGGACGAACTGAAAGTTCTACCACTTTCATTCTTTGTATTGTACCATAGGCTCAGGTTCTTCTGTAATTTTTTTTAATTCTGGTTGCTACTTCATCTTCCTTAATTTAATAGAAAAATATTATTTTTATCTTATTTTCTTTTGAAGCTCATTCAAAAAATTTATCTTATTTTCTAATGAAATTTGTTTTAAATTTTGTGTATTAAAACTTAAGTTGTGTTTTTATCCGAGCTGGATGAACAAGGAAAAGTTCACTTGCACTAGAAAATAGAAAATATTATTCTAGGTCTACGTGCAAGGACGGTTTAAAATCAAACTAATGTAGCTAAAAGTACGGTGATATTTTTGTAAAAAATAAACATATTTCATGTCGGTTTCACACAAACCGACATAGTTATATATCCAACGTCGGTTACACCTAAAATTCGTCATAGAAAAGATAGGAAAAATAAAAGTTCAAAATTTTAAAATTCAAATTTGGTGCTACATATATCACGTTAGTTATGGGGCTCCAACCGGCATGATATATACTACACACCTCGTCGGTTTTTGGTATAAACCGACGTTATGTATGGTCCTAAAAGTTGAGTGAAAATTTTCATAAAACTAGGGTTTAATATCACATCGATTATTTATCCCAAAACCGACGTAGTATATCTCTTCGAGTTAAAATTATGGATTTCAAGAGAGATATTCACTCTTACGCTTACATTTTTCTCTTACGTTTTCTCCTCCTTCACATTCTCCTCAACCTCGTTGCCTCCTCCTCAGCCTCGCTGCTCTCAGCCTTCGCGTGGTAACGCTTTTATTCTCACTGGTTTTCATTTGTATTTCGCGTGGTGCCACTTCTCACTGATTTTCATTTTGGTTTTGCTAGGGTTCGAGATACTCCATTTTAGGCTTCTTCCATGTTCGTTTGGTGTGCGCAAGCTTCTTGGTGGTCTCAATTGAATGTTTGGTTTGACACCCCTTGCCTCTTCTCTTTGCAAGAGGTTAGCAATTTTGTAAAATTCATTAAAAATAGTTAGAAATTTATTTTTGACCCAAATTTTTTATCAACATCTTGATTTAGTATATATTTGATGGTAGAGTTCTTACATTGTATAGGTTTATCATAGATTTAGGGTTTCAAAAATTTAGGGCGAAAAAACTTCAAACGACCATAACTTTTGATAGAGAGCTCGGATTGAGACGCTCTAAAAATGAAAGTTGCCCCGAAATAGGATAAGAAAGCCATTAGCCAACAGCCAAAGGCGGTTGGGCAGTTGGAAATTCCAAAATTCCATCGTTTAGGATTTCATTTTTATTTTTTTCTTATTTTTCATCCATTTTTTAGATTGTAGTCTTTGATTTCACATATTTATACTTGATAGAAAATTATAAAATTTTTCGTGATATTTTCTTGTATCGATTAGAGATTTATCAACCCAATTTTTTTTAAAAAAATGACTTTTCACGTCAATTGTAAGCTCGAAACCGACGTGAAAAGTGCTTTATAACAAACACCACGTCGGTTTTAGCCAAACAACCGACGTGGTGTTGTCTCTGGAACACCATGTTAGAACGGGTTCATGATGTTGATGCCTGGTTTAAACCGACGTGGAAGATGACAATATGACATCGGTTTGGTAACCGACGTGGTGTTTGAAAATATTCAACGTCGCCTTGGTCGATGACGGTTCTGGAACTGACGTTAAGGAGCTCCCAGAACTGACTTTGAAGACTGTTTTTCTACTAGAAAGATTCTCCTCCGACTTAAGTTAAGAGTACAATGAGAGAAAAAAATTGTTTGTTTAATAGTGAAGTATGGTAATGAGTTTATGTGTGTGCTTCCTATATGATGACCTACCTGTATTTATAGTACAAGATTGGCTAGACAATGTAACCATATTAAAGTGTCAATTATGAGTATTAAATGACAGTTTCGAATGTAGGATATCCAAGCTTTTAAGGATTTGTGAGTTGGGTTGGTTACAAATAGACCTAGCGTGACAGGTGACATAAGTACATAAACCCCCCAAACTCGGTATCCACATATAGACAGCATGTGAACCATGGTTGACAAACTTAATCTTTTGCCGAGCAGAGGTGCTGTCGCCCAATACATACGATAGTGGTTGTGCCAATCTATGAATTGGGAAATAATATTCTCCCTTTGCTTCAAAGACTAACACCTTTTTTTTTTGGTGTCATGTGTCCCCAATTATTAATGAGGGGTTTTTTCGATATAACTGGTAAGTCAGCTTTTAAGGCGTTATCACCAAATGCCACATGGCCCTGTCTTTTCAGCTTCTTGACCCTTGGCGCGGCGAGGCATTTTAAACGTTGCTTCAACCTCTCTCATCAGTCATTGCCTTGGGTTATTAAATCAAGAAGCATTAACATTCGAGCACCTTGTTTGCCTCTATTTTCATCTTTAAACTCTTCCTCGGTACACATGGCTTCTTCTCTTCTTTTTCCAGTTTTGAACTTGAAGCTCCATTAGCGAGTAGAGAAGTGACCCTCATAGGTGAGGATGTATCCTCTAGTTGCACAAAGTCTCTTTTTGGTGAAGATGAAGGGGAAACCTTTGTTCCTCCATCCCCGACACCGCAACAACTGCTCCCGTTGGTGACTTTTGTGTCGAGGCCTGTCAAAACTGCTCCTTCGAGGAAGCGAAAGGCTTCTCGAGAGGAATTGTCCCAAAATCCTAAAAAGTTTAAAAAGGGGAAATACCTAGCTATAACTGACCTTGAGTACTGGTGGGTTGATGACGAGTTGGCTTTGAAGGAACCTGAATACACTATAAAACAGAGAGCTAGAGAGTTTGTAGATACCTATTACACATCTGAACAACTAGGCTTTCTTGAAATCCTTTCAAATTCTCTGCCATCAACTAGACATGGAGCCTAGTGTTAATAAGTTTGCCTATGTGTATCAATTGAAATATGACAGACTAATTGGTTGGGTGTCCCTTAACAGAGCTCAGTATGGACCTCTTTTTATCCTATACTAGTCATCCTACAAATACTTCAAAACAAAATTTTTCGAACTAAAATGTGCATCTGGGGATGAGAAGAAGCGTAGGATTTTCGTCCTAGGTTTCTCTTTTATTGACAGATCCAAATAAAGTTCAAGTCAGTAGTTGAGTGTTTGCTCACAGTCGAGGAGCAACTAAATGTAGAAATAAATAGGAAGTCAATCTTCCTATTGATTGAAAGTTGATGATGGTGTTAGTAGTGGTGACCTTATTGCCTTATGCAACCACCTCATAAGTTTCATGCCACCCAAACGGTATACAAGGAAAATACGATAAAATTGTGTTGCTTGAACAGTACATTTCAGGAGTTTCTATATGATGCTGACAATGTCATGTGAGCTAGGTCAAAAGTGGTGATTCATCATCTTACATATCTCATGGATTTGAGTAGCACACGTGTCTTTTAAATTCCTAACATTGATTCTTATCTTATGGGCTAAGTCACAAGTGGTGAATCATCATCTTACTTATCCCATGAATTTGGGTAGCACAAGGTGTTGTTCTAATTCCTAACATTATATTATTTTCTTGAATTGTTTTCATTTATGTAAAACATTGAGGATTACATTGTATCCAAGAATTCTTCAAGAATTGATCTGAGAGCCCTTTCTTAAAACTTGAGTGGAACGATCTAACAACACAAGTCATCATCCTTCGCCATATACGCAATCGGCTTCCGCATTGCACACCACGGTTTGTGGGAGTTTATACATCACATTTTATTCATAAGCCTCGGTATGTTGCTCCAATGTTTTTGAGCCAAAAGGGCATGACTTTGTAATAAAAGTTAGTTATTTAGTCATGAAAATAATATAAACTTCAATAGGTTATACATTCTAATTTGATTATATCCTAAATAAACATCAAGGAAGTTGAGCAACTCAAAACCGACTATGTTGTCAATGAGTTGATCCATATTTGGCAATGACAAGTCTTATTTAAGTATGTGTAATAAGTGAACATTCTCTCCATTTTTATTTATTTTTGGACCATAACAACATTTGCAAGATACATAGTTTGTGTAATCTCCTTGATGAAGTCAACTTTAAACAACTTGTCAACTTCATTATTGTCATTGCTCTTCTTCAATCTTTTCCATCAAGTTACTAGTTTGACTTGAGGAAGGATGACCAAGTTATGACACATGATATAAGATAGATTCTTGACATATTTGTTAGGATTCTCCCCAACAAATTAATATTTTCTATTAAGACTTGTTCTATTTGTTCATTAAATAATGGACTTTTATGTTCGGCCCATTCTAGTGCACTAAGTTAACAGGGGGAAGTTATGCAAGTTTACCATTAGTTTTTCAAAAGGACAATTCTCGATAACCCCTTTTTCATAACAGTCTGAATGAGTCTATTCAAAATTGAAGTGATGGCATTATTTTCTAAGCTTAACTTCAATTTGTTGATTTGCTAAGTAATGATATTTTCTAAAAGTAGAGAGTAACTTTTAGGTTTTGAAAATAACATTTTAATACTGTTTTAGGATTAATTTTGTGATTATGAAGGTTATTTTTTAACATAATACTTTTATATTAATTTAATTATATGGAAATAACTTTCTAAATTACCCATCCTATGTGAAGGTGTAAAAGAAAACACTTTTAAAATAAGTAATTCCAAAAGTTATTTTCTAATTCGGAATTGATTTGTGAAATTGCACAGAATCACGAGGGTGGGGCAGTTTGAGAAATTTTTAAATGTATGGAGGTGACCCGAGAAACCATGGAGGTAGAGGGAGAAGCCGTCTAAACGGATTGGGCTGTGCTCTCCTGGCCTGGCCCATCTGAAAAACCCTTCTAAAACTTAACACTACTCCTTCTCCTCTTTGCCGAGCATCTCTCCGCAGCTGCAGCCAAAGCCACACACCGCAAGCTCCTTCGGCGTTTCATTTGAAGCCAGGTTTTTATCTGTCTTTCTGTCTCACTTTTCAATTTCTTTGGGTTTCGAAAGATGTGAATGATTGAGTGAGTGGGATTCGTAATTGTATAACCCTAGAAGAATTTATCAGATAACATTTTCCAGGGACGTGTAGTGTTGAAATATCAAAAAATGGAAGAGAACTAAAACCTACTGAAAAAAATTCCATGTGCTAGTTAACTAGGTTAGAGGGTGGAGGAACGTAGACGAGTTTACGTGTTGACAATATCTAACGATGTCTGTGTGAAAAAATTATAATGGTTGATAGAATCATCTTGGTTTAGACAACAAATGGAGAATTGGGTATTTTTTTTCTTTTTTTTGTTATCATTATAGCATAGTTTGCCATGAAGAATATCAAATGTGAATCATTTTAGTTATAATGGCATAGTATGACAATAGGAGTTTGAAGCTGATTTGTCTAATTTATATGATCTTTTGTTGACCCTGTTGTTTTGGTTGTTCTTTTATTTCTTTGTTATTTGAAGGTAAGCAATGGTTAAGCATAACAACGTCATCCCCAGTTCACACTTCCGGAAACATTGGCAAAACTATGTGAAGACTTGGTTTAATCAACCAGCACGGAAGACCAGAAGACGATTAGGTAATTTTTCACCTAATTTCATACTTACTCTTTTTGAACATTGTTGTCGTTATTAATCACTTTGGCTTAATACTTATTATTCCACAAAGAAGAATCAGTTTGAGTTTATAATGATTGCTGTGTTTGTCTTTTAATTTTGATATGCGTTGGACACATTTTTCAGCTCGGCAGAAGAAGGCTGTCACAATTTTCCCCAGGCCAACTGCTGGACCTCTCAGGCCTGTTGTTCATGGTCAGACTTTGAAATACAACATGAAAGTCAGAGCTGGGAGAGGATTTTCTCTTGAAGAATTGAAGGTAAAATGAACAATTCTTTTAAGGAGAAGCTTTACATTGTACCCCACTGAATATGCTAATTGCTAGTTATGCTGTATGAAATTTTGATTTCTTGGAAAGTTCTTAATTTTCTGTTTGTATTCAAGTTTACATGATTTATGTTGAAAGGGACTAAGTTAACAATGAAATTACGTAAAAACTGTAAAACATTAGAAATTCTGCCTTATGTTTTTTCCTGACAGAACGAATTCTTTTTTATATATATACATATCTAGAGTGCCGGAATTCCCAAAAAACTTGCTCCAACTATTGGGATCGCTGTTGATCATCGCCGCAAGAATCGTTCTTTGGAGAGTCTGCAAGCTAATGTGCAGAGGCTCAAAACATACAAGGCCAAGTTGGTTGTGTTCCCAAGACGGGCACGAAAGGTCAAGGTAATGCTAAATTCTTTGATTAATTTTGATAATTATATGAAAGTTTTATTTGTTTTTATGGTCATCATCATTCCCATGGAAGTAGGAAACTTGCCGAAGTTTGAGATTTTTACGGCCCTTAAATATTTTTGTAGACTGGTGATTCTAGTGCAGAAGAACTAGCAAATGCTACCCAAGTCCAGGGTCCATTCTTGCCCATTGTGAGGGAGAAGCCAACTGTTGACCTTGTTAAGGTAATAGATGAAATGAAGGCGTTCAAAGCTTACTATAAGCTTCGTCTTGAACGCACCAACCAACGCCACTATGGTGCTCGCTTAAAGAAAGCTGCTGAAGCAGAGAAGGAAGACAAGAAATAGAGTCCTTGAGAAGCCAGTTTGTTATCCGTACTATATAGTTTTGAGAAATTTTTGTTCGAGATTCAGCACCCATAGCTTTTGTAAGATCGTCAGTCTTAAAAACGTAACTCCTGTTTTTTTGGTGAACTCAAGTTTGTTAATCGAATTAACACTCTGGTTTGTTTTGATTATTTAATTGATATTGTCTTCAGTAAGTTTTGTTTTTTAATTGCTGGTATGCATGTTTTCCATGCATTCAACTTGATCTTCTTTAGCTTCAGTGTTGTCTTTTGCATAACTACATTGATATCTTGCATTATAGCTGGACAGTAAAATCTGAGACTAGAGCTAACGCCGTATGATGAGTTGGGGTGTGATTAAGGTGGTTTTCAAATTTAATTTTAGCAAACCTCGTCATTACGTTTTCTGCAGTAGGTTATAATTATTCCTGACCCATTGTGGATGGCAGTGTTGGGCCTTTAAATTAATCCTTTCTAAATTTGAATTTGATCATAGTTTTATAATTTTTTTTCAGAGTAATAAGATCCTATTTAAATTATTTTAATTTGACCTGGTTATCTCGCTGGTCAATAATCTAGTTCGATGCAGTTGAGTCTTGTCTGATCAAAGTATTAGGATGGAGGACATGTCCAGTAGTGTGGTGGGTAATATCGTATTTTTTTGTTTTGGGTAAGGATCTTTGACAAGTTTTGATTTAAATGTGTTTGAACTTTTGGCAGAAGGAACTTCAAGTGTCCCAGCGATTTCATTAGTTACCCTCATCTTATGCAGTTTCTTTCGAGGAATTTAGCCATCGTAAACACTAATAATATATAAAGACGCATTCTTCCTGCACCTTCTTCCATATTTTTTAAAATACAGAAAATACCCCTTCCGATTGAATGTTACGATGGATAGAACTTTATAAATATTACAAATGTTTTGTGCTTTTTAGTTATTGAATCTGCTTTCTTTTAGTATATAACACCATTGGATATTGAGAATGACAAGTTTAGAAACATCAAACACAAATCAAAGTTACCGCAAAATAATGGTTGTATCTTCAATTTTTTTTTCATTTTGAAGTTGAGTTGTAACCAGGACAAAATGATTCAACGGGAGGATGGAGATGACTCATAAAGGAGTCATATGGGAACGATACAATTAAGTGGTAATGTGTTGGTCTTGTAGTATATTTGTGTATTTTTTTTTTCTTTCTACTCTTTTGTATCAGTTCTTTATGACCTTAAACTTTTTTAAATAAACTTAATTGAATTGTTTTGTTGATTACTTTTCATAAGGTACGAGTTTTGTATATTTGATTCTTCTTCCTTTAAACACACAATGGTAAATACTCTACATGTAGTATAATAGTAATAATAAAATAAAATAAATAAATTAGAGTTGATTATTTATTAATACTTTATGCATATTATTATTATTATTATTATTATTATTATTATTATTATTATTACTTTTATTATTATTTATCATTTGTATGTATGATATTCAAGTTATATTTGCGCATTATTATTTACTTATTTGCATTATAAAAAATAATGCAAATATTTAAGTTGTTGAAGTTTTTAATGTTAAGTAGTGGATATAATTTTAAAGTTTAATTAAATTTTAATTACCTCATAAATTTAAGTATTTTTTATTGAGTTCCTATTAAATTTCTATTTTATTAAGTATTTAATATATATTTTTTTATTTTTGTCTAATTACACCATTATTTGATTTTTTTTTTCATCACAAGATGAAATGATACTGTTACTTTTGTCATGGTAATTGATTGAACTCCAAATCCAATAAAAATATTGATATCTATAAACGATACAAAAAGATAGGATTAAATTTGTGCCACTTCTCATGAAGATCAACCACATATCAAGAGTTGGTCTTAGTACTAACTGAAGGTTTTTCTTTTCTAATGTCAAAATCAATATCCATCCATTCCAAATGAAAACGAAAAACTTTCTTCTTCCAGATCCTGTAATCGTCATCCTTTAATTCGAAAATATTAGACGTGATATTAGAAACATTATCACTAAAATCATGTTTCACTAATACAAACAAATTCATTTTATAAACCTTATGACAAAAATACCAAATTATGTTCATTTCCGAATTTTATGGATAGATTAAGAAATATAATTTGATATTTCATGATTAACCAAACAAACATTAAAAATTTAATGTGGGTAAATTTTATCACATTACATAGGATTAATTACTGTTAATCCTTCAAATGTTATTATACAAATTTAATATACAATGTTAGTTAATCAAATATGGTGTGATTATTATCTAATATATTAGGTTTAATTAAATTTAAAGTATTTTATAAATTTAAGTATTTTTAATTGAGTTTTTATTAAAAGTTTTGCTTCATTCAGTGTTCATAAAACATGTTTTATTTTATTTATTTATTTTCATAAATGGATGGTGTGATCGTTAATAATTGATAAACTCACTCTTTCCTTTCCTAATTCTCTTCAAGATGCTGGTTAAATCGCTCTCTCCAACAATGAGTTGACCTTACAGAAGAAAAATATAAGTTAATCAGAGAGTTGGACATATAAAAATATAAAAAATAATGGTCACATCATCTTGTTTTTAATATAAAATGAAAATTTTTAATAAATTAAAAATACTTAAATTTATAAGATATTTAAAACTTAATTAAGCTTATTAAATTTATCACCAACACCATCAATAATAATAATAATAATAATAATAATAATAATAATAATAATTTTAATAAAATTCGAACTAACAGAAAAAGTAAAATTTATCGAACGTAATATTAATTATCTTAAATTAAAATAATTATTCCATTTTCAAATTTCTCACACATATATAATTTAATACATCTCGCTAATTTTTTAAAATATATTCTAACTCTATCCAAATGAAAAATAATTTGAATTAAATTATCTTGTTTTTGAAATATACCAATGTTCCTTTAGTAACATTTTTAATGATACAATTCATAATTAAATTTGAATGATTAATCATCAAATAAAATAAATTAATCAACACTTATTAATACTAAAGATTGTCATAATATTAATTTTTAACATCACACTCACATGGGTCTCCCAATAAACTCAACCAAAAATAAGTAGTCCAAGAATAATTGAACTGAAATTAAGAAAGATTACAGAGAGTCCAAATGCTATTTCAGCTTCTTTAGATTATTGCAAATGCAAATTATCTTTAGAGGTTTACTCATGCATAATTATGGAAGCAAAACATCCAACAATACTGCCACCTTAAGATACACTTATCATTTGCAGCACATAAAAGTATTAGTATTAAACAAAGAATTGTACGCACAAATCATGAGAAGAAGAAACCAAAAATCATTAAGAGAAACTAAGCAAAACCAAAATTAGGGAACATGTAATAGCCGACCATTCCCAAAAGCCCTTCTCTGCTTAACAATTATTGGTGGTCAAATCCTTACTACTTCTACCTTAGCATTTATAAGAACCCAACTACTGAAATTGAATTCGCAGTTTAAAAAAAAAAATTGATTAAATTTTAATTACTTTATAAATTTAAATATTTTTAATTAAATTTCTATTAAATTTTTTTGAGTAATAAATGAGTTCACCCACGAATTAGAAAAAAAACAAAAAAATGACAATGATCAATTGAAGATGTGAAGACGAAATTAATGGTCACATCATCCATTGGCAACAAAGATTTGGGTATTTTAAAAAACAAATGATTTTAGACATTTAATAAAACGAAAATTTTTAATAAAATTTAATTAAAAATATTTAAATTAAAAATTAAGGAATGTTGGTGTAGTATATCCGTGACTTGTTGCAAATTAATATATGGCATAGATATCTCTATTCCACCATTTTCTACTTATATGAAACATTAATATAGAAAATAGGAAAGGAGCATGTTCATCTAAAATTATTCTAAATCAATTCGATGCGTTGATGGCAAATGACAGGAAGAAAAGAAAGCTTAGAAAGCTATGAAGAGAAAGAGACAGTAACTGTATTTAGTATAGACAGCATGTAAGAAGCTATTACTGTTAAATTGTAACACAGTAACAACTCCTAACTGATTGGAGTTACACAATCTAATGTCTAACTATGCATGTACACACTATTATACGTATAAGAATCGTATTCAAAGGTTACAATCTTCAAATTTCATCTCCGTTCCAATTGTTCTTGACCATTGGACCTGTGGGTCCTTCCTCTCCCAGCACCTCACTTGGCAAACTTCTCAAAATCTTTTCCAATGCAGATTTTAGATTCTTAGGCAAGAATTTCTCAATCTTCTTCAACTCAACATCTATATCATAATCAATTTTAGGACCCCATTCCCTGAAATAGTTCTGCCAAGGAGGCTCTATAACTGCAGACCCCAAATACTCAGCACAAACCAATTCAAATATTCCCAAATCCATCACATTGTTACCTTTAGCAGTATCATTCCTTATGCCTATGTTATCTTCCCCTTGCAGAATAAGGCCAGCATGTGGGTATGATGCATGGCCATGCAAGGAAGAATAGAACAGTGGTTTGTTGCCACCACTTTGGAACTCAATCTGAGAGGAATCAACCCATGTACCTTTGCTGTGTTGTGAGAAATACACCTGCCATAGTTCACCACTAAAGTTGCTTACCCTTAGTGTCACATGCTCCCAGTCCCCAACATGTTCACCTATTTTTCCCAATTGAAAAGAAATTAACTTCACTTTTGCTTTTGAGGGGCCATTGAATGGGTAGAAGACCCACATTGCAATATCAGTGAAGGTTCCTCCAAGCATTGGTTTCACATGTACATAACTTTTGGAACTTTGCAAGTTTCCTTTCTTGACCCTCTCTTTGTTGGCTGAATCAGCAGGCAGGTCCAGCCAATAGGCACCATCATTGTTATGATCCTGAGGCAGGTTTGTGCCGTTTGGTGCTATTGGGACAGGGTTTGACTCTTGCCCTTTCTTGTATAGTAGTGCTCCATTTGAGAAAAACCAATCCACAGAAGATGGCAAGTATTCTTCATTAGGATGCAAGCACATAATTGGAGAGTAAAGTTGGAGTATTGCCTTGATTTGTTGTAGATTAGGCATGTATTTTGGGATGGTTTTGGTGTTTTTCAAACAGGCAATAGATGGAGGGTTGGTACTCCCATTCTGAACCACAAAGGTGCCTACTCTAACACCAGGAGCTTGAATTCCCCTATTGCTTGGTCTAACATCAAATATACTGAAGCTGCCTGATTCCCAAATCAATGAATTGGTCTCACATTGGTCAGTGAGGTCTGACCTCACACACCTGATTTTGTCAAAGGAAGGCTTATCTGGTGTGGTATTGACAACATGGCCTACAGCTTTATACCCATCTGGTGCTGTTGGAAGCCAAACGTAGACAGGACCATCTTGGCTAATCTTCATAGATGCACTGTTCCATACAAGTGTGAAATCAATTGGTTGTTTTAAAGTGGGGTTCCTTGTGTTTGCGCACACATCTTTTGCCACAAGAACCCATCCAAAAAGTGGCTTGTTGTTGGGCTGGCTGTAGCAACCCAACATAAAGAAACCTTGAGGTATTGATGATGGTTCAAACATGGTGAAACCTTGATTGTCCGGTCCACCGCCATTTGTACTCCAAACCTTGTTGAATGTTGATATTTGAGACACCTGTAGTCCACCCAGGTCAATTATTCCAGTGGCAAAATCACCACCTACATGTTACAATTTACCACTTGCAATTATCAGCATTCATTTACTAACTACATATCACAACAAGGAGAGAATATGTTATGTTATGACCAATAAGTGAATGACATTATGGATACCTGGAGGCCAAGAAGAATTTGCAACAGGTACAGGAAGCTTGAATGTCGTATCAATGGGAAGAGATTGTTTTTTCTTGAAGAAATTCCCTGCACAACAATATGCGGTTAAACAATTATCCATTGTCGAGTTTTCAACAGAAGAATGAGCGTCAACAAATGGAGAATATGGCTACTATATGATATATAGCAAGTGGTGTTGGTATATTCCTTCTTAGATAATTCTGAATGTAGAAAGGTCATCATATATATGTAAACAAAATACTATGGTAGTCCCTAGGATGTGTCGTACAAGGAAGCTAATATGGCCACATAGGCAACCGTCTAAACATTGTTCAACGTCACTTACACACCAAGTTGTTCATTAAACAAGTGACTTGCTTGTCTTGTTTACCTTTACATCCCTTTTCGTAAGGGTAATGTCAATTTGCATATGTGAATGATTGATCATTTATGATAGGGAAAGAACTTATGCAAAACAACTGTGTTTGTCGTGGATATATAAGTGTATAGTTGTTGATTAAAGTAACAGTTAAAAAAATAACCAAAACTTGTTCAATAATTCTGGAAGAAATGAAGATATATTAAACCGATGTAAAAATGGTTAATCGAGTTATAACTGCCGTAACAGTTTTCTAACTAAATTAACTGATGGACTTAGTAGTTTTCTAACTAAAATAGCAATCAAACTTGCAGGTACATCAACATATTACTAGCTTTATCAACTTGCACAAAAATTCCCATATATCATTTTAAAAAATAACACGTGAAGGTAAAATCTTTGGCGTAGGTAAATAATTTTCAAGCAAATTTAGATTGTAGAGTCAAATCTAATGCAGCTTGAGGTTCTAAAGATCACTGCAAAGATGAATTAGCTTTGAGTAACTCTGATAAAGGTTGATCAATTTGGAGAAATTACTTACGAATGAATAATCTTCTAGAAGCCTTCCATGTCCGTTAGGCCCCTTATCTGCTTAACATTCGTTGCGGATCAATCCCTTACCACTTGGACCTTAGGATTTCTATAGGAACTGAACAGCTGAAATATAAGACCACAACAAATACTCAAAAGAATTCCCAGCAAAACTACATTTGGGAAGTTTAACAAAAAAATTTAAGGAATGTTGTTGCAGTATCTCCATGACTTGTTGCAAATGCAATGCATGATCTTTGTTCAAAACAACAGAGCATGAAAGAGGTAGAGGAGATGACCAAAATCGATATATTAATTTTACTCTAACATCTTGCACACTCTTTATAACTTTAGAGCAATATCGTAAATAGAAAAACTATGCATCTCCTAACTGGCACAACAAACAGTAACTTATGGCTAAGTTAAAAGTTGACATCATGAGCTCACACCTACTACTATCTTTTTCCTAACACAAGCATACTTTATAAAAAGAAAAAAAAAATAGCGGAAACTTTAAATTACAGGTGAAAAATCTCAATTGTCAACACTTCACCTTGAGATTTTTCTTCAATAGTCCAAGCTCTTGCATCATTGCTACATGTTTGGTGGATCGTCTTCATGTACATCAGCATCTACATCCTTTTTGTTAACAAATTTGTATCACCTGGATAAAAAAAATACTTGCAATCATCTTAAACAATTTTTCATCTTGAAGAACTGTAACTTTTTCGTATTAGATGAGTTATGACGGTTGCAACAATATTATCGGCATTGTATTTCACTCTAAAATTTGTCTGGATAAGAAGAAATACAATAATCCCAACAATATTTTTCTAATTAAAAGATTTGTCTACTCTTTTTGTGAAAGCAATGGCGATAATTGTTGCAGCTTCCATGATCCATGAAAACATATTCAACATAAATCTCAAAAATTTCAAATACTTACTTCTTCTCTTTCTTCTCAAATTGTCAAAGATGCCCGAATTCTATCCAAATGATATTTTTTAGATCTGCATCTTCGTGTAAAACATGATGCATGCTTTTTTTTTTTCTTCCTTTCTATTACAACTTTTATCTTTCATTTGAATGAGCACAAACTGACACATGAAAGGGTCAAATATGGTGCAAGTCAATTTTTTAAAAAACAACGAATAATTCTTGGCAGCATTTGTCCCACATTCAACAATCTTTGATTTATCAATGCACAAACAAAACATCTTCTGCCTGTTGGAGTTTCAACGGCAACACTCACTTTTCTTGGACATCGACACTTTCTCCATTGCCAACTGTGACATCAACACTCATTTATGCACCCTCTATCTATAAGTCACACTTCGTTATTAGTACTAGTTGAACAGTAAATTGTAGCAAACAAATGTTCCTCAAATTATTCTTCATGCTGAACAACTTAGACTTGTTTTTTTGCCTATTGATTTGTTTTATTTTTACAAACCTTTTCCTCGTAACCAAATTTATTACAGGCCCTACATTTAATGCTTGTCATGAACAGACAATCTTTTAGTATGAGTATTTTTGTTACAATGGGGGCAGAGTAGAAACTTATTTTTTTCATCTTCCTCCTCTGCTTTATTCAGTTTTCCCTCTATATGGTTTTTTTTCAGAACTGTTCCAGCCTTGAGTTTTGCATTTTTGTGTCATAAGAACACCTTCAATATTCTTTTCCAATCTTGGACACACTTCCAGAAATTTTTGACTTAGACACACAAAAGTTATCTCTACAAGTTGTTGGTCAATAAGTTGCTCACCAAGCAATCTAATTTGTGTAACCACCTTTGAAAGTTTGTTCAAAATAAAATTGGCAGATTCAATTTCTTTCACTTTTATGGCTTTAAACTCTCTTCTCAAGTTCAAAATTCGCATTCTTTTTGTTCTTTTACTTCCTTGGATGTCCTCCTATAACTTATCTCATGCCTCTTCTGTGGTTTTAAGAATCAAAATCTTCATAAGTTACATCATCATGTAGTGTTGCTTGTATATTAACAATTGCTTTGGCTTCATTTCCCACTATGTCATTATGACTTCTCCTTTAATCATTTAAGCTACTATTGGGTCTTCTAGTAGTGAAGTTGCATTGTGTCCTGTTGGAGAATTGCGTCTTCCGATGCAGGTTGGAACAGTACCAAGCTGTTTTAAGTGCATGAGACATACCGAACTGCATGCACAATGGACAGGAAACGGGTTCGGACAAAGAATGAGTCAATGGGTTGCGTGAATAAAGGAGTTTAGTTACGAAGATAAAGAAAGTTGTTTCGAGATTGGTTTTTGATTTTGTTATCAAAATATGGAACGGATTACAACTGACCTACTTGAATAAGTGGTCAAATTTGAACCGGTTTTCAATTTACGAGTTGTTATTTTTACGTTTTTTAGTTTGGCACCAGATTCTGTTCTTTGTTTTGGCAGATTTTGGTTTTACGTTTATGTATAAGTTGCAGTTCAGATTAATAAAATATTCATTGCACCCAAATATATCTACATGTCCATTTACTACTGTATCCTACAAACTTTAAGCTCTGATATAAGTTCTTACCTTTGTAGTCTACAAATGGTAGTTTTCACCTCCAAAGATAGGAGATGGAAGTAAATAAGTAATGAGGCAAAGTCACTTTTGTGTTTGAAGGTTTTTTTTTTTCTTGGTTTTGTTAGTTTTTTTACTCCATTTTGCATTTTCTCTCCCTTACAAGCCCTTAAAGATAAATGAAGTTCTTTATATATTAATTTTGCACTCATTCTTACACACTTTATAATTTTACAATGAGAGCTTGAATAGAAAAACTATAAAACTCCTAATTGGGTCCAACAAACAACAAATTATGGCTAAACTAAAAGTAAACATCATGAACCACACCTACATATGACCTTTTTTTTTAACGCAAACAAATCTTCACTAAACTTACAAACAAAATATAAAGCTACAGAAGCATTAAATCACAGCTGAAAAATCCTAATTCCCTACAATTTCCATATTTCTGAATTAAAAATATAGAATAAACTGATCAAAGTCTCCCAGGTACAAGTTTTAAGGTTGTAAATTGTGGTATTGGTTGTTGTTTCCTCGTGATTCTTGCTGTCATGAACAATTGTGGACGAATGCGGTTGCATTGTGGTCGTGAAGACCCTGAAAAATTTAATGTTGCAGACCGTTTTCTAAAACATCGACAAGTGCCATCTTCACGACCTTCACTTACATCATAATAGGGCTTCTTTTTCTCATGCTTGTGGGCTGGAATGTGATGTGACACTGAACTTCTCCTTTCCATGCTCGCTGCTTTTGCTAATGCCTTTTGGTAGGCTGTGATACTATATTTTTGGTTGTACAAAATCTTGGTGAAGAAACAGTATATTGCAACCGCAAAACCAGCTAAAACCAAGGCAATTACTATCACTACATTCAACAAAAGCCTTATATTAATCGCCATAGATGTGGCATACCAATTAGTTGATGTTTGAATTGAGACCGAGTCTATAAAAAGAAACCAAAACCAGTTTAGCTCCTACATCAATCTTCTTGTTTTATGACGGTGAATACAACAAACCCTTTTATATGTTTAATCTCTTTGTCCTCCACGTTCTGATGTAAACTTTTTTGTTTTTTATTTTAATTTGTTCATGAAAGTAGTAATTTAGGAATTGTTAGGTAGTTAAGCTATGCTAAGATAAGATGGAAGAATAAAGTATGAATATGATAAACACTAATACTAATTCTATATAATATATTCGACGCTATTACAATTTACAAAGTAATATCTAGTTGTTGATGATGATTATGGCAACTGTGATTATTTCAATGATGATAATTGAACGGAAAACTATACATCATGTTGATATAATTAATGATAATATGGCCTTATAATCTATATTTTCCATCTTATTATATTCATGAATATCTTAATATTTAAATTTCATGTCTAATTTTCTTCTGTAAACAAGTGAAAACAAGTGAAGTATCTGCTATAAAAGTTTCTTCCAAAACTAAGAATGAAAGTAGAATTTGCGAGCATAAAAATGGTAATTTTAGTCGATAAAATAATATTTAGGTTCAACTATAATAGTAATTTTCAGAATTTTTCAGAATCATTTTGATAAATCTCCAATACATATAAAGAAAAACTACAATAATTTTCAGAACTTTTTGACAAATATAAATAGGTGAAATAGTAAGTTAAAATCTAAAAAAATAAAAAAATACAAAAAAATAAAAAGTAGTGTAAACGATAGAATTTCGGAAAAAAAATTCCAAAATCCCCTTTGGGGATGGCCCAGGAGCTTTGTTATGCAATTTCGAGAAACTTTCATTCATTTTTGGAACGTCTCAATTCGAACTCTATCAAAAGTTATGGTCATTTGAAGTTTTTCCGTCCAAAAATTTTTGAAACCCAAAATCTATGAAACAAACATCCAAAAAGCATTCCAAGCATACAAAGATAAGAAAACATATTCTTGTAAATAGTGAGAGCAAAACCAGTGAACGCAAATCGACCCTGTCAGCACCCAATTTCGTCCGGGTAAACTCTATTTCAAAAGTGTTCTAAAAAAAGGGGGGTTTTATTCTTATTATTTATCTTAAAAAAAACAAAAAAAAAAACTAAATAACAAACAATATGTAAAATAAAAAGATTTTGGAAGGAAAGAGGCATGATTTCTTGGGAAGTAAAAAGACATGGTTTCTTGGGAAGTAAAAAGGCTTGATTTCTTGGGAAATAGAGGGAGGAGTCTCTTGGGAGGTGAAGAGATAGGAGTCTCTTGTGGAGATAGAGAACACCAAAAAAAAAGAAAAAAAAAAGGATCCAAAACCATCATCATCACTGAACCACCTTCACAATCACAGAAAAAACACACTCTTCCCTTGACACCTTCTTCCAACGGTCGTCACCAACCTCCACCATGAAACCACCTCCAAGTTTCCTTTGAAACCACAACCAACCACTCACCCACGGTTTTGCGCCAAAAGACACCTTCTCCTCCTTTTTTTTTTGCCTAAACACTTCTAATAACCTCCAAGAAGTCTCCAGAGCAATAAGAACAACCCAAAACAGTTTGAAAAAGCTTGGAGAAGCTCTTGCCGGAAAATCAGGCTTCGCCAAAGCTCCACCACCAACTGCCACCAAACTCGAGTTTTCTGCCTCCATTAGGTGCGTCTCTTTCCCCCCATCTCATTTCCACCGTTTCTATAACTTGAAAACGTCTTGAAACCTCCATTTGAGCCTCGTCGGTGCAAGTCCCATTAAGGAAGATGACCGGTGAGCCTTGCGAGCTCATTTTCTCCCACCACAGACCTCCTTTCTTCTCCATTCCACCTCCATTGAGACGAGGATGAGGAAGGAATGTTTGCCCCCCCATGGAGCGGCGTTTCGCCGTCACTGGAGACTCGCCGAAAAACCAGTCCAGCGAGCTCAGTGTTCAAGTAGCCAACTTTGAGAGCAAATTTCAGGAGATCTAGGAACCTTTAGGAGAGTTGGGGGTTGCATTGGAAAGCTGGGTTTACCCTATTTCCAGTGATAAGCCACAACCCCATTTATGAAACCTATAGAACCCTAAAAAATAAGTGTCAAGATGCGGGTCGAGCATGGATAACTTAAAATATTTTCTGAGCACCACATAAAATCATAAACGTGGTCTTGAGACTTACTTTGGGAGGTTCGTTCTCCATGGTCTTGAATCTTTAGGAGGTGTATGAGCTATCATTAGAAAACTCCTTTTACCCTCTTTCCATTGGTCTAGGGTGAGTGCATCTATAAAATCATTTGGTCACCCAAAATCACCCCAGAAGTATCCCAAACTGGTTTCTAGGCTTCCCAGAATCTAAGTCACATGAGAGACAACCAACTGGCCAAATTTGTAGAGTTTGTTCTCCATGTCCTTGAATCTTTAGAAGGTGTGTGAGTAGTCTTTGGATAGGTTGTTTTACAAGCTTTTAAGTGGTCTATAATAAGTGTATTTATGTTACCATTTGAGCCTTCGAATTCAGCTCGAAAAACCTGTCCCCAAACTGGTTTATGAGTTCTTCCCAGAAACTAAGTTATGGGGCAAATTTCAATTTTCAAGTGCCTAACTTTCGAGGGAGTTTTCTCTTAATTTAATAACCGCCAAGGACTGTATTTGTGCTTGTTGGAAAGATCTATTCAAGATCTTTCTAGTGGTATGCCATAGGTACATTTATGATGCCATTTGAACCATTAATTTGGACCCCAAATTTGGGATCCCAAACTGATTTTAGAAGACCAAATTTTGACTAAGTTAAAAATTCAGATTCATCAAACACACCGAATTTGGAGAATTCATTCTCCCAATCCTTGAAGTTTCTAGGGATGTATAGGTAACCAATGGAAAGCCTTTAGACTCATCTTTAATTTGACACTAAGTTTGCTCATTTCCATTGCCATTTGACCATCCAAGTTTGGCCCCAAAGTTGCCTTCTTACAACTTTTTTTTCCCACCAAACCCTAAAGCTTTCTAAATTCCAAAACCTAGTTTCATTCTTGATGCTAACCTTGATCTAAAAAGACTCTCTAGAGGCATGTACGTTGCCCAAAGGGCGTCTCTAGTTTGGGTCAGGGTTCACACCTCCAGTTTGATATTCTTGCTTATTAAAAAAAACGTGTCTTATTTAAATAAATTTTTGATTAAATTCTTAAATAATCGTTCGCGTTATACGAGATTTAATTCTAAAGAATTTAAATTCATTTGGAATATCAAAGTACTGTACGCGTCAAGCGATATCCAAATGAAGTTTAACTGCCAAAAATGCTAAATGTTTTGAAAATATAAATACCAAATTTTCAAAAATCAAAAAATAAAAAAATATATATATATATAAAACGTTTAAAAAAATAAAACAAAATATCGAAAATTTCAAACAAATCATTTTCTTGAAAGAACTACGTAACCCTGATTTATAGAGATACATAGGAGCAAGGTCAAACCTTGTCGGGCCCCCCAAAACAAAAAAATATTTAGTTTGCTTTATCTTAATCTCTGTCTTTTTTTTTTGAAAAATAAATGTTTTGAAAAATACACTCGGTTTATTTATTTAATTAAAGGTACCGTCTTAGGACGGGCGTTGTGGGGGTGCTAATACCTTCCCCACATGTAACCGACTCTCGGATCTAGATTCGATTTTTGCAAGCTAGCTTTATCCTCGTTTTTTAGTTTTTCCATAGTTTTCCATAAAAACTATGGTGGGGACTCCATTGTTTTATTAATTAATAATTTTTCGGATCGCTGTGTCCCGTCATGATTCCGGTTGCGACATACCCAAACGAAATCTACCGAAATCAGAGAATGCAAAAATGGAGTGAATGAAACCACAAAAGACAATGAGAGCAAAGGAAAATGGGAGAGAACAACACGCGAGGAAGAATACCACGTACCAGTGAGAACATGAGCAAGAAAGTGAGACAGAATGGAAGAGAGAATGCGTGAGAGAGAAAATGACAACGTGAACGAGAGAAAAGTGTGAAGAAGCAGCGTGCACAAGAGTGAAAATGAGGGAGGGAGGCAAAAAGTGTAAGAGTAAAAACAGTCTGGGGAAGCATAAAAATAAAGGGTTATTACGTCAGTTACCACTCAATAACCGACATAATAGGATACAACGTCGGTTTTGAGGGCCAACCAACGCTGTATCTAAACCTTAAATTCAAAATTTGAGAATTTTAAAATAGCGGGGGAGATACTACGTCGATTAAGCAGTAGAACCGACATAATATCCTCCATATATTACGTCGGTTCTACTGTTTAACCAACGTAGTATCTCCTCCGCCATTTTAAAATTTTCAAACTTTGAATTTATATTTTTTTCAGTCTTTTTCTACGTCGGTTATTTGTGGAACCGATGTAGAATATAAAATATTACGTCAGTTTTGTATAAACCGACGTAATATCTCTTCAAATATTTACAAAAATATCACCGCATTTTTAGCTATGTCGGTTTGAGTTTTAACTATCATTATATGCTGATGTTGAATAATGTTTTTCTACTAGTGGACATGTTGGATCAACATAAATAGTTACACAAGCTTTTAGGCATGAATTTGACATTCAATGTAAGCTAGGCTCGGAGAACATAGTTGCGGATAGCCTTTCTCATTGCTTCATGACTGCATGGTCTTCTTCAAATCTTGAATGAGTTCAAACTTTAAAAGAAGAAATAGCCAAAGATGCTAATCTGAGCTCAATTTTACAATAGTGCCAAGACTCCAAGCAAGGCACCGCTCCTTATGATTGCACAAATGACATTTTAATGTGGAAAAAGAGAATTGACATTCCTCCAAATAGCCACGTTGTGCACCACATCTTGAAGGAGTATCATGATAGCGCAACTGGGGGATATTCGGGCGTAGCAAAAACAATTGAACGCATTTGTTCTATTTTCTATTGGCCAAAGATGCAATAAGTGATTAAAGAATATGTGCTGGCATGCCCTGTTTGTTAAAGAGCTAAAGTGGAAACCAAGTTGCCTTTAGGATTATTGCAACCTCTTCCTGTTCCTTCTCAGGTTTAGGAAATGTTTACATGGACTTCATAACAGCTCCCCCTCCTTCACATGACTTCTCTGTTATTGACCGTCTCACATTTGCTCACTTTATTCCTTTGAAGCATGATTTAATAGCAGATCAGTGGTTGAAGCTTTCATTAACAATGTCGTCAAGTTGCATGGGTTTCCACACTCTATTGTTCCTGATCATGATAGAGTCTTCATAAGCAAATTTGGCAACAATTATTTCTCATCCAAAGCACCACTTGGGCTATAAGTTCGACATATCATCCTTAAACCGATGTTTAGAATGAAGTCTTGAACAAAACACTTGAGAAGTACTTGTGTTGTTTCTGCTATGACAATCCAAAATCTTAGATCTCAATGCTTCCTTGGGCCCAATATTGACACTTCAATGCACAACAACATTAAGATGTCACCTTACCAAGCACTTAATGGGAGGGAACCCCTATCTTTGGTTTGTTATGAAATATCACCTCGTGATAAACCACCCTTGGAGGAAATGTTGCAAGGAAGGGATAAATTGTTGGACCAACTCAAAGTGAATATGGTGAAATCTCAATAGTATATGAAATATTATGCCAATCAAGGGAGGAGACATGTCGAGTTAACTGAAGGTGATTTGGTGCTTGTGCTCAACCTTATTGCCAACAATCGGTAGCATTGTGCAAGATCCAAAAACTAGGAATGAAATATTTCGACCCATTCAAAGTTGCTAAAAGGCTTAGTGAGGTGGCCTTTCAATTACAGCTGCCAGTGGAGGCTAAAATCCATAATGTTTTCCACATCTTAGTCTTGAAGAAATTTCGAAGAGATAACTTTGATCATTATCCTTGCAATTTTAAGAGAATTAAGAGTACAAGTAGGTGGAGGATGGATTACTCATGGTAACAAACAAGTGGTATGCAACTCTCTCTTTCTATAATTCTCTAAGTCATCCCTTTTTCGATAACCCTATTCTTTCTTCGACCCTATTCTTTCTTCTCTCTAACCTCATTCTCTTTTTTTCCCGATCCCTCGTATAATTGCCTTGCGAGAATCAGCTTTTCTCTTTATTTCACCACTTTCTTGTTGCCCAAATCACATATTGGTGTCTTTAGCTCATTACGGGTTTAATATTTTCAGTGCTACTTTTCTATTGGTTTCAAACTGCATTTCCTTTTCATATACTTCTGATTCAATTTGTGTCTTTCATATTAGTGTACGATGTATCAAATCTCTTAAAAAAAATCATACCAATTCGATTATTCAGGAAATGATCATTACTCAGAAACTGATAAATTTTCCGGTGCGGAAGGAAAAAACAAAAGTCGAAATTGGACTCTCCAAAGTCAAATTTTTGCTTCGAAGAGTGAAGTGTAATATTTATGTAAATATTTGGAACCCTATGCTATCCAACGAATTAATATTTCGTCACAGAGAAAAATTTCAATAATATAAATGATTGTATTGTAAGACTAGGTTTATGGAAACTTCTTATAAATTAAAAAATAATAACAAAAATAAAATTTAAAAAATTAAAATTATTTTTTATTTAAGTTAATTTACATAAAATATATTTTAAGATAAAAAAGTAAAATAAAAATAAAAGAATAAATCAACACAAATGCGAGAAACCACCTAGAATTGACAAGGTTATGTACTGGCTAGAAGCTATTGCCTGTTTCTTTCAATTTTTTATTTTGTTTTTCCAATTAGCAGTAGCCCTTCTACACTATAATCAATATTATTCTAAACCAATTCGAAGTACGTTCTTACTACATAGACCGTGATGATGGTAAATTATTACAAGAAAAGAGAGCTTAGAACGCTATGATAAAAAAGAAAAAGAAAAATATTTTGTGACGAAAATCCATTTTTCAAAACTGTATCAGTATTACGCAGTAACTGTATTTAAGACAGAACATGTGAGAAAGTTAAATCACAATAGAAGACAAATAACTCATATTCAACCTAATACCTAACTAACTGAATTAAACCATTATAACATAATCTAATACCTAACTAACTTAATTGAACCATTATAACATAGGTGTACTATGTGAGAAAGTTATATGACAATAGATAACTCATTCAATCTAATACCTAACTAACTGAATTGAACCATTATAACATAATATAATACCTAAGTAACTTAATTGAACAATTATAACATAGGTGTACAATTTTCAAAATTTCATTTCCACTCCAATTATTATTCACCTTTCATCTCGTGCGATTTTCCTTTACCAGAACCAACTGTAAAAAAAATAGTTATAGGAACATAAATATTCATTAATATAAATTATAAATATATAATTGTGATAATAATTAAATTGTCACTACTACTCTTATCACTATATTTATTACAATAATTTTCCACGTTTGTAAAATTAAGTTTTATTGTGATAAATAAAATTATCATTAACAATTGATAATAATAAAATATTACAAATATAAAAGATAATTATGACAATAATAAAATATAACAAACATATAAAACAATAATAATAAATTAATTATTATTATTAATTTATTATAATTGATAGTATTTTGTTGTCAAAATTTATATGATAATAAGCTATCAATTTTTTAATTATTAATATTTTATCATCGTTATTAGAGATTATGATAGTTTGTAATAAATATCATGTCATAATTAACGGGCAAATCATGTTTAAAATTTCAAAATACATATTAATTAAAATAAATAAACAAAATATAAATATAAAATATTCATTACAATTAAAAATTCAAGAATTAAAGTATACAACAAGAACTTCAAACATAAATATATCAAATCAAACTTAATTCTAATTTTTTGTTTTTTCACGGTAAAAAATAAAATAAATTATCGGTGACATTTTAGGTATGTCCCAACCCTTATACAGAAAGAACAAATACAAGTTCACCATTGAAGAAAACAACAACCACATAAAAGGATGAGATGCAAAGCAACCCCATAACCACAAATGTGCCCCACACCTGTAATAGAGCTACAACAACAACAACCTGCTTCCATCACAATACAAAATGACACTATAGGAAGACTGATATGTACTAAATCTTCAAATAGAAATTGACCTTACAATAGCCTCTTACTCTTAACAACAATAAACACCAATCAAGTACTTATACAGTGTTGAATCCTAACAGTAACGTCCTAACTCATGGTTTGGTTGTTGTTAATCTTTGCACCTAACTCCTAGTAGCGACTTTCACCACGATTACCTTGGTCAAATGGTTGTTGTTTCAAGACTTGTTTAATAGAAGTATCACACTTTGTCAAAGTCTGATGTTCCCTTACTACATCACCTTTTCCATAACACCTACCTATGGAATAAGAAATAAGATATCTAATTTTACCTTTCAGATAGTCATTCAAAAAATTTGGTAGTTTTATGGTCCTGTTTGAGTATCTAAGATAGTCAGCATTACCATTATCATGTTGATTAATTTCTATGATGATGCTAACATCATTGGAATTATCGGCATTACAATTTTGTTGTTTGATTATGCAGAGATCTATTATCGCTGTTATAGTTCTAATCAACATCATATGATTTGTCTTAATTTCTCCAATTTGAACTTTGTTGTCAGTGTTGTATTTGATTGGCTTAAGCAAAAAATTAAAATCATGATCCTTGACACAGTTCTCATGATGAGAGAATAAACCTTCAATGTTGTTATAAGGGAAAACATTTTCATAAAAAATAACATTTCTACTAACAAATATTTCATAAATAAGAGTGTTAAGAAGCATATAACCTTTCAATCCATTTGTGTAACCAAGAAAAACCCATTTCCTAAATCTAGAGTCAAGTTTAGTTATGTTATTTTCTAAAGTAGTGGCATATCATAAAGATCCCAAAAGTTTTAAGATTCATTTACGTAAGAGGAGTATCATGCAATATTTCATAGGGAGATTTTTCGTTTAAAGAAAGTGAAGGCAATCTATTTATTATGAGTATAGCATAATCTATTTATTATGAGTATAGCATGAGAAACATCATAGCACCAGTAAAGCTTAGGTAAGCCACATTAAAACAACAGGTTGCGAGTATATATGATGATGTTTCCTCTCCAAAACAAAAATTTGCTGTGGAGTTTCCACACAAGTTCTTCGGTATAAAATACCAAACTTATCATATAGTTCATTTTACTCAAATTCTTTTCCATTATTAATCCTAATAATTTTGACATTACAATCAAATTGATTCTTATCATATATTATGAAATTTAAGAGCAACGATCTAGTTTCAATCTTAGATTTCATAATATGTGTAGTACAATAATCAACAATAGTAAGAAAAAATCTATAGCCGTGAACAGAAGTAACAGAGAAAGGACCCCAATTATCAATATATAAATGAGGCTAAAAGCATTGGTAGTGGATGAATTACTCAATTGAAAAGGAAGCTTATATTGTTTCAAAAAATTACAAACATCACAAATATATTTAGAATCAATACATATGTAAGAAACAATTTTGCACAATAGTTCAAGGACCTTATTTGAAGGGTGTCCAAGCCTAAAATGCCACATTTCAGAATCAAGTTTTTTGTGGTTCAAAATATTATTCACAAAGAATTGATTACAAGAAGAATGTTGCAAATGGTATAGACCCTTGTCTAACTTAGCACGACCAATCATCTTGGAAGTAATCCTTTCCTGGATCTGACAACTCTTTCAAGAAAAGATCAGTTCACAATCCAAATTTTAAATTAAATTTTGTACAGAAATGAGATTAAAGGCAAACTCATGTATATACAAAACATCAAATATGAAATGTTCAGTGAATTTAATTGTACCTACATGACTAGGTAATACATAGAATTATTAGGCATTTTAATGTAAATAGGTTTAATATTGTAGAATGAAATGAACTGTGTTTTGTAAAAAGTGATATGATCAGTGACATCAATGTTAAGGATCCAAGAAATTTTACTTGTTTGGGATTCCTTTTCATTAATATTGTCACTGTGGCTCTGAATTTGATTGACTGTTACTGGAATTTTCTTGCAGAAGATCTAATAGTTTCTATACCTATTGAGGAGTGAAGGGATTTTCATCATAGTTGAGTTCTTTAGTGCTTTCAGATTGTGGAAATCACTACAAAAAAAACGTCAAATACCGACAAAAAATTATCGACAAAATTTTATTTGTTGATAAAATATCACTACTAACAGATTTAATCCGTTGCTAATTACCCATAGAAAAATTTTCTGTCAATTTATCCTTAGATAAATTTGTCGGTTTAACTGCCAATTTACGTGACAGATTAAATTTGTGGATAAATTGATAGACAATTTACCGACCGATGCCCACCCATTTACTGATAGATTTATTCTGTTGGTAATACTTAACGTATTAATAATAATAATAATAATAATAATAATAATAACAAAAATATTATAAATATAATAATAATAATATAATAATAATATAATAGTAATATTATAATAATAGTAGTAATAATAATATAATAATATTAATAATTATGATAATAATATAATAGTTGTAATTGAATTGTATTAATAAGTATAATAATAACTATAACATGACATAAAAGTTTATCTGGTGTAATGGTATAAATGACTAAAACTTTGCTAGCTAAAAATGTTATATACTAATTATCTTGACTTATTAGTCGCTAAATTCAATCATTACTTTTATTTTGTAGTTATTTAGTAACTAAAATTTAATTTGGTGGTTATTTTAGTCACAATTAGCAACTATTTTTTTTTGGAAGCTAAAATTGGTGGATAAATAGTTTTTTTATTGTAGTAATTTAAAAAATGTTCTTTCAAGTGTCTTCTAAAGGATCTTTGCAACATCAATGTAGGCAACGCTCTCAGCTAGCAATCTATGGAGAAAGTGTTCGAGTTATCCAAAACAAGATTATCATATTGCATATTTCCCACGCTTCATAAGTTGGATCATCTCTTACAAGGATCTTGATGCTACCATCACAATTTTAAACTTCTTCTTCAAAAGGAGAGCGTGACGCATCCTTCTACTCCATGAGTGATAATTGATTTCATTGAGTTGAGGTGGAACAAGATTTATCCCTAGATTTTCTCCGGAATGCAAATAAGAGGAGCTTGAGGGATTAACAAATGGGTCTTCAGAGGAAGTAGAAACAAACAACGAAATCATATTTGCTCCAAAAGGATATTTGGTGGTGGAGAGATCTTCCATGTGAGAGAATACTTATCAAGTGTGAGTCTAAGTCCCACATTGGGTAGGAATGAGAAAGTTGAGCAACATATAAGAAAAAAGACCCGTAAACCTAATGCCTTAAGGTTTTGGGTTGAAGGTGGTGTCATTCCTTTATATGTTGGCTCAGTTCTCATTCTTGTGAGATCTCCCCAGTTTCCCCCTCGGATTCTCCAACAAGAACGAATTAGGGAACCGAGAAAAACAGGAGTAGAGAAGGAAGAAGAATTTAAGCACCAATTAAACGAAAAAGAAACAAAGTACACCTAGAAACGAGAGCGACGCAATCGATGCCAATAAGGAAAATAAAGAAGAAAGCGAAAAAGAATAATTCTGCTTAAAAAAATTATACACGTGCCACAGCTTGAAAGAACAAAGGAAATAGTGGAGCAGACTTCAACCTACTTTAATACCATATTGAATATTCTATTTCATAAGGAAAGATTTAATCTGGTAAATACATAATATCAAAATTAAATTTTCTTATTAAAACTCATGACAGTAAAAAAAAGTGTTTACTCCGAGTGCTACTTCCTATATATAAGAAAGACACTAAAACAAAATAATAAACATAATATAAATTACAGTAACTTGCAATAATCATCTTACATTTACTAGAAAATTTCACGAAATATTATTGAACAAATATAGAAAATTCACTATTTATATATCAGCATGAGAAAATTTGTTATATTATGATAACCAATGAGTAATGACATTATGGATACCTTGAAGCCAAAAACTTAAAAACTGTCTCCTGTCTTTAGATGTGTTCATTAGATTGTTCACCATATATACTAACTCCTTTTTCAGCCAAATGTTGAAACTTTCAAACACCTAAACAAAAGAACCAATTCATGTCAGCAAACAGTCCACGGAAAACCAATTAATCCACTAACCCATCACTCATTCAAAAGAAAAACACTTTCAAAATGAGCACACAACCCATGTTTCTCGACATCATATATTGAAGTAATCAAAATATTCAAACATGAAAATCCTAAACCCCTAATGGAAATTGTACCTCAACAAAAAAATAAATTGAGAAACTACAAAAATTTCTTCCTTTTTCATCAAAAGCCCCATAAAAAATGAAACTTTACTCCACAACCATAAACCCCAAACGAAAATCATATATTAACAAAAAATAAAACCATTACATGATCAAAAAATCTTCCTTTTCTATCAAAAACCCCATAAAAGACAAACCATTACTCGACAAAAATGGATTAAACTCAAACCACCACCTTCACAGTCAACACCTTAGCTAAACTGGAACCTTCAAACCAACGTGCTATGAAGCTCGAATATGGACACGGACACGTAGATACGGCTAATTGAAAATTATAAGACACAGAGACACAACTATATATATATATATATATATATATATATATATATATATATATATTTATTTATTTATTTATTTATTTATTAAGATGAGTTTTTTCTCTTGTATAAGATCCATTGAATTTAATCATATTATTTTCACTATTGAAAGCTTTTCTTAATTTTAAAACATATCTTCACAAGAGTCATATCTTCACATGAGTGTTTTGTTTCATCTTCTTTAAAAACTTAATTCATCTTAATTTCCTATATAATAAATAAATTAAATATAACTTAATTATATATTATATAAAAAAATTATATTTAAATATTAAATTAAGAAAATGTAAATTAAAAAACTACTATTGAAATTTTAAATTTAAATAAAAAATAATAACTTTAAAAAACATATTATAAAATTATAGAAATATAATTTAATATAATTATTAATATAATTTAATATAAATTATTGTATTAATAATTATTATAAAAAACATTAAAACATATATGATAGTATAATATTAGTTTAATATTATAATATAATATTATTTAATTATATAATAAGCATCTTTTCTAGATGGTTCTTCTTCGATAGTTGTAGCTTCTTCTTTCCAGATCTCTAAACAGTGCCTTCTGTTTTCTTTTTTTCTTTCCAGTTTTCTTTCACGTTCTTCACACCTTCTTCTTCTTTCTTTCAAGTTTTCGTTTAGGATTTAATTTGTTTTAGTTTTGATTTTAACCTGTCTAGTTTTCGTTTTGGTATCTGTTCCGCTCCTCCATCCACCGACGTGTCGTCTCTGCGTGTCCGATCACTGGGCCGCATCCGGCCCAACACGCTGTCTCCGACGAGGTGTCGTATGCGCTTCTGGCGAGTGTCCGAGCTTCATAGCCAGCATGAGAATGACAATCAAACCCTAGCTCTCGTCCAAATGAGCTCTCTGTCTAACAAACTCGCAATGATAGTTCTTAGTCGTCTCTGTCGGACAAGCTCTCTTAGTTCTCTCACACCTCTTTCATTTCAAGTTTTCACGCCTTCCATTCATATATTTTTACCAAAATTCATTGCCAGATTGGAGGAGTGAACCAAATTACCCTTACGCGTATCAAATTATCAGTTGACGAAATTATCCTGGTGTCAAATGAGAGTTAAATCTTATTAGTGTCATGTCAACGCATCATTATTCTTGTTATAAATATACCTTTCAATGGTATTTTTTGTAAGCACTCATTTTTACTTTCAATTAATTTATTTTTTATTAATAAAAAATTGTTTAAAAAAACTAGTATTAAAATGCACTTTTACATCACTTGAATCCATATTGTTTAAGTTATGATTTCTTTTACTTTAATGATATGATAATTTTTTTGAACATTATACTTCAAATTTTGAGCAATATACGTTAAAAAAAATTTTGATTAAACATTTTTACCATTTTATCTTAGCATGTCATTTGAGCAACATTTTGTATTGCTTAATAGCGAAAGAGTTAGCGTTTGAATGGCGTTGGGAGAGAGAGCAATGAGATTTTTTTGTCTATAAAAGCTTTTAATAATTCTTCCAATCACGAAACCTCAAATCATGACTTGAGAAAAAAATGTGTATTATTTCAATAACCAAATAGATGCTTCAGGATGTGCCTTGCAATATAACCCACTGCTTAAGCATCATTCAAATGATCATGTCTTAAGAAACATATGCAGAACCAATAAAACAATATATTTCATAAAACATTTTTCGATCTACTTTTATTAATTCTAACAAATTTTAAAATACATTTGTACATTGAGTATATAATCTATCTACTAGAACTAGGTCAATTTGACCATTCAAACCAAATATTATATTCAAAAACACAATGACTAAATTAATAATCTAACAAATTCAATAACTCAAATTGTAATCTCAACAACTTTAATAAATATAACATTAACCGAATTTCCAATATCTAAAACTAAATCCATTAATAGTTCAAAGTAGTTCTCTTTATTTAATAGTTTCTTGTTTCCAATAAATAACAACTCTAAGATAGAAGAGTAATTATACTTTGACAACCACACCTGGCACAACACCCACCTTACAACCTTATGTGGTTACTGATGTGGCTAATATAAATTACGTATAAAAAACATTCCAGCGTGGCAATGAAAATCATTTTTAGGGTTTACAGGGTTTTATCTAGAAAGCTACCCAACATATTTCATCAAGAGTTGAGAAACAGTGAGTTTGAATCTCAAATCTCTTTAATCTCGCCACTATTGTCGCGGCCACCGCTCCCGTCGCCGCCGTTGTTGCCATCACATTGAGCCCGTTGTCACCGTGGTTATCGCCGTGACTTTAATTATTAATATCTCTAAATTATTAAATTAAAAGAATTATTATTTTGATATGAATAATTAATAATCGAAACTTATATTATTATTACATATTTTTTATCTTTTTAAATCATATATTAAAATTATTATTTTAAATTATTTTGTAATTAAAAATGGGATCAATATGACATATTAGATAACACACATTAAAATAGATTTAGTAATTAAAAATATCATCTCAACCTACTAAATTTTTATACAGGGAGAGGTAAAATCACCAAATCTAACTCATTTTTTCATGTTACTCGTAATGTCATTTAATAATAAATTTTATAAAATATTATGTTAATTAAATTTGACTTCTTAAAAAAACTAATACAAAAAATA
>Ga0209489_102785_pt1 | contig 34959 bp, 21 predicted proteins | sample SiratrowhiteBW_FD_187527 | JGI IMG/M metagenome (GOLD analysis project Ga0209489, IMG submission 187527) | Root nodule microbial communities of legume samples collected from California, USA - Siratro white BW (SPAdes) (version 2) | ecosystem: Host-associated > Plants > Roots > Nodule | place... | reverse complement strand
AAACAAAAAAAAAAAAAATATATATATATATATATATATATATATATATATATATAATTTCTATCTATTTATAATATTAAGATAAAAAGTTAAAAGTACAATATATATATATATATATATATATATATTCTTATCTTGATGTTTTACGAAATTTTTAATGATGATAAATCTTACACTTATTGAAAGTTGTTGAAAGTTTTATATCTCTTAATCTATTCCAATTTTTTTTATGTATTTTAATTTTCAGCACTTAACTTATATTACACGTTTAAATGCTGTTCAATTAACTTATAATCTCCATTTTCTACTATATTGTGGAGTCATTCTATTTCTTTATCTCCCCATATCTCATAAAATTCTTTTTTTACTCACTTTGACGCACACAAATTCAACACCTTTCTTCTTGATCGATTATACTATTACAAATATAAAATATAATAATTATTATATGGAAAAGTATAAATTAGTCTTCTTTTTTATAATTCAAAAATTGAAATTATATTTCTTTTTTTTAGCAATAATTTGTAGTATACATATGTAAAGATGTCATGACTCATATACGAGTGTTTAACAGGTTATTTTTTTATTATAAAAGTAACGAATATATCAATTAAAAATTAACTAATTAATATATTAATTGACAAGAAAATATTAATTCATTAACTAACATATGAGTGCATAAATTATTTTTAATTTGTGATAAAACTGATTTCCCGTTTTTTTCCGCAAAGATGTTTACCTTTATGTCAATTTAATGCATTTAAAGATTAGTTATTAGTTTTTAACCAAGGATATTCGTTTAGGAAATAAGATATGTTTTTTTATTTCAAAATAGAAAGTTATTTTTCAATGTTTTTAAAATAAACCGGTCTAATGATAAAAGGTTTCGTGTTGAATGTTATTCTTATAATAAAATAAATATATAAATATTATTAAATAAAAATAGTATCATAATTTTATGATGCTAAACTTTGAAATGAAAACATCGTTGTTTTATTTATTAATATTCAAAAAAAATATAAAATAAAACAAATATTTCATAATAATGATGTTAAATTAGTATATATAACATTTTTATTGAGGATGAAAAAAAAATTAGAAATTTGTTAGGGACAAAAGAAATTCAAACTTAAAGTTGTTTTCAAGTATCCTAATTTAAAAGTGATTGCTTTTAGTCTTATAGTTCAAAAAAAATATTTTAAATACGTTAAAAGTTTTATTTTATTTTAAGACAAAAAAAAAAAAAACATCAACCTCAATTTAACTATTAGTTATTATACTTACAAGATTCTCTAATATATCTGAAACATTTTATCGTCTTAACCTAAAGTTTTAGAGAAAATGATGGAATAACTAAAAAATAAATAAATAAGTGTATCAAAATAAAGGGAAAAGTAAATGAAAAGGAAGAAAACAAATGAAGAAATTTTTGTTCATTCTAATCATTGACAGATATTTTAGATAACCAAAATATAACAGTTCATGTACAACACTAAAAACTTCATAGCAAAAACAATAAACATATAGTTATCATTAAGTAATAGAAAATATAAAGTGTATCCGCAACAGCTATGATTCATGATTATATAAAAACAATAACCTTATTTGATGGGTTGAGAAAATAACAATGGGTTGAGAAAATAACAAAAAATTGGACATAGTAAATTAACGATGTTTTCATTTGATTTCTACAGAGACTTTACTTTATCACACTATAAGTACTATAATGTTATTGATACATGTATTATTTTATAGATAGTATATACTTTTCAATTCATATTAATCGTTGATGCAAATATCTTAGGAATTTGAGACCTTAAATTTTGTGCAAGTACTGTAGTTAAACAAGTATAAGAGATTTGTAAGAAAAGAAACTAATATATGTATAGATGGAACATAATAAACAGCACTAACATATTTTCCTTTTCTTTATTCAATCAAACTGAAAAAAACAAAAAAAAGAAAGAAATCACTCCTTTTCACAATTTGTAGGCTTAAAAGAAAGAGTTTGTTTCTGAACATCATATCCAATCAAGAAGTTTTGTTGTGCTACGTTTCCAAAGATGGAGATATCAGCACTTGGACGAAAAGCCAAACATAACACTCCATCAGAAATCTCAATAAAAGTGTTGGAAGGTTTCAACTTCACATCTGCACCAGTGAAATGTGCTGTGATCACTGGTAAATCTTCATCATCATCAGTAGCTTCATAGCACAAGCTCAAAAAGCCATTAGGGTCGTCCACACGTTTTCTTCTAACTACCTTTGCCACTGCTGATTCCAATTGTGTATTAACATCACTAGGCAAAAGAGTGAGTGTTGTACCTGAATCAATTATGATGTTCCCCGGTGAACCAGACTCAAAGGAAGAGTCTTCAAAAGCAATTACATTGCTTCCAACACTGAGTCTTTCCAAGGTAAGGAAGTAAAATATCTGATCCTCTTTTTGGACTAGAGGGGTTGAGACAGTTCTACTCCCAGAAACAACAGCAGCATCTCCAAAATTAAGTTTGCTAGATGAACTAGATTGTGAAAAAAGTGGTGTCAAGCAATAGGAAAACTTACCCTCAATTGTAGAACTCAACTGAGTTATGAGAGAGGTGGATCCACTAGAAAGACCAACTATGCCAGAACCATTGGCTTGGAAGGTCCCACTATTGTCATGTCCACACCCTACAACAACATTAGGAAATTTGACAGGAGAACCTTGGGTAGAACCTAGGGTAATGGTGTCCACACTGATATCCCCTGATGACTGTGATCCATCACCATAACGAATACTATATTCACATGTTTTTCCATCCTCTGAGCAAGTAGTTCTTGGACATTGCCTAGAAGAACAAGGTAGGGTTTTGTATGTGCTGGATTTTGAAGGGTCGAATATAGGCTTGTTTTGTCTGTAACAGCTTATGCAAGGTTGGCATTGCAACCAAACAATGTTGCTACCAGTGTCAACAATGCCAAGAATTGGGAATGGTGGGGTTCCAATGGAATAGGTCATCAGGTATTCACCGGAATTTGGTATTACAGTGGATTGAACTGAGTCTAGGGAAAGAGAAGGTTTGGTGAAATAATGGGCACGAGCAATGGAACGCTGAATTGCATTGGCAACTCTTTGAGAATGGGTTTCTGAGGGACTATAGAACGGTGATTTTTCTGAATCACGGTGAATTATTTCTACACTAAAACCCTTGAGAGCTTTTGAGAGTGAAATGTTGCAGAGAAAAAAAAACAAAAGAAGAACAAGAGATGAACGTGGCATCATTGTTGTCATCCTTATCACAAAGATAAGTAAATAAAAATGTATTTGGTGAAGTGAAGAGTACTCATAGTGGCCTTTTATAATATTTGCAGTGACTGTGAAAGTATGAGGAAAATAATTTTACTTAATGTAGTAATCTTCTTTCATTAAGTATTTATTAATTTGTTTGTAACTATTTAATTATTTCATAAACGTATAGAAATTATTAATTTTCCGAGGATATATGATACTATATATGGAAACTTTATATATGATTTTAATCTGCAATTAAAACTTAATCTGCAGTAGGAAAGTCAAAACACAACCTAATATTCTGTTTCATTCAATATCAAATAAATATAAGAGGAGCGTTATTTTCAAAAGCTTCCCATTTTTAAAGCAGATTGAACATTTGAAAGAAATTGATAACGTTTTTCAAAAACTATTCAATACAAACGAAATTACATAGTTATTTTTGTTATTTTTAACGTTATTTTTTTTATTATTATTATTATAATTATTAACAACTGAAAAAATAAATTGACCAAAATGTACAACAAAATCTATAATTAGTACATCAAATAAACTCTGTTATTATATATTATTATTCTTATTATAACTTACAATCATAATTATAATAATAATAGTATTAATAATAATATTACTAATAATATAATAATTATTATTATTATATTAATGATAATATATAATTAATAACAATAATATTAATAATAGTAAATGTTAGTAATATATTAATAATAATAATAATAGTATTAATAATATTAATATTAATATTAATATTGTTAATAATAGTAATATTAATAATATCAATATTAATATTAATAAAGATATTAATCTATATTAATAATCTGTAGATAATATTAAATTTATATACAAATATTTGTAGTTGTAGGTAATATTAAATTTACATAGGAATTTGTTCATATATAAAATTTGTAGGTAAATTAACAGCCTCTTGTAATGAAAAGTATTATCTAGAATTAATCCTAGCAAAAATTCTTAACAAATTTGAAAACCTTCTAGTTTCATAAATGTTATAGTACTATTGATTTCGAAAACCATTAATACATAAAGAATAAAAACATTCAATTTAAAATTTAAAAAATTTTGATTAAAGTAATAAAAGTTACTATAACATATTCACTGTTGCTTTTTATTTTTAGAGACTTTCATAAATGTTATAGTACTATTGATTTCGAAAACCATTAATACATAAAGAATAAAAACATTCAATTTAAAATTTAAAAAAATTTGATCAAAGTAATAAAAGTTACTATAACATATTCACTGTTGCTTGTTATTTTTAGAGACTGTCTATTACATAGAAGAAGATTATATGGTCTAATGTGTTGCTTAGACTAAATCGTCTAACACTTTGATGAAGACTAAACTGTCTAACGTCTTCATAGGTAGTCTAACATCTTCATAGGTAGTCTAACGTCTTCATAGGTAGACTGTCTAAATCTTTCATATGTAGACCATCTTAACGGCTCCCCATGTGCATATCTAATATATTTAGAAAATACTCTCACAATAACTCTCTTTCCTAGAATTAGTGCAGATGATAATAACATGCAAAATAAATGAGATAAGAAAGGAAAGTATATACACAATAATTTATATTGGTTCCTCATCTAGTTTTTGCCTAACAAACCAAGTTCAACTAGGAAGACTAATACTACCAAATACACTAGATTATTCTTTTGAATCCTAGTCACTCCTAAATAACCCCTCGAATATTCTTGGCACAAGTCACTTCTGACTTCACTGTGTATTCTTTAGGCTCATATCCACTATTAGTTAATACCTATTCTTTCCTCAAGATACTCTGAATAATACTGAGTATTCTTGAGATATATTATAAAAGAAACATCATGAATCCAATAGACGAAGTTAACTGTAGCGGAAAGAATTAGAAAGATATTAGATCTTGAAACTTTAGTAAGAACCTTAACTATGTCTCACTGATATGAGTATAAAAATATGACAAAGCATAACAAGTTATAAGAAATATAATATAGATCTCAAAAGACTATCAGATGATGTTTGATTGACCAAGTGAAATAATTGAATAATAAGAAGTTGGAAAATAAGACATGAAGAAATAGTTAATTAAATAATCTAGTATATATAACATTAGACGAATAGACTAATATATACACTAATTATCATAAAATAATAAGATGCGGAGAAAATCATTCAACGAAAGAATAAATTATATTAGACCAAGTAAGATATTTCAAACAATAAGAAAATGAAAATGGAATTCGATGGAACAATAATATTAGTATTAATAATATTAATCCTAATAATAATATTAATATTAATGTTATTACAAATATTATTAATAATATTATTACTAACAATTTTAATAATAATCATATTTATAATATTAATAATATTATTATTATTAACAATAATATTAATAATTCAAATAGTAATATTAATAATATCAATATTAATATTAATAAAGATACCAATAATAATAATCTAAATTAATAATATCGACGTAATGCTAAATTTACATACAAGTGATATTAAATTTACAAACGAATTTGTATATGTGTAAAATTCGTAAGAAAAATAGAAATTTTTTGTAACAAAAAATATTATCTAGGATTAATCATAGCAAAAATTCTTAGAAGGACAAATTTGAAAACCTTCTAGTTTGTAAATGCTCTAGTAATATTGATTTCAAAAACCATTAATAAATAATGAATAAAAACATTCAATTTAAGATTTAAAGAAGGTTGTATCAATGAAATCAAAGTAATAAAAATCATTGTAATAAAAGTCACTATAACAGATCTACTAATGCTTGTTTATAGAGATCTCTTCTATTACATAGAAAAATATTATATCATTTAATATGTTGCTCATACTAAATCTTCTAACACTTTGACTTTGACAAGTAGACTGTCTTAAGGCCTCCCCATGTGCGATTTAATATGTTAAAAAATACTCTCACAGTAACTCTTAGTGTAGATGATAATAACATGCAAAATAAAAGAGATGATGAGAAAAGGAAGTATATACACAATAATTTATATTGTTTTATCTGTTGTATAGATTACATCCAGTTCTTAGCCAACAAACCAAGTTCAATTAGGCAGACTAATACTACGAAATATACTAGATTATTCTTTGGAATCCTAGTCACTCCTAACTAATTTCTTAAATATTCTTGACACAACTTAACTGAGTCCTTTTTACAGTCATATCCAATATTAGCTAACCCCTATTCTTTCCACAAGACACTACTAAATGACACCAAGTATTATCGACACAAGTATTCTTTTTTCTTTAACCACTCCTCAGTAAAATATAAGAATTATATGTGTCACATCCCATTTATATATATATATATATATACATGTTAAAATATTAAATTGATTAATAAGATATATTAGAAAAGAAACATCATGAATCCAATAGATGAAGTCAACTGCAGTGGAAGGAACTAGAAAGAAAGCTTCGTATACTAGATCCTGAAACTTTAGCAAGAATATTGACTACGTCTCAATAATATGAGTATAAAAATATGACAAAGCAGAGTATCAAGGTATCAGAAATATAGTGTAGGCCCAAAAATCTATCAGACAATATTCGATTGACTAAGTGGAATAATTTAACAACAAGAAGTTGGAAAATAAAGATGAAGAAATAGTGAATTAAATAGACTAGTATAGATAACATTAGACAAAGAATTAGTCTGATGAATAGACTAATATATGATATTAGACTAAATATCATCAAAGAAATAAAATATAGAGAAATAATCAATCAAATGATATTAGACCAAGTAAGGTAGTTCAAACGATAAGAAGTTAAAAATGGAACTCGAAGAATTAAAAATATATGAATGAAATAGTATATAATTTTAAACGAAATATCATTTTTATGCTAGGTAACAAATTTTGTCTGCAAATAAAGATATTATATCATTTTTCGTCTACGTTATATCATCTAGTAAAATTAAAATTACATAAGAATTAATTCTGAATTCTTAAATAGAATTGAGTACATTGTATTGGATTGATTATTATTCTTTATAGAAGGATGAAAGTTTTTACATAGAAGATTTGTAAGTACTGTAGTTAAACAAGTATAAGAGATTTGTAAGAAAAAAAAAAAAACTAATATAGATATAGATGGAATATAATAAACAGCAATAACATATTTTCCTTTTCTTTATTCAATCAAACTGAGAAGGAAAACAAAACTCACTCCTTCTCACAATTTGTAGGCTTAAAAGAAAGAGTGTTTTCCTGAACATCGTATCCAATCAAGAAGTTTTGTTGTGCCAGGTTTCCAAAGATGAAGAGGGTTTCAAAGAGGAGGAGTTCAGTAAAAGCCAAACATAACACTCCATCAGCAGTCTCAATAAAAGTGTTGGAAGGTTTCAACTGTACATCTGCACCTCTGAAATGTGCTGTGATTACTGGTAAATCTTGTTCATCATCACTAGCTTCATAGCACAAGTTCAAAAAGTCCTTTTTGTCTTCCACACGTTTTCGCCTAACTACCTTTGCCACTGCTGATTCCAACTGTCTACAAACATCACTTGGCAAAATAGTGAGTGTTGTACCTGAATCAATTATGATGTTTCCCTCTGAACCAGACTCAAAGGAAGAGTCTCCAAAAGGAATTGTAGTGTTTCCAACACTGAGTGATTCCAAGGTTAGGTAGTAAAATATTTTACCCTCATGTTGGATTAAAGGGGTTGAGACAGTCCCTCTCCCAGAAACCACAGCAGCATCTCCAAAATTAAGTTTGCTAGATGAACTAGATTTTGAAAAAGGTGGTGTCAAGCAATAGGAAAACTTACCCTCAATTGTAGAACTCAATTGAGTTATAAGAGAGGTGGATCCCCTAGAAAGACCAACTACGCCAGAATTATTGGCTTGGAAGGTGGTCCCACTATTGTTATGTCCACACCCTACAACAACATTAGGAAATTTGACAGGAGAACCTTGGGTAGAACCTAGGGTAATGGTGTCCACACTGATATCCCCTGATGACTGTGATCCATCACCATAATGAATACTATATTCACATGTTTTTCCATCCCCTGAGCAAGTAGTTCTTGGACATTGCCTAGAAGAACAAGGTAGGGTTTTGTATGTGCTAGATTTTGAAGGGTCGAACATAGGCTTGTCTTCTCTGTAACAGCTTCTGCAAGGTTGACATTGCAACCAAACAATGTTGCTACCGGTGTCAACTATGCCAATAATTGGGACTGGTGGAGTTCCAATGGAATAGGTCATCAGATATTCACTTGAACTTGGTATTACAGTGGATTGAACTGAGTCTAGGGAAAGAGAAGGTTTGATGAAATGATTGGCACGAGCAATGGAACGTTGAATTGCGTTGGCAACTCTTTGAGAACGGGTTTCTGAGGCACTATAGAATGGTGATTTTTCAGAATCACGGTGTATTATTTCTACACTAAAACCCTTAAGAGCTTTTGAGAATGAAATGTTGCAGAGAAAAACCAAAATAAGAACAAGAGATGAATAACCTGGCATCATTGTTGTCATCTTTAAAAATGTATTTGGTGAAGTGAAGAGTACTCATAGTGGCCTTTTATAATATTTGCAGTGATTGTGAAAGCATGAGGAAAATAATTTTACTTAATGTAGTAATTTTCTTTTATCATTTATTCATTTAATTAGGATAATTCTCAATAAATGATAAATTTGAATTAAGTACTTATTAATTTGTTAACTTAGATAAATTAATTTTCTATATGATCTGCAATTAACACTTAATCCGCAGTAGGAAAGTCAAAACAGATAAATATTTAAGAGCGTTAGTTTCAAAACCTTCCAATTTTGAAAGCAGTTTGAACATTTGAAACAAATTGATAACGTTTTTTAAAAATTATTTAATACAAACATAATTACATACTTATTTTTATTAGTTTTAACGTTATTTTTGATTATTTTTAGAATTATTAACAACTAAAAAAAGAAATTGAACATAAATCTCATATGTACAACAAAATCTATAATTACTACATCAAATAAACTCTGTTATTATATATTATTATTCTTATTATAACTTATAATCATAATTATAATAATAGTATTAATAATATTACTAATAATAATATTAATAATAATAATAACAATAATATAATTATTATTATATTAATGACAATAACAATATTATCATTAAAAACAATAATAAAATTCACAAAAATAATAATATTGATAATATTAATAAAAATATTAATAATATTAATAATTATGATTAATAATATTATTATATTTAATATTATTTTTTTAATTATTATTATCATTAATATCATTAAGAATAATATTATTATACCATCATTAATAATAATATTATTATAATATCATTAATAATAATGTTATTATAATATCATTAATAATAATATTATTTTTAATATTAATATTAATATTAATGTTATTAAAAATAATAGTATTAGTATTATTAATATTGTTATTAATATTACTTTGATATTATATTTATTAATATTATTATTAATGATTACTATTATCATTAATATTATACTTATTAATATTCACAAAGATAATAATAACAAGAGTAATAATAATAAATATATGATCTATTGGTGTACTGGTTATGACCTGTGAGTATACATACATACAATATTTTATTATTAATAATAAATATTTTTTTTAAAAAGTTATTTTATACTTACGTACAAATTTAATTTTAAATTTGTATGTAAAATCCGTATATATAGATTTTATTGTAGGTAAATGTAAATTTTTCTTGTAATAAGACTAATACTATGAAATACACTAGATTATTCTTTGGAATCCTAGCCACTTCTGACTAACCTTTTGAGTATTCTTGACACAAGTCACTCTTAACTTAATTGAGTATTCTTTACAATCATATCCAATATAAGCTAAACCCTATTCTTTCCTCAAGAAACTCCTGAATAACACTGAGTATTCTCGACACAAGTCAATTCTAACTTAATAAGTATTGTTTCGAATCACAGTCACTCATAACTTGACCAAGTATTCTTTATCAAGACACTTCTAACTTAACCTAGTATTCTTTTTCCTTTATATATATGTACATATATATGTATATATATATATGTACATATAGATGTACATGTACATCTATATGTACATGTACATCTATATGTACATGTACATCTATATGTACATATACATATATATATATATATATGTGTGTGTGTGTGTGTGTGTTAAAATATTAAATTGATTAATAAGATATATTAGAAAAGAAACCTCATGAATCCAATAAATGAAGTGAACTGCAGTGGAAGGAATTAGAAAGGAAGTTTCGTCTACTAGATCCTGAAAGTAAGGTAATTAAAATAATAAGAAGTTAAAAATGGAACTCGAAGGATTGAAAATAGACGAATGAAATAGTATATGGTTTTAGAGGAAATATCATCTTTATGTTTGGTAACAAATTTAGTCTACAAATAAAGATATTACATCATTTTTCGTCTATCTTGTATCATCTAGTGAAATTAAAACTACATAAGAATTTCTTGAACAGAATTGAGTGGATTGCATTAGATTGATGATTATTCTTTGTACAATAAATATCATGAAAGTTTTTACATAATAGTTTTTGTCTAACACACTATGATAGAGGTTAAAGTTGAACTCTCATCATGTTACTTCTTTGTCTCCTTCTATTCTGACTACAACCGCTCTGACCGTAAGACGATGGTCAATCATGGTTGGGCTAAGTTATTTCTTCTGAAGTCCCTCTAGACCTCTGGTTTACTAGATCCTTCTGATGACTAGGCCGAGACACCATTCCTTTACTTGTGTCTCCACGAAGTCTCAAGACGATTAGGTCGAGTCACCATTTCTTAAAGGCTTAGTGAGTCTCCCCCTGGTTGTTTATTATATAATTCATGTATCACAACAAGATAAACACAGGAAAGCGAGATATAAATATATATATATATATATATATATATATATATATATATATATATATATATATATATATATATATAATAACATTGCATTAATTTAATTAAATATGAGAGTAAATTTGAGTTTTATAAAACATGGATGCATTCCATAACATTTTGTGATATCATCACACAACTCATCTGAAACAACTTCAGGAATAACGTATGGGAAATAATAATCTCCAAAAATATTTGGAAGAAAGAAGTTTAATGAAGTCATTCATATTATCATTCTTCATTTATACTGTGTAAAGAAACACAGAGAGAATGATAATGATAATTATAATAAATAGATAAATAAGGCAATCTAATGACTAGTAAGAATAGATAAGCATGTGAACTTATCAAACCCATCATTAACACTTCAACTCATCTCAATCTCCAAGAAATCAAATCCTCCATTAAATGTCAATAACCAAAAAATCATGGTCATGAGGCCTTTTCTCTCATAAGGAAAATAATAATATTTATTAGTAAAGATTATCAATGACATTTCTGCAGTAAAGTTTCAAAGTTAAAAAGAATTCAAAATATAAGTTATAAAATCAATTTATCTCATAAAATGAAAAAAAAAATCTGAGAATGATCATAAAATAGATTTCCAATAAAACATTGAGAAAAAATTATTTTCAGGGTTGTGAGCTTAGGAGTACCTTTTTTATATATATATATATATATATATATATATATATATATATATATATATATATATATATATCTTTTTCCTATGGAGTTTTGAAGCAGAGTTTCCTCTACCAATGGTTCTCTACCAATGGTTTCTTACACAAGTTTTTCTTATACTTTTTTTTTTCATTAAACACTTCATTTATAGAGAGGCCATGAGTAATTACTATTTACTTTCAAGCATATGGTTGTAATTAAATTGATCCTTTCCAATCTAGTTTGAATTTAGTTATAAAAAGATAAGTAGGAAGATGTGAAATATCTTTGGTGAATAGTAGGAAATGGGTTCTGCATATTCATTGTTACCTGTAATAATGTTTGTGAAGAGATATTTACTTAGACTTTTCTAGTCTTTTTGTGAAATAGTCCTTATTCTTTAAACTTGTCAAATCACGGTAAAATTCTAATAACTCCTTGTAAATAGAGGAAACTTATTATCACTGATTCGTCTAAATCGTCTATAGGCAATGGTTACTTCATTCTTCCAATGCCTTGTTCCAGTTTGTATCATCTAAGGTTTCTTAAATTAGATCTAGAGACTAGACCATCAACACATAATTAGTCCACATTATAAATTTATACTAGATAAACTCTTCATATTTTGTGTTTAAAGTCCTTTCCCTTTATCCTCTAACTTCAATATTTATTGTCTGACAACTTACCAACTAGAAATTTGACCCTCCATAATTATTGTCTTTGTTGACAACATACATTCTATTAGAGACTTACCATCTATCTTCTGATCCCCTAATAGATAGTTTTTGTGAAGGTATGAATAGACTAATTTTAGACCAAAACCAAAAGTTTAGGAAAGGTGTATACCTTCAAGCTTCAAGTCCAGCATCACTTGAAACATATCCTTTTTAATATATTTTAGGTGTTCCTCTTTTGGTCTTAGACATTCAAATTGTATTTTTTTAATTCTATATTAAAATGGTCAAACTTACAAGAAAAGTTAGGTCATTTATAAATATAGAACCATTTGTCTCATATATAACTTATCTTTGCAAAATGACAATTGAATTATTCTCAAAATCATTTTTCTACTCTAAAGTCGTGAAAATAATATATTTATTTTTTTCTATTTTAGGTCAAACTAAGGTCCTTCTTAAACTTAACAAATTTAATAATTTTCAATATTTACTTGAAATTTCTACTTGAGAGTGGATTCCACCTTACGATTTTATATCTTGAAATAATTAATTATAATATAAAAGGATTGAGAAGAGTCATTATCTTTCATTGTATTCTATAATTTTTTACGAGTTTTAAACACAACTTTTATCCTTGCACCAAATCCCTATTTGTGTCACATTGGACTGGTTTATTTGTATTTCTTTTTTAAATAAAATATTTAAAATAATTTTTTTAACGTATTTGTCTAATTAAATAAGTAACTTTTTGCATATTTTAATAATGCTTCTTGAATAACTGATTTTTAAATTAAAATAAAGTTTTATGTCACATATTATATATATATATATATATATATATATTAAATTTTAAATTAATGTTTTATTTTCTCTCAAATCAAAAAGGCCATTTGACATACGTTCAAATCAAAAAGACCATTTGACATACGAAACAGCTTGAGCTTTGTGTTAGGAATGCAAGCCAAAAATACACTAATATATTATATTAATTAACTATATATTAAAATTGATTATTATCATTATTTATAATGAATTGTAATCATAATGAACTTTTTCTTCAATAAATTATTGAATAAATAAAATGTTGCAAATGATCTTAAGGATATAAACTAATGTCAGTTCCTCAACAGATTTAGCAAATACTTTTTTGTTATCTGAAATTATATAAAAATTAGTATAAACCATTTTACTCGAAAGGCAGCTAAAATGCTAAAACTTCGGCTGTATCAGATACCCTTTATAAAGAAATTGACTATGGTCCAGTCCCGAAATAAACAAATTACATTACATTCTTGAAAGGAATTCTAAATACCTAATCAACGTAATGAAATTTAAAAAAAAAAAAAAAGTGAAATCAAACTCCATCATACTTAAAAAGTAAATAAAAGTTGAAAATAACCATAACATGTATGGGAATCAAAATTGAAGTGCGTGAAAAAATGATGCTGGAAAACCCGCATTTGAACATCCCAACCGTAAGATGTATAAAACATCCCCAAAACAAGATAAGAAGCAAATGAACAACGTTGGCCCAAGCTATATCCATCCAAGCACACAACAGTGACAATTTACAGGAAAAACAAAATACATTTCAAAGCAGAACTTAGGTTCTGAAACTATCAAATGGACTGTTGACGTCCACCGTACTAAACCAACCATTAATTGTTGTCATCGTCATCATTTATCCAACTGTTATCATCTTCTTCGACCAGCTTGTAGACGCTGAAATGGTTGACCCTGATCTTCCACTCTCCTTTAGTGGGATCATATGATACAAATTCAGCACCTTGGTCCTCAGCCTTTCTCTTGAGCATCTCCTTGTATTTCTCAATCTTTGGTCCTTCTGTATACTGATGTCTAGTTTTTTTGTCGAAACATTTAATGTTGAGTAGTGTCACCTCAGCAGGCTTATTCAGACCTTGTCCAACAGGAGGTTTCTTTGAATCATCCATGTATACAATCACCTCCCTGTTGTTAAACTGAATAAGGGATTCCAAATCAAGCCCTCGTACATCCGTCTCACCCAAGAATCTAATGCTGCCATAGCCTTGCCTTCCAACCACGAAATCCTTCACATGACTGCAGAATCCTGGTTCGGCTCTTTCCTTGGCAGCCAATTCGTGTATCCTAGGCAGTGTATAGTAATCAGATCGCCGCAGTTTTGGCATTAGTGCCTCAACGTCAGCTCCATGCTCATATACAATGGCAGCCTCGCCAGCTCTGTGACCACTGAGGGTTTTGTACATGTCTGCCTTTTGTGAAGAATGATCTTCATTGCCCCCGTTGGATGTTGGCTTTGTCGCTATATACTGACCTTGCTCCTTAACAAAACCGTTTTCAACAGCAATCTCTGCAATCATTCACAAAAATTATGCCACGAATTAAAAAGCACAAAAATGGGACAAAAGTAGCATTTTAATTATCCCTCATTTATAAATTAGTTTAGTCACAACACTTGCATTACCATCGACAGCACAACCTAATTCCAATAAATGCAAAAATCGTTCTTAAAGAAGATCAATATACTAGAGCTATATTATATAAATAAATTAAATACTAAAAATTAATAAGGAGCACGTACTATCTTTATCTTTATCCTGTGAACTGGTTCTATCAGGCGGTGTTACACTTGCCTCTTTAGAGATATTTCCTGAAAATGGCATTTGAAAAAAAAAGGACATTTTGTCAGCACATTTTGTGGCAAGGTTTTCTAATTAAAAAGTATATCTAAAACATTAAGATAATTAGATAAGTTCATTGAAAAAAATAGTCTGAGTAGCTTTAGAATATATACATATAAAGTAAATTACTCTATCTACAGTCGCAGTATTTCGAAATTACTCATCCAGAAGATTTTCAAAAACAAATTGAAAACACTGGTACACAAATCTTTGGTTGGAAAACATTATATAATCAACGTACTGAATGAATACTCTCTATTCCTACAACTCAAGTAGGGGAAAGATAGAACACTAAATATAATCAAGATATTACCATTCTCATTCACGGGTATGGATCTATCCTTAAAAGTCAATGCCTTCTCAGAAGCCTTTGCCGGCCACTGCTCCATGGGACAAATGATCAATGCCCGCGGATTTTCCCTAGGAATGAACAGAGCGTCAGCTTTAGGTGTCGTTGTAGTATCTTCATCATCACTAAAGAATGGAACCTGCAAGAGAGTAGAGAAGTTAAGACACACCATATTCAACTATCCATGAAAGATTATCCCACTAGAAACCTAGATTGAATGAAAAAAAAAAAAAGCTACAAATACTAACCCTTGGACCATCATTCTTAGAATGATATTTCCTGACAGGAAGCCTTATTCTTCTTTGTGAGAGATGCCGAGATGTTAATAAAGACGATATTCGAACAGGAGCAGGCTTGTCTAGTGCCTGAAATTACGTGTCATTGAACTCATTACCTTTAATTAAAACTCAATTGCTGACCACAGTTTGGATAGTCAGAAGGTTCAGTAATTTTTTTAGCCTTAGATTGGCATAAAAATCAACGAAATCAAAAGTTAAAACCAAGAAAGTGCAATTACAGGCATGCTAGAAATTCCATATTGAATTGAAGGAGTGGTTCCAACTCGACCAATTGACATCTGAGGCATTGCAGGAAGTGTTCCAAATGGATTTGTATTCGGAACTGCTTGTACAGCCACAGAACTCTGGGTAGAAGACCTGTGAAACAAAAAAACATAATGAAAACAGCAACTACAATATCCAAACACATTCAGAAGACATTTCATATTAAAACAAATTGGCTCTAATAACAATACACATACGATAATCCTATATACATATACAAAGAGTATCCTCCAATTTTTCTTTAGTAACTGATATTAGGGAAATACAGCTCCCGCACTTTCAAGAGGATTGAAGACACAGGCAACTCTATCTTCTCATTTGTATCCTTAAGCTATAGTGACAGATTTATATAGAGCCAATACTTGACTAAAATAGGACTAATGGTGCTTTTCAAGATATTCCAACACAACATAACGTAAATATGTAAATTCTTGGAGCATGACCGTAAGGGAGGGAATATAATTTGATGCTTAAAGGAAGAATTTGTTACCATAACTTTTGCTATAGTAGCGCATAGCAACCTCAGCAACACTCCCCAAAATTGCTATAACGAGATAGCGGATTGTAGGATGGCCACTATTCTATTTTGTTTTCACATATACACTTTATAATATTTAATGTTCTTACTTCTTACTACTCCCTCCTACCTAAGTAAAATACATAGTTTTGAAATTTTATTGTCTCCTTTAAAAAACTTTACTCTAACCATCTATTGCACTAATTATATTTTGACCAAAATACCCTTAATAATTTTAGCCCATAAACAATAAATAATGTCAATTGTCCATTTCTCTCTCATACGAAGATTTGGAGAAAATTAATAGTGTACTCTTATCACAATTCTCTCTCTATTATTAGTTATTTAGGTGAAAACTAATTAAATGGAAAAATTATTAGACAGTCCCAATACTAGTAAAGGTTTTATAGGAAAAATATTTTAAAATACAGACAAATTTATCTCAATTAACTAAAATAACCAACTTAATATGCGTGAATTAATTATCTATTAGAGAGTATTATATATTACATTAAAATTCTATTTAATTATATGCTTCTGCTAATGTATAATTACGTATGATCAGTACTAATGTTATATAGTTGTCTCTATCCTATAATAAATTTCTATATTTCCTATATTTTTCAAATATTATAGATTATATAATAGTTTAATACACTATTAATAAAAAAACAGCAAAACATTCCTTCTTAGTTGCAGGACTGTCTGGGGCGGGATTGGCTTGATTTGGGGTCCAGGCTTAACCCACTTCTCACCTGAAAACCCTATTACTTTTGCTACTCAGTCGTCATCCCCTCTCAACAAGGAAAGAAGTAGCTTCATTCTACCATTAGCAGTCACCCACTCAAAAAATAAATGAAAAAAAAAAATAAGCAAAAATAGCTCCTTTCTCCCATCAATCACCACCTCCACCTCTCAAGTAATAACTTGCAGAACAGAGGTTGTGCGGTGACAGCACAAGCCGCAGGTCTGTCCAGGGAAGGCACAGGTAGCAGAGGCTGTCCAGTGGCAGCGCAAACAACAGACAGCAGCTATGAAGCCCACAAAGTGCCATAATTTTACACGTGTTATATGTTTCTCCAGCCACGATGACCATTAATGATGCCATGACCCTTACAGAAGTGACCAGGAGTTGTGCTGCAACATAACACTACGTGCAATAGCACAATTGCTTTGATCATACTACTCCCTCCATTTCAGTGTGTCCATTAAGGTTTTGATAATTTTTCAAATTGACGCCATTTCCTTCTTCAATGTAATAATTACAGTTTTATTCCAATATTATCCTTCATAAATACTAACACTAATCTGAATTATGTCATTATTAGCCACAAACCAATTAGGTGGGGGAGAATATTGCTCAGCAACCACTTGTTTATAGCAAGCTACAACCAATTAATTGAGCGACCAACCTTTAAGACTGTTTTCATGATCAGGATCTGGTATGATAGGATACAAGGATAAGAACAAAATAAAGAATAACCACATCCAACATTTGGTGTGCATCATGGTAAAAATTGGATAACTATTGTGGTAGTGGTGTGATGATGGTGAAAACAATGGTATAGTAATGACAATGACAATAATAAGATGGTAACAACAATGATGGTGGTATTGATAAAAATGGTGACAACAACAAAAGTCATAATGAGATGATGGTGGCCTTAACAAAGATGGTGAATGGTACGAACAATAGAGAAAATGGTGATGGTTGTTATGAGGACTTGAGTGGGAATGGTGGTGGTGAAAATGTATTGATAGTTGATGACACAAAATATAATGACGGTAAGAATGATGGAAATGGTAACATAAGTTCATAAAAATGGTAGAAGTTGTAGCATAAGTTTTGACAAAATATAAGTTGTAGCATAAGTTTTGAAAAAATTGGTGGAAATGGTATTTGGCACATGATGGTGGTGGTGGTGGTTGTTGTGATAGAGATGATGATAATCATTATAGTGAAGACAATGAATATGAGGTGGTAGAGGTAACAACAATGAAAGTAATGGTGAGGGTGGTGGCAATGGCAACGACAATAAGAACAGTGATGACAGATAATTATGATGATAGTAGTTCTAATGAAGGTGGGGTGGGGTGAAAATAAGACGAAGGTCAAATATCCTATATTGTTACTTTCTAACACGACTTCCCCCTCTAGACAAAAAATGCACTATAACAATAGGATAAGATAGAGAATAAGATCAGCAAAGCATATCCTGTCGATGCAACAAACAATTGATTATAATAGGATAAAATATTTATCTTATTATATCCTGACCACCAAATGGGTTGTTAGAGTCTTTTGTATTTACAAAACAAGTAGTGTTGAGTGAGCTTATAGAAAGATGAAATTCTTGTCAATTTAATTGCACAACAACTACAAAAGAATGAAATAGAGAATAGTGTACGGACATTTTAGTAAGAATTTCCTATTCACTACCTAATTTATTGTTTTTCTTAGTATGTGTTAGAAATCTTCTTAAATGAACAAATAAAATGAAATGGAGAATGATTAATGCAAAGTATTTCTTTCTTAAATTCATGTTGCCCTATTTAGGTCATATATCTTGCATATTTAAGAATTTCATGAATCCATGACATATCAATATTTGTGATATTAACTTTGTGGGGGCTTCTTATGTCAAAACTCAAAAGTCACAGCCCGTTGGTCACCTCCAAAGGGTAAAAACAACTTGAATTAAATGCAAGACTTAAGCTAATTGTAACTTACGCAAGTCCAAAATTATTCTGACCAAATAGGCCTGGAGTGCCACCGAAGCTGCTTGCACCCGCTAATAAAATAGTCATTCAAAACATTAATCCTTTAATCATTGCATGAAACAAAACAAACAGTAGTATATGCGCAAGATAACTTAATGAACTGACCAGGTTGTGTCTGGCCAAAGCTGCTAAAGCCAAAAGCACCACTCGACTGAGCAGGTTGTGCAGGTTGAAAAGGTGTTGAAATGGACGGCTGCAGGTATGAAAGTCAAAGAACAAAAGTATTAGAAATTCAAAATAAAGTACACACTTGAGCATTTAGCATCTCATATAGGGAAACCCTGCCTAATGGATATGGCTTTATTGTTGTTCTGTACTACTACTCATCATTATATGCAATATTTACAGAAATAGTAACAGAATACTTACATAACCGAATTAGTATAATGTTCATTAAGTTTGTAGAGTACAAGCTCACATATGACTCCAAATTATCTTGGCTCATAAACAGTGATTTTAAAGAAAAATATTGTATGCAAATGCATTATTGATTACCAAATGCAAATGAAATTACATACCGCTGTTTGACCAAAACCTGTAAGATTACTAGAAGTGAGTGATGCACTTGACGAGAAAATACTTCCAACAAGCCCAGAAGATGGTGAATTAAACAAACTTGATTGACTAAAAGGTGTAGTCTGCCCAAAGGGGGAGGTATTCTGTCCAAAAGCAGAACCTGTCTGTGCAATTGGAGGGGCTGCAGAACTAAATAATGGGGATGACTGTGTATTGCCAAAAATACCTGAGCCAAATGGCGAAGAGGTAGCCTGAGCAGGAGCAGTATTAAACAGGGATGGGGATTGTCCAAAGCTGGGGGTTGAAGAAGAGTTAGCTCCAAATGGAGATGGGGTCGAACCAAAAATAGAGGGTGTTGGTGCTGGTGCTGATGTTGAAGAACCAAAAGCTGATGAACTGAAGGCAGGAGCAGCAGAAGTTCCAAATCCAGAAGAAAAGGGGGAACTCTTTGGGGCAAACGGATTAGAATTAGGTGTTGTGGAAGAAAAAGGATTGGCTGATGATTGACCAAACACTGGAGAAGGAGAAAAGGCATTTGTCTGTGTTGTAGACGAACTGAAGCCTGCCAAACCAGTAGACTGACCAGAGGGAAGTGGTCCACCTAAATTATAGAAAAAATTAAGTCAAAATCATCATACTGCAATGAAAGCCAGAAGAATTATAAAAATGTTCATAATTATTAAATAAAAACCTTTGTCGCCCAATTGATAGTCCTCCCATCTTAGTTCCTCGTGGCTTTTTTCTTTGTAAACAGGCATGGCAGATATTGATTCCAATTTTGCAGTCTGTCCAGAGGTACCACTATCTGCTTCAGTTGTAGCTGTGTAACTAGCTACCCTACTTCCACCACGTTGCTGGCCTCCAAAACCTGGCTGTCCAATACCAGAATTTCCAAAGGCCGATGATGGAGTTTGAGATCCTGCAAGAGAAAATATTTGAAGATTACTTTCAACTACATTTACACAAGATACTATAGTGCCTAATATCTTTAATGTAGATATATAACATAGTGAAAATTCTAATGGTTCTTGAACTCACCAAATGCTGAACTCTGACCTCCAAAGGGTGAGGCGGTACTACCAAATGGACTGCTGCTACCAAATGCAGAAGAAGACTGACCAAAAGCCTGAGTGGATCCAAAACTAAATGCAGGCGTACTAGAGGCACCAAAAGCAGGAGTACTAGCGGCCCCAAATGGAGTACTTGAACTACCAAAAGCAGACGTGCTTGATGAACCAAACATAGGGTTACTTGAAGCCCCAAAGGCTCCCCCACCACCAAATACGGGAGCACTTGACACCCCAAATGCACTCCCTGTGCTACCAAAAGTTGGACTAGAGGTGGAACCAAAAGCAGGGGTGCTAGTTGCACCAAATGCAGGGCTGCTTGTAGCACCAAACGCAGGGGTGCTAGTTGCACCAAATGCTGGCGTGCTCGAGGCACCAAATGCAGGAGTGCTCGAAGCACCAAATGCAGGAGTGCTTGTAGCACCAAATGCAGGAGTGCTTGTAGCACCAAACGCTGGAGTGCTTGTAGCTCCAAATGCAGGCTGAGATGATCCACCAAAAGGGGTTGAGGAACCAAATATGCTGCTTCCAAAAGCTGGTTGTGATTGCTGTGTGGCACCAAATGGACTTGTTTGAGTAGGAGTAGATCCAAAACCTCCAAAAGCAGGCTTCTGACCAAAAACTGATGACCCTATAAACCAAGAAAATCAATTCTCAAATTGAACCACAAAACTGTCCCGATAACTTAATAAAAAGAAAAGAAGACACCAAGTTAAATGATACTAAAGAACTCAGGAATTCAATGAATAACCTGGATTAAAAAAATTGATATAATTTTCAGCTTTCAGAAAGAAATAAATGAAGACAATCTAATGAACAAACAAGAAAAACAACCTGTAAACAAAATGAAAAAAAAAAAAGAACCATGCACTCATACCACCAAATGACGACGATGAGCTACCAAAAGCAGGAGTCGAAGAAGACCCAAAAGCGGGCACGGAACTACCGAAAGCAGGTGACGATGAAGCCCCAAAAGCTGTATTGGAAGCAAACGGAGAAGACGGTTGAGCCGCACCAAATACCCCAGTGGATGTACCTCCGAACATGGAACTGCCAGTTTGCGAACCAAATGGACTCGTACTACCAAACGGCTTAGGGGCAAACGGATTGGTACTTGAATTACTCTGTCCAAAAACTGATTGAGAGCCAAAAGGGCTCGACGAAGACTGCCCAAAAGCTGTCGAAAGAATAACTCCAATTTATCAACGGGTTGCGAAAGTAATCAATAAGCAAACAAACACCATCCCCACCCTTCACGCACACTAAACACCAAACAACAAAACCAGCAAAGAACAAAAATAATAACAACAATAACAAACGATAAAACAATCATTCTCCAAAGCAACCACAACACTCGCAGAAACACGCAGTTTCCCTAATACCAAGAACGCAAGACATCACGAATTAACGCAGCGGAGAAAATACTTACGGTTCGAACCAAACATCGTTAGAAGCAAGGTAGTAACAACCGCGATCTGAATCGAAGAATGTTACGCCTTGGCGATTGTGCTACCTATCCACGAGTTAGATCACGAGCGAGCAGGATCTTCGTTTGGCGGAATCGTGAAAAATCACGGCATGACGTGATTTCGCGAGTCGCTCTGCGAAAGAAAGAAGAAGAAAAACATGGTCAGGTTCGAGAATCTTATTTTGTTAGCGCAAGAAACCCTAATTCGCCAAGAAATAGGAACATTCGAAGTTACGAACCCTCTCTCTCTGTTGGACGCAAAATGGAAGAACAAGGAGGAGGGGACTGATGATCGGAGAAGAAGCAAGGGTTTTTCTTTCGTTTTTTTGTGATAAGTTTAGTGGGTGATGAGAAGAAACGAAACGATAGTTTTTGGATGAAACAAGTGATGGGCCTGCATCTAAATAGGCCCAATTGTGAAAGCCGCGTAGCTTAAAAATTCCGCTGGAAATAAAAACAGAAACATTGTTGGGATTACTCATTGTTGGAAGGATATTTTCTTTATTTTTTTAATTTTCGAGTGAAGTCAGCTTTTTTTTTTTAATAATGAAACAATAATTAATGAGTGTTCATTTCTAAAAGTATAATAAAAATTATAATAGGTCAAAGGATATTTAGAATTTTTTTCGGAGCATATCATGTAATACCCTCGTAAAATCACATTTTTACTGTAAAGCCAACAAACGACCTATACAAAAGTATTTAATTTAATATTTGAAAATACAACTTAAATATGCCCAAAATATATACAAATGCATTTTTTTATAAAGAAAATAGAGTTTCAAGTATATTTTAGTCTTTTCGAGATGTTATTAAAGTAAATTTTCAACAACTATATTTTAGTCTTTTCAAAATGTTATTAAAATAAATTTTCAACAAGAGAAAACTGTAAATAAAAAAAAAAAGAACATTCTTAATTAGAAATCAATAAACAATTCAATTCCACCAATCACAACACATTTAAAAATTTACAGATGACACATAGATTTATATATCAAAAAATATTTAACAACTCAAGTCGCACATCTACATATGTCACAATGGATAAGAATTTTCTCATCAACTTCTAACTATATGATATCTTATCTTAGGTGACTTAAATTATCAATGAAGCAAGAGGGTCTTTCGTATAACATAGGTGTCTTTACTTAATACACAACTCAAATAATAGTTCACATATCATCACATATTTTTAATCCCAAATTCATACCATTTTTATCATTCTCAAGAATCATTTTCATATAACATAATTCATTTAAACAAAACCACAAATCAATTAAATATACAAATTAATATTCCATTTGCATTCATATTAAACATTCACTTTCAGTTCATTAAAGAGATAAAAAGAGAAGAAAAGAAATAATGGAAGAAAATTGTCTTCCTTGAACGAAAATTTCTTCTTTTGAACAAAACTCTAGCCAAGAGCAAAGGTTGAGTTTCAACTCTATTTTCACTTGAGTAAAAATATAGCCAACAACTATATATCTCAACACAGAGTACGAGGTTTCAAGCATTTTAAAACAATCTTATATTAACCAAAAACTCAAATAATATTCTCACTTAATTCTAAACATTCAAATTATTTTCAAATAATGCTTAATCCCTACCTATAAATTAAGATATTGTAATAAAGTCACATTCACATCCAAATCATTTATTCTAAGATTATGTGAAAAATATAAATAGTGTCCTTTATTTATAATTACTTTCTCTAAATAACGTCCAACTCAAGTTGGATAACCACTTAACATCTAGAAACCTAGAACAAAGTATTCAAATATAACAAGATTTATGTATAAGCTTATTCAAGTTGAGAGAATCAATTTTCTCAACTAACCTCACCAAAATTGATCACAAATCCCAAAAATTGGAATAAAATAAAAAATCTTCACAACAAATAGGAACTTATTTTGATTAAAAGTTTGATCGGTTAAAAATAATCCTTACTTTTTAGCTGCTACAAGGTAAAATCAAATTTAAAAAAAAATAGGTTTGGAGGAATAAAATTAAAAGGTAAAAGAGAATTTCTTAAGAGAGAAAAAATAATTTTTTTTATCCCAAAGAGAGAAGAGCAGTGGGTTTTGCAATTGTAGTTCTTAATTTGATATAGTTTACTCACTTTAATTAATAAAATAAAAAACTTTTTTAAGAAGAAGTAGATAATTGTTTATAGTTTTTCTTCTTTCTAAAACATATAATTTTATCATTTTATAAATTATTTATAATATTTATAAATAAATGAAAGCATATTTAATATATATATATATATATATATATATATATATATATATATATATATATAGTTTGTTCTTAATTATGTGATATTAATTAAGACCCCAACTTTTATGTTTATGATATTAATTAAGACTTGAACTTTTATGATTATGATAATTTTGTTAGATGTTTTTTTATAAAAGTATATTATCAAAAGTAATATTTTTTAAGTGTGTTATAACCTAACGTTCTTAGTTTATTTTTTTTATTATGTCAATAAAAATCTTCTTTTTTTTATTCTTTATCAGTTTTTAAAAATATTTTATGTATAAGTTATATCTTTCTTTTATAAAATTTTGTAGTATATAGGTTTAAGTTTATTTTTTAAGTTCGTTTTTTAAGTCAAAGACGGATTATAGAAATCTTAATATCAATATGTTTATAGATAACAAGAGCTTTAATCTATGGAGAATGAAGATGAGAGTTTTTTAAGTTCAAGAAGAGTTGGAACAAACTCTTGAAGAAGAAAAAGAAATTGTCTTTTAACTCTTTAGAAGAAGATGAAGGGTGTTTTCAATAAAATTATAAAGTCTTTACATGAGTAGGTTCTTAGAGAAAATAGAAAGGTGAAGATAACTTGTATGTGAAAATCTTTGGCCAATATGTTATTCTTCAAATAAAAAAGTATATATTTTCAAGATGTTGGTAGGAAAGGGATTGGAAGATCACCTAGATAGTTTCAACTAAGATCATTTATGATTTAGAAAACCTTGAAAATTAATGAAGAAGATCAAGCTTTGGTATTTCTCAAGTTGTTACCAAGTAAAATTGATAGTCTATTAGACACACACATGAGGCAAGGATTATCATTAGAGGTGGTGCAAGTTACTTGTTCTAAAAGAAATTGAAAAGAAAATATGACAAAAAAGATGAACATGATGTTGAAGAATTAAAAATAAGAGATGAGACCAAGAAAAATATTTTAAGAGCAATAAGGTATCAAGATTAAAGCCAATGATTGAAAAAAAGGAAGAAATGCTTCATTTATGGGAATGAATGTTGATGTTCTCTAAATAGTGTGAGAGTATTGAGGTTGTATCTATTTCAAAACAAAAAACTTAACCATATTGGGTTCTTGATTCATGACAAACATCTCATACACATCATAATAAGAACTAGTTTATCTCTTTATTAGAAAGTCATAGAGGGCAAGTCCTACTAGGCAATAACAAGGCTTGTAAAGTGATAGTAATTAAACTTGTAAAGCTTAAACTTGTAAATGATCATAAGAAGTGAGAGGTGTACTTAACTTGAAGTAAAATTAAATATTTTTGCATATTCTATAAGTAAGGACATGTGTAAAGTTAAATATGGAGGTTTAGAGACCCTAAAAGTTCTCACGATGTTAATGAAAGGAAAGTTATAATGTTGTAAACGAAATAAAATAAAGGTTAGTTAGGTTTTTATATTTGTTAATGATTTTCCACTTTTGATCTACAATTGTTATTGTTTCCTCCTTTTACCCGCATCTATATGGCTCATGCTTTCAGATCTTAGAAAAAGACAAAGTAACTAACATTTATTATTATTGCTTATCATTCAAAGAAACTTTTTATTACATTTCTAATTATTTATGGGGACCATCAAGAGTTGTATAATGGAGTAAGATATTTCCTATACATCATTGAAGTTTTCTCCAGAAATACATAGATTGTGTTCTTAAGAATGTGGAGTCTTTTGCAAAGTCTAAAAAATTAAAGGTCAAAAAGTTCACAAAAGTAATGTTTTGACTTCAATTATGAATAATAGGATCAGTTTTGTTAGAAAATGAAATAACAAGCACAAAAAAGTTAGAGGAACATCTCAATAGAATAAGCATATTGAAAGAATAAATTAAATAAATATAGAAAGATTCAAGTATATATTGTCTAATATTATTTGTTTTTTTATATCTTTGGGCTAATGTTGTGATAATTATGGCATATTTGATAAATAAATTTTCATTTATTGTCATTAGTATAATTTTAGAAGAGATGTGGAATGGTCACCCTTCAAGCCTTGAAAACTTTAGAATTTTAAATTGTGTAGCATGCTTGTATAAAGCCAATGCATAGTTCAATAAACTAGTAACATGAAGTTGAAAATCAAAAGAAAATGATGGTATTATTGAACAAATTTTTCAATATTATCTTCTTACTAAAGATAGAGAAAGATGAATTAGCTAATCACCAGTTAAGTTTGGCTGTGTTCACATGGTTACTTGTGCACTCATCTTGCAAATGGGATTGAAGAAAATGTGCCTATAAGTTGTGAGAAAGCTTTAAATAGCAAATCATCTCAAAATTGGATTGTTAATATGAATAAAAAAATTAAGTTCCTTGCATAAAAATGACATTTGGATCAAGGTAAAAGTGGTGTGATCATAGGCTATAAAACAATATACAAGAGAAAGATATTAAAGACTCAAACAATCTAGTCTCCACCAATTTAGATATATTTGACATCATGACATTATTTCTTTTGATAATGATAAATAATACTAAATTTTAAAGTACTAAAATTTAATTAAGAGATATCTAAGTAAAAGTAAATACATAGTAACTTTTCAATTCAACTAAAATACTAAAATAGTATTAGGTAAGATGATCTTTTTATGTTCAATAACATAACACTCTCTTACATTCATATACTCATAGTAATATTTCACAAATTTAGACAAAATAAGAAAATTTATAATATTCAATTTAACTAAATGTTAAAAATGAATACAACTAATAAAAATATTTTAACATATTTCTCAATACTTTTATTAACTTTTAATATACTAATTTGTCCTATTGGCTTGATTTCAATTTTCATCTATTTAACATTTTGATTCCTTTTTTACCAAGAGACTCAACCTAGAAGAGTTTTGCTTTTCTTCATATTCTTCTCTTCAATCCCAAGTGAGTTTATTGACTATAGAAGTGAGAAAATTATTAGAAGACTCACCAACCTTGTAACCATTTTAAGATAATCTTATGCTCATTATGTAGCATTGAAAACAAAGTTATAATAGAAAAGTTGATGCTTGTTTTTATGTTATATTTTATAAATATTGAGCAAAATCTCTGGTAAGCATATATTTTATTTTCTTTAGTAGTTTCGTATTTTCTAACTATTGTAAGGACACTTTATTGGATTATCTAGCAATCTCAACACATTATAAAGTTGCTTGTTTTATTTAAATTTTTAGGTTGGATATGATTTTCAAACATTTGGGTGAAACTTTTTTTCTCTAGTTTCCTTCATGATAAATATACAATTCATTATTTTTACTTTTTTAAATTTGTCGAAGTTAATTTACTAATAAAAAGACACGTAACTTAAATTATAATTTTACAATATAAATTGTATTAGATTAAAATCTTCATTAACATATCTTATTATATAAATTTATAAAATATAGAAAAAAGTCCAAGTGCACCACAATACACATTTACGAATATAATTCATAGTAATATATAATATACTAAATGAAAATTTTAAAAACAATCAAAATATATAAAAACCTCATATTCTACCACCACTTTCAAATATAATCAAAACTCATGCATCAATACCACAATATTAAAGTAAAATTTATATTAAAACAGAATACTACAATAACTAAGTAAAATTTACATTAAAACAAAATATGAATATCATATACCTCTCACAATGTGAAAAATTATGAAAAGAAAATAGAGGTTTAGACAGAAGAATATTTAGAATCAATTTGAGTTGTAATAAAGATAAGAGTGAGGTAGTTAACATTCATATTATAAGTAGAATATATATATATATATATATATATATAGAGAGAGAGAGAGAGAGATAGAGAGATTTTTTTAAAAAGACCTTTTTACCTAATTAACATTTTTTTAGTTTATATTTTCCTCAATAGTACTTTTTATTTTTTATTTTCCTCAATAGACTCTTTATTTTTTAATTCTTGAAATAACATTTTTTTATTTTTTTATTCTTTAATTAATATGTACATTAATTATGATTATTTTTTTATGATTTTGTAATTGTATTTTATTATAATAATTTACTGGTTGTAGTTTTGTATTAAAAATTGATATTGGAAGAAAAAGTTATAATAAATTATAAAATTGTTATTTGAATTAAAATTTGTATTTTTCATTTGTTCAAAATATATCTAAATAATTAATAGCAAAAATAAAATAAAATTGTTAAATTATTTTTGCAAATAAATATTAATTAAATGGTTTAAAAATTTTAAATAAAATTTAATTTATTTATGAATTGCTTTTAAATATTATGTTTATTACTTAAAAATTGTTAATTATTGAAACAATGCAATACACCTTAAACATAAAGAAAAAAATAAATGACAATCATATATTCACTAAATGGTTTAGTTAATAGTACACCAAATACTTTGTGTGAAATAAAACATAAATTTTATGTTTATCAAAACTCAAATTTTATCTTTATCAAAAAAATCAATTACATTTTTATGGAAAATCAAATTTTATCTTTATAAAAAATAAAATGATATCTTTAATGAAATATCAAATTTTATCTCTATCAAAAAGCAAATTCTATCTTTATCAAAAATCAAAATTTATCTTTATCACAAATCAAATTTTATCTTTGTCAAATTTTTATTTGATTTTTGTCATTAATTACTTAGATATTTTTTAAACAAACTAAAAGTACAAATTTTAATTAAAATAAAAATTTTATAATTAATTATAATTTTTTCTTCCAATATCAATTTTAATATAAAAATACAATCACAAAATTATTATAATTTATTATGCCAAATTTAAATTTATTATAAAATATAAAATAAATAATTATCATTTTCCTATTATAATTAATTAGTTTAAAAACCTATAAAAGATTTAATTTTATTTTCTTTGTATTCTTTGTTTTAAAATTTTAATTTAATTATTTTTACATTATTTTTTATCTTAATTTTAATAAACTAATAATCACAATTTTTAATAACTATTAAAAAAAATTGTTATTGCAGAAAATAAAAGAGTGCTATTTCAGAAATTAAAAAAAATAAAGAGTGTTATTAAGGGAAATAACAAATAAATGTGCTATTGAAGAAAATAAAAAACTAAAAATGTACTAATTAGGTAAAAAAAAAGTATTAAAAAAATAAGAGAAATAAGAGATGCATATTTAATTTGATTTTATTTTAATTGAATTAACTGATATTGAATCATATTCAATTTAATAAAAAGGGTAACTCTACATGAGAGTGAGAACTTTACATGATAAGAAACTCTTATAATTTTTAATTAGATTTGGAATTTGTTTTAAAATTTAATTTAATTGTATTAATTTTAATATCATGGTGTTACGACTGTTAACACATATGAAGTTAAAATTTAATTTCATTAACTTTTAATTAAAATTAGGTTTGAAATTAATACATTCATCCAAGAAGGTGCAGGGAACAATTAGAAAAAATGTGATCACATGTTTTTGCTTTTACTTTGAAGATTAGTAGTATCATGTTATTCCATGATCTTATTAAATTTGAATTTCATATAGCATGTACTATACTATGATTTTAAGATTAAAGCCTCCATCTTAACTACATTGGATATTAGTGTCTTACATAGTCCATGGTGATAGTTACTTTGAATTAAATGTGATAATATTTGAAACATTTAGTTTTTGGTATAATCAAATAAAATAAAATAAATAAGAGATGAGTACCTTAATTTAATTTTATTTTAATTGAACTAATTATATTGAAATACATTCAATTCAATCAAATAAGGAAAGTATATGAGAATAGACTCTTAATTTTTAATTTTAGATTTAGAATTTGTTTTAAAATTTAATTACATTAATTTTTAATGGAGTAGTATTACAGTTGTCAACGTATATGTAAAGGTAAAATTTAAGTGCATTAACTTTTTTGTTAAAATTATGTTTGAAGTTAATAAATTCACCCAAGAAGATAGATATAATATAAAAAAATAATATAATATTTGTAACATTTATTTTCTCATGTAATTAAATAAAATTAAATAAATAAAAGAAATAAGAGATAAAATACCTTAATTTCATTTTAGTTAAATTAATTAATAATGAAAGACGTTCAATCCAATAAAAAAGGGATGGGTACATGATAATCTTAATTTTTAATTTTTAATTAAAATTAAAATTTACTTTGAAATTTAATTACATTAATTTTAATTGGATAGTGTTACAATTGTCAATTCAAGATAATATTTATTTACATTAACTCTTAATTAAAATTAAGTTTGAAGATAATACATTCACATCTAGAAAGGTAGGTAAGATCTTACTATTCTATTAAAATCTCAATCTTAACTACCTACTTTGGATACTAATATCTTACATAGTCTATCCTGATATATATTTCTAATTAAATGTGAAAAATAATATATTTTTTGAAACATTTATTTCCTTATGTAATTAAACAAAATTAAATAAAATATTAAACTATTCTTTAATTAATTATTTTTAAAATAAATTATGTATAAAATATTTATTTGGGTTCAACTATTAAGCTTCCTTCTATGTATTCTTATTTGAAATAGAAAATCAAGATTACTTAATTCTTTATTTAAAAATTATTATGTAATAAAAATGTTTATTCAAGTCTGACAAGGATTAACATTCCTTCTCGTAATTTCATCTATATATCATACTTACATACTCCTGTCTATAAAAAAATTGGTAATGAAAATGTTTATTTAGATCCGACCAAGATTAACATTTTTCTACATATTTTTATTTATAATGAAACATTAGAATTGTATAGTTTTTGTTTATAAAAAGTATTTTGTGAGACCTAATAATTTTTTAGTTTTGAAATTTTAATATGGTTTTATATTTTTATAATTCATGTTATTGAAAGTATAAAAAAATATATACAAAAATTATACTTGAAACACTTATAAAATGATGTTTAAATACTAAATATGATATAAGGTATATGTTGCTACATATATTTAAATAATTTATTTTTAAATTCAATTACATTCAAATAATTAGATATTAAATATAAAATAATGCATAAAGTTATATATTCAATCAATTATTTATAAAATTTATGATGTTTTAAAATATTAAATATAAGAAGAAGTGTATGATTATATAAATATATGTAAAAAATGGGAAAATAATAAGAAGTGGCACAATTTAATTAAATTCTCAATTTTTTTAAATTAACCATTTGATTAGTAATGCTAAGCACATGATGTGAATCCAAAATCAATCCGACTAAAAGTTTTTATCTAATGTGTTATGTCAAACATAATTTGTAAATTTCTCTCAGTTTGGATATTTTCTATTTGTTCTGACTAAAGAAAAAATTGTGATTCTTTGGTATAAGACGGTACCTTATCATAATAAGGTTAGTTAAGTAGAGTATAGTTAAGGAGATATCTTTTTACATACACTTTTAACATGTTTCATTTGATAAAACATAAACCATTTTTCTATATAAAGACTTATAACTAATATGATTAGTTTAACATGTTATAAACACTTATTTTATCCTTATCAAAGGTCACATCAAATGTAAATTTCACAACTCAATAATAACTTATTTTCATGTTTAATTTAACAAGTGATTAGATTATAGTTTTAGTTTTTCATCAACTAATCTAGATGCAAACAAAAATAAATACTTAAATTTAAGAACATTTTGATAAAAATATTTTAATAAGTGTTCGCATTCCAACTCTCCTTTTCGGGCTAGTGCTTATGATAATAACATGTAATATAAAGCAGAAAAGAAAGAACGAGCATGTATACAACAATTTATACCAGTTCATCTATCTCACAACCTACATCTAGTTCTTGGCCAATTAGCGAAGTTCAACAAGGCTATTACGAAGTACACGTTGAGTATTCTTTAAGTCTGTAGTCACTTCTAGCCAACCCCTTCAATATTCTTGACACAAGCCACTTATGGCTTAATTAAGTATTCTTTGCTCAAACGACTTTTGACTAATTGAGTATTCTTTTATATTGTAGCCGCTCTTGGCTAACCCCGTCAAGGAGTAATCTTTACTCAAGCCACTATTGGTTGAACTGAGTATTCTTTGTCAAACAACCACTCCTAGCTAAGATATGGAGGTTTGATATTTCAATGATTAATATATCATTGGGTCCAAAGAGAAGGGAGAATTGTGTCTAACGACAAATTCAATGTTTAGACTTTCTCTCATAGTTCAGATCATCATGTTCTATAGGAAAGGTAGTGTCTTTTAACATATACAATAGTTGAATTCAATCTTCTAGATATTTGGATAAAATGTTTTCTATAAGTTTCTCTAAATCTTAATACTTTAGTCTTTTTTAAGCCTGAGGATCCTTATATTAAGCTATGAGGTGTGCTCAAACATCTGATCATCATATTTGTATATTGCAATCTCTACTCTACTGACTTAGAGGAGTGCTTTCGTTTGGGCAGCCTTTTAACATTACATGTCTTCTCCTTTCTCTATTCTTCTTTTGGATGAAATCCTTTTCATAAACTCTTTGAAGAAGGTAGCCATTAGGTAATTGTTTATGGTTGTTGAGCATCTTTAACTTTTGTTCATGTCCATTGGTTATTGCATTTAGTGCAACCTTGACCTTTGCTCATTTTTCTTCATGGCGTCCTTGATAGCTAATAATGTTTATCTCTCTAAGTAGTGTATCCTTTTGCACAAATTGGTGATTAACATACATCCTATACAAGACAAATAGTTGGGTTAGAGTTGTCAATCTCTTTGTGTCAGGAGGTCGATTGAAGGAAAGCAGTTTTAGCTAAGGTCTTGACAGATGTTTGATATTTGATTTTGAACGGACCTTTTTGGTATAAAGACATCATTTGCAAACATAGGATAAACGTATGGATATTTAATTTAAGTACAAAATTTGTTTAGTCTATATATATATATATATATAGTATAATGTATGATGCACATTTCATTTGTTCTTATGTGAGTCTTTATCATACTTTGAGAAAAAGATTACATAGTATTATATAGTCTATCAAATAAAACACTTGTGTCTTACATAATTTGTTATTTTTAAAACACTATTATCTTATGAATAAAGTGTGATCATACTTTATATTATTTAACTGTTTTAAAATGCTACTTCAAATTTTGAGGTGTTGGACTTTTATATATTAAAGGTCATCCGTACCATGTATTAATTAAATGATAAAATAATTACTTAATCTATTTATATGACCTTCTATCTATATATATATATATATATATATATATATATATATATATATATATATATATATATATATATATATATATACATCAGTCATTTAGATTTAGAATTTAGAATAAAGGCAATGAATAAAACACTCACCTAAAAGACAAAGTGCTTTATATTATATTGCCAATTATTTCATTTATTACCTTCCAAACTTAAATCAATAGTATTATACAAGCAACTGAAAACAAGCTTCCATATCAATAAACAATGAAATCAAAATAAATTGCGTGTGCGTCATATACACGCTAAACCTATCAGGTATGGACGAAACTCAACGTTGATTCTCCGTTTTGAACATGTCATGTATATTCAGATTAAAAATAGCTAGCTATGAAAAGCTGGTCTACCAACTATTTTTTTTAATATAATATTTTTTATTCATTTAAATTGTTTATCCTTCTTTTTATTTACTAATATATATATCTACTGTTTAGAGGCGAGAAAATCGACTTCTCACCATATTTTGGTTAAAATTTTAAAATTTAATGTACGAGAAATCATTTTTATCTTCAGCAACCAAGTTTTTATTGTTTTTTTAAATATATTTTTGAATCTTTTTATTTTTCTAAAATATTTTAGATTGAAATAAAATTTTAAAATTTTTATCATTTAACATTTTTATATTAATTTAAGTAATTAAGTTTTCTTCAATAAATATATAAATATTTTAATATTTGTAATTAATTAATTGTTTAAATTTTATTGATAAATATCAATATTTTAAAATTATCATTAATTTAAATTTTATAAAAAAAATATTTCATTTACTTTTTAAAATAAAGATTATGCAAACTTTTAAAATATTTTAGTTTTAACTTAAATTTAATATATATATGTGTGTGTATATATATATATATATGTATATATATGTATATATATATATATATGTATATATATATATATATATATATATATATATATATATATATATATATGTGTGTGTGTGTGTGTGTTTTTTTTTT
>Ga0209489_102783_pt1 | contig 34977 bp, 17 predicted proteins | sample SiratrowhiteBW_FD_187527 | JGI IMG/M metagenome (GOLD analysis project Ga0209489, IMG submission 187527) | Root nodule microbial communities of legume samples collected from California, USA - Siratro white BW (SPAdes) (version 2) | ecosystem: Host-associated > Plants > Roots > Nodule | place... | reverse complement strand
TTCTTTTTTTGTAATATTTGTTTTTTTTTTTTTTTCTTTTTAGATTGTTTGGTTGGACAAGTTTTGGTCTAACTGTAAAATTCACAATGTAACTTTTTAAAAAGAAATTTTAAATTTAGTTTATGAAAACTATAAGAAATAGATGTATTCATATTATAACACATTAAAATATGTATAATTTTATTATTTTATGAGCAATTAATTAAAATTAGAAAAAATAATTTTGTTTATAGTATGAGTAATTATATTTTGATAACTACATGTGGTACACTGAGGGTTGATTGAAACTATTAGGGTTTAGACGGTTCGGATTGTATTAGAATCGCGCTGCCCAACACATTACAATCAATAGCTTGAGAAATAATGGCTTTCAATCTCATATCTATTGTCCTTATCCATTGTTTGCAATCACAAATTCCGTTTGTTCTTCAACGCGAGTAGTGTAGCCGTCATTCTTCAGCGAATGTCGTCTCCGTTGTTGAGGGTCGTGGGTCGATTTGTGTGAGGGAAGAAGTGTAACTACCGCTGTCACCGTTGCTTTCGTACAAGAGAACCACAGCCCTTGGTTTTGCAATCACAGAGTAGAATGTTGTCTTGTTGTCTTTGTTCTTCAACACCCAAAGCCAGAGGAATTGTCGCCATCGCATTTCATGTGTAGGTTCGTTTTCAGCATTTTGTCTGTGTTGGTGTGGTGTGAGTTGATAATTTGTGGGTCTGTTTGTAATGTAGGTCTGATTTTGGTATAGATTAGTGTCTGTGATGGGTTGTCAGAAAGTTATGCTTAGTTAAACACTTAAGTAGACAAAGTTAAACACTGTATGTGTAAAACTGGTCATGGAGAAGCAGAACTGTCCCTTGGCTTATGGCATTGTTAGGTCGTTCGTGGTAAATGAAGGCACACTTGTGTTGAATCCACAGTTGAAAACATTTAAGGATTTGAGATATGGAGGTGAGGGGGCACAAAATTGCTGCTTGTGATGGATGGTTATAAAGTTTTGCTTAGTTCACTTAAGTAGAGAGGGTTAAACACTATGTAGTTGCAAAATTGGTCAAGGCACAGGGCGACATCCCTTTGGTTAGGGCATTCGTAGGTGGTTAGTGGTGAACCGAGCGACAGTTGTGTTGAATCCAAAAGTTTAAAACATGTAAGGATTTTAGGTATGGAGGTTAAAGGGGCACATAATAATTTCTTTTGCAGAATGCATGAATGTTTATCATTGGTTTTGCATATTGAAATTATGCAATATACTATTTTTTTTTAACTGAACTCATTTAATGAACAGGTTGCTTTGAAGCTAGCTATGGCTGCAAGAAGGTCCGATGCAAGAAGATCTAATGTTGATATGAAGGAAACTAAGACAAATGAGTTATTTGTACATTGTAAAAAGGTCGGATACAAGAAGATCTAACTGTAGTAGATTTATGAAGATATTTGTATACACCACTATGAAGTTATATTTGTACATTGTAATTTGAAGTTGGTGTACAATATTCAAAATTGAACATTTTGTACGAATATTGTTAGCAACTATTGAAATCATATTTTCAATTAAATTAAAAATAGAGGCAAAAATTGTTACTAAATTGTGGTGTTCATATTTTGTTGTTTACATTTGACATGATAGGTTTGATAAATGATTATATCTACTGCAAAGAATATTTTGAGTCAATTTTTGCTAGTGTGTGTACAGAAATAGATAGGGTTAAACAATTTATCTGGAATGGTTGTGATGACATATGACTTGTGTCGATCGTGAAGCAAGGAACACTTGTATTCAATGTCAAGGTATAAAACATGTAATGATTTCAGGTATGCAGGTCAGGGGGCACAAAATTGCTTCTTGTGATGGGTGGTTAGTTAAACACTTAAGTAGACGGAGTTAAACACTTTGTATGTTCAGTGTTGGTAATGGCACAACACGACTTTCCCTCGACACATGACATTGGTAGGTGGTTGGTGCTCAAATCTCCCTTGACATAGTTTCGCTCACACCATCCCCACTCGCATTAGCGAAATTGGTTCAATATGTGTTTAACTCTGTGTTATTATGTGATTAACTCTACAGAACTTTCTGACCATTTACCAAATTTGACACAAAACGTGTGTTATTTTCACTCGGACATTTATATCTCCGCTTAAGCTATTTGACTCTAGAGGCTTATAAATCTCCCCTAATGCACGCTCAAACCATCCCCACTCGCATTAGCGAATTTGGTTAAGTATGAGTTTAGTCATGTGTTATCATATGATTAATTCGACAAAACTTTCTGACCATTTACCAAATTTGACAAAAAAACATGTGTTATTTTTGCTCGAACATTTATATCTCCGCTTAAGCTATTTGACTCCAGAGGCTTATAAATCTTCCTTGATGCAATTTCGCTCAAACCATCCCCACTCGCGTTAGCAAATTTGGTTAAGAGAATTGGTCAGACTATGTGTTTAACCCTGTGTTATTATGTGATTAACTCTACAAAACTTTCTGACCATTTACCAAATTTGACACAAAACATGTGAGGCTCCTGATGCTTCAGTTCCTATATTTTTGTCAATATTTGCTAATATATATGATCGACTAACTTTAATCCAAACCAACAAACTTCATCCAAATTACCTTAGTAGAATTAAGAGAAAGTACGAAGAAATAAATTTGTGCAGACCTTACTTCGAGAAAATGTGTTTAACCATATTAAGTGATTAACTCAGTAGCACATTCGGACCAATTATGAGATTTCACACAGAATACTACCAAATGCAGTAAATCTCATTGTTTGTCACATAATTCATTTACACGAATATATTAACTGATACATTACAAACATATCATTTTACAAAAAGATGGCTAAGTGCACACCACTTTAACAAACTTCAATTCCCCCCATATCGTCTGTGTTGCTTTCATTCACTTCAAGAATGTCAATTTTAAAGGCTTCTTTGACCACATGTTGTCGACATTCTTCCTTCGACAACGACAACTTACAAATTACCTGCAAAACCGTTTAACAATACAACAAAAGTAATGTTAATTAACATTGCAGATTAGTAATTCAAATCTAACAAACTTCACTCACCACGTTGTTCTTGAAGGCTGATTCAACCTCCTTGTCACCAACCTTCACATCCTTCCAATGTAGTATTCTGGGGAATAGAGTTCTAATTCTTTGAGAAATTTGCCACAATTACATGGTCTAAAGCCCATATCTGAAGTCAAATTACAAATCATAAATTAAACTTTACCACATAATACAATTGAAGATTAACATCATAAAACACTTTACAATTTACCTGCAACAAGTATACACAGCTCGCCACACGAACAATTGAATTCTGTTCGTTGTGAATGCACCTTAAAGCTTACATAAGCTTTTGAATAGATATGTATACACACATGTGCCCCACTTAAACCTATGAAGCTCACCTAAATTATCTACAATGTTAAACAACCATGAATACACATTTCCCATTAGGAAACAAAAATTCAAATAAACCTAACAAAATATAAAGCTTACAAAATTCGTCAACCTTACCATCAGTATGACATTTAAGAAGTTCATCAAAAACCATCTTTACCTTAACTATTCCACAAGTAAATAGACTTTTACAACAACTATCAACATTTTCATTTTCCAATTCTACATCTACCCCAAAAACGTGTAGACCTAAACCAACACAAACATCTAACAGAGAAAGACACAAACTCAGACTTAATAAAAAATCCACCTCTTTTCTCAACCCATCTTGTACATAACTCTTTCAACACTCTCCTACTTATTTTGACTTTACGAGTCAACAGTGTAAACCAACCAAATGGAGTTTGTTGAATACAATTCTTCTGTTGCGTTGTTAACATAGTATTCACAGCTCCCAAGTACTTCATATGATAGAAATGTCGCACACATAACTCCTCTAAATCTGAAGCACTTTCACCACTTGTCATTCTTTTCTTGAAAATAACAAATACAATGAAACAAAACCCAATAATTAATTAACTGAGATAGAATTGTTTAACATTGTCTAAACATGGCCCTGAACAATGACCACCTAACAATTACATCAAACAACAACCACCACTGATCTTGCAACAACCCCCACCACTGCACATACAAACACTTTAAGCTTCTCTATATAATTATTTAACTCTGTTGAAGGTTCTTACCACTAACCACAACCAGGAATTCAGTGCAAAATTAAACTACACTTATGTTTTCCTTAATTATTCTATTGTTAACCCTAACAAAAACAGTTATTCAATCAATGACAAATTAAACACAACCCTAAATCGATTACACAATCTCATACCCTCAACTAAAAAACAACACCATCAACCAAAAACGAAATCACATTCCTCGTAAAACCAATCGCAATCACTAAATCGCCCTCGTTATTGACTTAACGACGCCAATAAACCCCCAGAAAAAAATACCAGTTTAAAATCTCCAAATACAAATCGAAAATCATACCAAAACCAATGTATACCTACCTTTATTCAGTCTTCCACCTTCCCAGACCAAAAAAGTCGTCAACAAGGTTGGGTTAGCTAAAAACACCTTCAACCTTTTGTCTGTACAACACTGGACTCCACAAACAACAATCACCTTCCAATCTCTCAGACTGTTGGTCGATTAATGGCACAAAATCACTCTTGCTCAACCCCCTCGCGTGCACGAACCTACTGAAAATCGTAAACCTGTGACAAACCGCAACCACCTTTCAATATCTCCGACCGTTGGTCAATTGTTGGCACAAAACCACTTTATCGCTCAACCCCTCGCATTCCCTCGAACCCTTAAATTCCTAAACCCGCTCGCGCCTACCTTCTCCTCTCAGTTTTTAAGTTTTTGTAATTTTACTTACTCAAATCCCAAATATGCCCTTCCATAGTCAAATACCATAAATATCATTCAAAAGCAAAAACCCCGTTTTGCCCTTCTCCACGTATGAATTGTGCCACCTCAGTAGTTGGCATCTAGTTTATGTCAGCTATCGTTGTCAAAGTAAAGTTTTCCTTAATATATATATATATATATACGTAATTATTTAAAAATAGTATTAAAAAATTATATAATAATGATATTTAAAGGAAAAGTTATTTAATTATTTTAAATAAAAAATTTGAATTATTTATTTTATTTAATAAAAAAATATATTATTTTTATTTATAAAAAATAAATTATACAATTAAAAATAGTACTAAAAATTACCAAATCATAAATCATGTATCTCTTTATATAGTATATATATTGGTAAGGATGTTTTAAAATTACTTTTTAGTAAATAGTTTAATTTCAAATTAAAGGAAAATACTAAGTTTAAGCATTGTTGTTTTGTTTGTAGTGTTTTAACTTGTGTTTAATGAAAAAAAAATTTGATGATTAGATGGTGAAGATGATTATTTATATTATGTTTACATGATTGGAAGGTGAAGGTGAAATGTTAAGGATTAGAGAAAGACTTTGGAGTTAAAAAACAAAAGGCACTTACAAGAAATTTAAGAGACTTGAATGCAAAATATAACTCTTTAATATATCAATGCATTAATGCAATTATGTGTAGAAAAATATTCAAGATCACCACAACAAAGCAAGTTTAGATTTTCCAATTAAGACCTATGGTCATGTTGACAAGACAAGTAAAGTGTACTTATAGACTTTAAATAAAAGGCAATATGAGTTACTCATGAATGATCAAGAATTCATTCCATGGCAGATTATTTCAACACTTATAATGATGAGCTCTTAGATGAACGAGTTGTTGATAAGATCTTGAACACTTTTTCTTATTTTGATATTGTTGTTGTGGCAAATAAAGAATCGATTGACAAAATCCAAAAAGAACTCAAGATAAACTCAATGTGATTTGGTCACACTGAGGGGCAAAGTGGCAATTCATTGAAAATACTAAGAACTTACGGTGATGGTGATGGTAATGGTAATGGTTGTATTAAAATGTTGGTTACAATCAAACTAAACTTTAAATTCATCATATTAATGAAGAATTGATTGTTCTTATCTAAGTAAGTAACCTTACAAGAAAGATCCTATGTTCTAGTCTTGTCATTGAAAGTACATTAGGCTGAGTTCAAGAGAGAATGCATTGATCTACTAAATTTTTTTTGTCAAATATGGTTTAAAAATAATAAAAATTTTCAAGAAAATCTATTTTAAGTGCAATTTGTAAGTGTACATTAGAAAATTAATCAATTTCAAAATAAAGACAATTCATTTAAATTTCACATAAGACTTATCAGGAAAAATTAAATCAATTTAATTCACAACCAATTGATTGAAATAGCTCTCAAGAATTTTTAATGCAAATTATCAATCACTTGCATGTATTAAACAATAAGTTTGACAAACGACTTAGTCAATGTGAAATCTTCAAATTTTCACTGAAAGAAAAATAATTGATTGAGATAGAGTTAATCAATTAAAATTTTCAAAATAAGCTATGTGCGAAGTAGATCAATCACATTCAATTGATATAAGTGTTTACAATACAAAATACTAGAAAAGCTCAGTTGAATTGAAGATGATTATGTAGTGAAAACAATATGTGTTGTAACTTAATCAAACTTATGTTAAATTAGATTAAAAACAAAATAGTAATGAGTGGGGTATGAAAAATTCAATTAATTGATTATAAAAATAGTTGATTGATTTTGTATATAGATATGATTATAATGCAGCGAAATCAAACACGAATCAAGATTAAGAAAAAGAGATCGAACTCATAAGATTTATACTAGTTTACCCTTCTTCAATAGCTATATCCACTCTTCCTTACCAACAAGCAAAGAAAATTCACTAATCATAGTCAATTGTAACTCTATATAGTCAACAAACCTTCTTACACCTTCCAAGAACTCACAAAACCATGTAGCACTCTACTACGCACAAGCAAATTAAAACAACACCATTGCAACCACTACAACACTACTATAAACCTTATACAACAGTTCCAAACTCAACAAATTGATTGAAAAATTATACAACAGAACACCCCTACAACAGGTTTGAGACAAAATAGGCTCAAAATTCAATTGCAGAAAATTCCTCTATTTCTAAAATGATGTAAATCAGTGCAGGACTTTCATAAACCAGTGGAAACAAGTACCGAACATGCTCTCCCTCTACCTTCAAGTGCATCTCAGCCAAGTAATTTATGTTCACTTTTTTTTTTCTCAAATTTATTAATCAATGATTTATTTTTTCATCTCAAATGATGACCTGCAACATTTGTAGTTTTATCTTTTGTGCATAAAATAAGTGTCTTAAAATATTTGAGAATCAATGTCTCTTTGGATTAAATATAAGATGTCAAAATAATATGTGGTTCTGTTTTTGGTACTGTTATAGATATATAGTGTGGGCGAATGACATGATAAAAAAATAGCTGTGAAAATCCCTGAAAAAGGTGATTATTTGGCCACTCCAAAGAGCCTTCACCTCAGTTGGGTGAACAGTGTGAGCTGCAGAGGTTCAATTATTGGGCAGGGCACAACTTGTTACATAATTTTCCTCATAAAGACTTGAGTTACTGGGTTTATATATTGTTTAATCATAGGTTAGTGTTGATTTTTGTTTGCTTACAATTTTCTCATGAATAACATAAAGTAAATGATGGGTATGAAGTAACGTGTGGGACCGATTTTCTTCTACTGAATGATTAATAAGTTTCAAAGTTACGAATTTAATGGTTAAAAATTAAACTATGATAACTGGTCTAAACTGCGTACCAGCAAAGCTAGCTGCTGCAGGTTGGGTGTAAAGTGGTCTAATTTTAACACAAGTTTCAGTAAAACTTATTATTTTAGTATTACAAAAATTAGAAGGTTTAGAAAATCAATAAAGTTAAACTAAAATATAGGAAATTTTGTTTGCCATATGCCACTGTGAATAGAAAACAATAGAAAGATGAATATGCATTAATAGTTTTGTGTGCCATGCTATTATTTTCAGGAATTAATTTCTACATAACATAAACGATACATGTTGTGGTTCTTTTTAAAATGATCTATATATTATTCCAACGCAAACAGAGTAAATAGCACTAGGTTAGGAAGAATCAATATATGTTAATTAACTATGTTGTCTTCTGGCATGTGATTGTGGGAAGGGGACAGAAGCTAGTATGTATACTTTGGATTCATTATTTAAATTCGTTATGGTTTGCTTAAAAAAGTTAAAATATTTTCATTCTTGAAAGAAAGAGTCCCAAAGACCCAGTTACCATTGGAAAATGATCTCTTGAAAATTATATGTAATTTTACAGTGTAACCTCTAGAATTCTCAAGTTGTATGTCTCTTCACATACTTTAACTTATCTCCAAAATATTCATCAGTTTAAATAATGCTTTATTGTTTGCTATCCATCACATACTACTGCACCCTTAAAAAATTTACACTGCTTCGTCCATATCAAAGAACTTTCACATCATTTTAGAAACCTTGAAAGTAAGGATATGTCCAACTAACCACACTAAATCTGTTCCTACATTTACTATTCAACCCTTAACCACACTAAATCTGTTCCTACATTTACTATTTAACCCTCAATTGCACCTGAATCTAATTCTCACCCACCAGATGTATATTCAGAAAATGAAGAAGAAAATGAGAAAACTGAGTTGTAAACACAACAACAACGGCCTGCAGCCCGCAAAAAAGCATGGCTTGTGATGTTATTGGTAAGCCATTATATAGTTATATAGTATTTTCTTTTTATTCAATCTTGTATTCCTTAGACACAATTGTTTTTAACATTTCATAGATCATCAAGGAAAGAAAAATACAAAACAGCTAAGAACAAATGATGTTTGACATTTACGTCGTAATAAAAGAGATTGTTGTGCAATAGAATAATGAGAGTTAACCAATTGCATATGGTGGATCATTATTAAATAGATTCTTAGATAATATCGCAAGAAACTATACTATACTACATTTTCGATTAGCTATTATATTTGGAGAAAGATTATAAAGAAGATATAATTAAGAACACTTTTCAGGTTAGTTGTTTAAAATTTTAATTTATAATTTACTTATACTATAATTATTGTTAAACTTAATTGTTTTATGTTTTGAAGGCTAAATTTGATATTCATTCTTATGATCATATAAATCATGTCCTTAAATCACTTAACACAAAATGGACACACCACCGACAAGAATTGTGGCAACAAAGGAACGATGGAACACGTACTAGAGATAAATTAATTGCAATGACTCCAAAAGGAATAAATAGAGATCATTGGGCTTCTTTTGTGGATTATCGTTTAAATTCAAAAACAAAAGTATAACTTAAACTTTTTTTCAAATTTATTATCTTATATATGTTTATGATTAAGACAATGTCCTAAAAAATAAAAAGAATAGGACAAAGCAAACCATTGTTCACATAGATGGATCTAAGAGCATTGCAAGAAAAAAAGATGAAATAGTGACAATAATACATATATTCATTTGAAATTTATGTTTTAATTTATGGTACATTGTTTCATGCAATTTTTCTTATATTTTATAGCAAAAAGAGTATGGCCACATGGTTAGTAGGAGAGAGGTATGGGTAGGTACACACAAACATGCTAATGGAGCATTTGTGAGTGATGAAGCAAGAAAAATTAGTGTTAGTTCAATTCTAACAAAATCTATTATTGTCAACCACATTTAATATAATTTTAATTACTTTCTCCTTCTATTCTTTGTAGGAAAAAAATTCAAACATACAAATCAATCTTGTCATCCATATCAAAAGAAATATCATATATTGACTCCTTAACTTATGCTTTCGGAAAGTCGAAAACATTGTGGATATGTTAAAGGTTTAGGTTTGGATCATTGCCTATCTAAAGTGTTTGACCCGCCCAATGCTCATTCATATAATGGGACATCTTTAAGTTTTCTTCCTATTCAGTTACAAAATCAGGTTTATTTTTGAACTATATTAATAATGATTGAAGATGATGTCATACATATTTTTACCTCTAAACCAAATCAAATAAAGTTTTGAAAAAGTAATATTAGTATAATAAATTTTCGGATGTCAGTTAAGTTTTGAAACCTTTTGTTTTCAGTGACTACTTCTCTAAAGACTGAAATTTTGTTTCTCTCTAGTTCCTTCCCAACAATATTGTTGCCTAGTGTATTTGGATACCGATCTGTATATACATATCCTTGATAAAAAGAATAGGTTTTGTTTGACTTAGAAGTGTCTTGCACCTTTTATTTACTGAGCTTAGAAGCTACGCTGCGCACTGTATAGGGAAACAATGGTTTCCTATAAAAGATGAAGAATCTTTAATAATGGTGTAGGATGATTAGACTAACAATCATCATTTTTCTAACTTTTGTTTTCCCAAGAGCCACCACATTGAAAGAAAAAAAGAAAGAATATGCATGATGGATTGTTCATCCATAATATGTGCACATTTTTTTAAGTTTTTTTATAAAATATTGCTCTCAATTGATTTTAAATTTAAATTTCTAACAAAATATACTACAAAAATGTTGTAACACAAAAGTTATTCCCACTAACATTTCCCAAAAAAAGGTATTTCAACTAAGGAAATAAAATAAAGTTGTGGCAGTTTTTTACACGGTTGAATCTTGTTTTAGATGATGTACACAAATTTAAGAAAAAAAATCTATTTTTTATCTCACAGAATCGCTTTTTTTTCCGTTTTTTTTTCACAATTGCTTTAGTTTCTTCTTGGACCCTTTGATCGAATGCCTTAAATCCCATTCAAATTGGGTCTCTCAGCAAAATTCCACTTATGGGTTTTGTTTCGTGTTGTCCCTTGGTTTTGTACATTTTTTCTCGTTGGAATTTAGAAGACTGATGCACAGTTTCATATGAATTATTCAATATATGTGACTTTTGGAGAAATTTCAGCATGTGTAAATATTATTTATTCTTGGCTTTGATTTCTCTTTATTGTAATGTTTTTTCCCTTGTATTTAAGATGGTTATGTGGATTTGGAATACTTAACTTTTACATCGAATTTTGACTAATTTCATTAATTTTGTGTTTTAAAATAAGTTTCTATATTAACATCACAAGTCAATAAAATAAAGGCAATGATAATTTTGCACAAAAAAAAAGTCATCATTGTTTTCATTTTTCATTTCATGGACTTGAGAGCATATGTAGAAACCTATTTTGAAACACAAAATCAATGAAATTAGTCAAATTGAATAATATTAAAACTGATAGACAATTTATAAAATTGAACTTGTCTTTTGTTCTGAATGGTTGATTATGTAGTTAAAGATGTCAACATTGGTATTTGTAACCCCACATATGCAAGAGGCTTGCAGGGAAAGGACAATATAGAGGGAAGTTCTCTTGTCAAAGGGATGTAGGTCAAGAATGAAGGGCCGAGCATGATCTCTAATCTCATTACCAAACAACTAAAAATTAATATTTCAATTTTAATGGAGGCCAACATAACAAATAAGGTAGCTCTGTTTAATCTTCATACTTAGGACAACTTATAACTTATAATAACTTCTGCTACGATGTTTACCATTCAAACAGATAACAATGGAGGAATTTAGTGAAGCAACAGTTGGATATAACCAAAACAAATCAGCAACAGATAGATGGATTCAATGTTACTAATGGTTTAATGAGCAAGTAAAAATTAAATAGATTTTGCTAATATTTTCTATTTTTCTCTCTTTAGTTATTTATCAACTATTTTTTATTTACTTTTTATTTTTGTTCACTTGATATTTTTCTTCTTTGGGAACCACATCTCACCTTGTATAGGAAGAAAAACTTGAAAATGTCCGCTATATGAGCATTGCGACCACACACAATTTAGACGAGCATGGACCTAAACCTAAATCCCTAATACGTCCACAATGTTATTGACTTTTGAAAGCATAAGCTAAAGAGTCGGATTCATATGTTTGAATTTCTTCCTACAAATAACGGAAGAAGAAGCAATTAAAATTACATAAAGTGTGATTGACAATTATAAATTTATTAGAATTGAACTCACACCACTTTCCCTCGCTTTATCACTCACATATGCTCCATTAGCATGTTTATGTATAGCTATCCATATCTCTCCGGTACTAAACTTGTGATCATACTCTTTTTCTTATAAAATAGAAGGAAAATTAAATTACATAATGTAAGAGAAATTAAAACATAAATTTTACATGAATATATATATATATATATTGTCACCATTTCATCCCTTTTCCGTACAATGCTCTTAGATCCACCTGTGTGAGTAATGGTTGATTTTGTCCCATTCTCTTTATTTTTTAGGACATTATCCTAATTATCAACATATAAAAATTAATAAATATGAATGTAGATGATAAAAAAAGTTTAAGTTACACCTTTATTTATGAATTTAAACAATAATCCACAAAAGAAGTTCAATGATCTCTATATATTCCTTCATATTCCTTCTGGAGTCATTGCAATCAATAAATCTCTAGTATGTTTTCCATCATTCCTTTGTTTTGTTGTCACAATTCTTGTTGGTGGTCTCTCTATTATTTTGTTAAGTGATGTAAGGACATGATTTATATGAACCTCAAAATAGACATCAAATTTATCCTTCAAAACATAAAACAATTAAGTTTAACAACAATTATAATGCAACTGAATTATAAAAAAATAATTTTACATTACTGACCTAAATAGTGTTCTTAAGTATATTTCTTTTATAATCTTTCGGAATCTTCCTGAAACTAGAATAAGTAATAGAAAATGCATTATAGTCTCTTACAATACTACCTAATAGTGTTCTTAAGTATATTTTTTTTATAATCTTTCGGAATCTTCCTGAAACTAGAATAAGTAATAGAAAATGCATTATAGTCTCTTACAATACTACCTAAGAACCTATTCAACAATGCTCTACCATCTATAATTGGTTGTCCTTTATTATTCTATTGCACAAGAATCCTTTCATTAGGAGGTAAATGTTAAACATCATTAGTTCTTAGCTATTTTGTATTTCTCTTTCCTTGATCATCTATGAGAGATACTAATACCAAGCATAATCATTTATGAATTTTAAATTTGGTTAAGAAAACAATTTAAATACAATTTAAAGGCATTTGACTTACCAATGACATCAACAAACCATGCTCTTTTGTGGGTTGTAAGCCTTTGTTAAGGTGCTTGCAAATCAATTTCCTCATTTTCTTCCTCTTCATTTTTTGAATATACATATGATGTAGAAGTTAGTGTTTGTATAGGTACACATACAAATTGATATGGTGGTTGAGAATCACAGAGAGGTGCAATTGAAGGCTGAACATTGAATGTAGTTAAACATATCCTCACTTTCAAAGTTCTTGAAACAATGATTTTGTCCATAATATGAACATGTGAGAGAAAAAGCACAGAATAAGTATGTAGTTAAAATATATTTATGAAAGACAACCAATATTTATTTCCATTACAACTACTTAACGTTATTTTAACGTAACTAGCTCTCCTATATAGACCAATTACTAGTTTTATTCTCTGTTAAACTTTAGATTTGAACTTGTCATAACAGGAGTTTGTAGATATAGACCATAAGCAACACACTGGGTCACAACTTAATTTATTTTATCTTTTTATTTTCTTTTACAAGTGCTCATTAGAAATTTCTTTTACAAGTGCTCATTTAGTGGCTCCGGGTATATAGTTTGTTGCTTCCTTTTTAGAAGTTCAACTCTTCTACTCCATTGTCCTTATGCTCAGGCTATTTCAGTTTTATGACAACTTGATATTTGTTCATTTTATTAGCATGGATAAAAATTCCTTAGAGAAACTCAGGGAAGCAATAGCTGCACTGCTGTTTAGAAAGTTGTGCAGTCTATATCCAATAGTCCTGTTGAAGAAACATCTGTGTCAGATGACAACACACAAGCTGCAGAAATTGTTTCAGATGTAACTGCCACAAAGGAGATGTTCGCCTTCATCCTAGATTTGTATGTGGTTGAAATCCTTGTTTAAAGCTGATAATGTTGCTCTCAAGCATGCAAAATCATATACATTTTGTTATAGGTTGTAGTTGCCAAGGAGGCTGTTGGTAACCTAGGTGGAATGGTGAGGCAATTATTACTTTTTACAATTAATTTATAAGATAGCACATATTCAATTTTTTTACAATTTAAGAAATATTACTTAAATTATATATTTTTTGTATTGTAATATTCGGGTTATATCATAGCTAGTTTACTTGAGTCAATAGAACTCGACTCAATCACCAAACTGGTTATAAGATTGTACAGATCTAAACCTAATTATACACATATCAGACATTGGTGTAGTTATATATACTAGAAAATCTCAAATAATATGGAATCATGAACTTCAATTTCCTTTTTCTCTCATATAAGATACTTACTGTTAACAAAATATAAAACTTATTACAGAGAAACTGGTCCAAATAAAACTTAATCACTTTTCTTACTTGAGGCTTTGGTCAATTTATATAGACGTGCATGAGACATGCACACATGGGGCTAATGTTGAATTAACAGTATACATAAATAGGGAGGTATTATTAAGGTAATGGTTGAGACGAAGAAGGAACAACAGGAAGATTGTGACAAAATTTCTTCAGACTAATGCAATACAGATATGATAAGTTTGAAGTACTTTGGCAGACTAATGCTAAAGTGAACTGTATTTACTTTGCCAGACTAATGCAGATATAATGTTTGGAGGAATTACAGTTGTATGTGGAATATTGGGCAACTTAGGAGGAGGCTTTCTTCTTGACTTCATGAATAACACAATATCAAACACATTTAATGTTGGTATTTGAATTCTAGCATTTCTTTTGTACAAGTTTATGCATTTCCTAAACTGCTCAGCCTGCATCATTACCCTTAACACAAACTATAGTCATCTACATATATGAAGTGACCTCATTTTAGCTGACCAAAACGAGAGGGATTTTGCCTCATTAAAATCTTCTGTACTAGATTGTAGTAAGAGGTTAGGAGTATATGTTGTTGTGTCTGAATAGGCAAATTTTATTTCAGTCACATTATCTGATTCTTAATTGGTAAAAGCATGCCTCATACATGCTTTTAACATCATGATTTCAGTAATGACATTATTTGCCTGTGTAAGAAATAACTTGTTCACAAAATAAGGGAACCCTTTATCAAAGTCTGCAACGAGTAAATATCATTTATCAATTTTTCAGAATGTTTCAAAGAAAGATTTTAGTGCTTTTAACTCTGTTTTTCTCTAATACAACCATCTAGAGTGTACATGTGTTTAAGTTGTAATGGGATAATTATTTGAACTGTTAATCTCCACATTGTGTGATCTCCACATAACTGTAATGGACTAATATAGTTTACTCTCCAATAGAAATAAAATAAAATCGAGGTGTAAGACCTTATTACTCTAATAATACAGTTTGAATAATACAATCTCCGATATTTGTCCTTTACAGTCCTAAATTAATTTACTCTGGCCAAACAAAAAGAAAAAGAAGTAAATAACAATAAGTTATCATGTTAATTAATATAGAATGTGATTTTTTGTTCATCTAGGAAATGGAAAGTGACTATTGAAATGAAAAGAACCGAGAGACAAACCGGACACACCCCAGAAACACTCCAGAAACGAACCTTCCCGAAATGAAATCACACCTGTGAATAATTTGTTCACAAAAATGAACAACACACCAAATGTTAGCCACAATAGTGGTCAATTTTGAAGTGGAGAAAACAAATACCAAATAAGGTTTATCTGCGCAAGCGCAAGTTGGAGATGATATACCTGCGCGAGTTCGAGACGATTTCCCTGTGCGAGTTGGAATTTGAGTTGGAGAGATAAATTGAAGATGAAAATGTCTGTAAGCACCGATTCTGAAGTTCAAGCTGGAAAATTAGATTGAGATGAAAAACCTAAGATTGAAGATGAAAAACACGTGTGTGTGTGTGGTGGCTGAAAGCTTCTGGAAAAGGTTTTCAGGTATATTGTGCATCATTTGATTTAACTAAAAATAATATTAAAATAATTAAACTTTAATGCAATTCGCTAAAAAACCGTTGACACTTCTAGGGTTTGAAAAACTCCCAACGGGCACGTATTTTAGCGAAGATTCTATAAACTCCGTTAGAAAACTCCAGTTAAAATTAACAATTTTTTTTAGTGTTATTTCTTTTTTAAAAACACTTATGTAAATGAAACAATATTTAGACCATCTTTATATTGGTTTGTTATGCTGTTGAATTATGGAAAATTCTATTTTAGATTCATAAGTTATAAATAAACATTAATATTATTACTTCTTTACTACATCAAACTCGTGTAAGTATTATTAGTAAGAATCGACATTTTAAATTCAATTTTATACGTAATTAAAATTAAATATTTTTCTCAATTAACGGTTAAAAGATTTGAAAAAAAATATTGAAGTAGCTATTTCTGTCTTAAAAATTTGTATAAAATTTTATAAAACTTTTATTAAAATTCAGTTACGTATTCCTTAAATAAGTATGATATAATAATTAATTATTCTCCACACACATATATATATATATATATATATATATATATATATAATTAGAGTAATAGGAAGATGTAATTATATTTATATATTTAGAATTATTTGTTCATTATACATTTTAGATACATAAAATAAATATTTATTCTATATATGTCCAAACTAAAATACTATTATTATATAATTATAATTAATTATCATTATATTAAAATAAAATGAATTAATTGATGATAAATATTTTTAAAAAAATTGTAAAATCCCTAACAAAATTAATCACCGAGGGAGCCATGGCAAAACGCGCCGCACCAGACCAAAATTCCAAAACGAAATCAATGCTAACATCACAGAACAGTGCATAAACAGCTAAAGAATAATACACTATTAGCTTCACCACCTATTGAATCATTTCAATTTCATTTCATATTCTTACCCACTAAGAAATGGATATAGCTATATTCTCTCCATCAGGTCTCTTTGGCGAAGATGACAGTCCTACTCGTAATTTCTCTCTCTCTCTCTCTCCATGTTCTTTTACCTCTATATTCCATTTTTAACTGGTGGGACAAATTGTTTGTGAATGCAGGTGAGGAAGATGCAGACTCACAGGAAAGCTATGTTGAAAGGAAGCACCAGTTTCCTGGGATGGTAAAGTTTCATTCTTTAACATCATCAGTAGCTGTTTAAGCAAATTCATCATGTGGGCTTGTTTTGGGGGACTGTCATATATTGAAAGTTTGAGGTTTGTTTGGGTATTATTTGATGGGTTTGGCTAAAGTACTGTGCTCTTTACGAAACTGAATTTGCAATTGAAAGGGGTTGCTCTTTATGATTATGCAATTGAAAGCTGTGAGTTTGTAGTGATGCTGTGTTTGAGTTGTCTCTTGGGAATGCTGTTTGATATGTGTTGGAAGGGTAAAAATTTGAGCTGAAGTGTTTAACTATTTGGAAGAGGAAAATGTTGAAAGCTAGTGAATGTTGACTGATATTGCTGAGTTTATTTTAGGAAGTATAGGATCTCTTTAATAGAAAAAAAAATTATTTTGTTTCGGAAGATCTTGGTATAGTAGGGTTTTTGGTCAACTCAATCATTGTTTCAGAAAGATTGGTGGTGCTTGTTTGGGATGAAAACAAGGGACAATAATTATGTTTGTTTCATATAATATCGTTTGGCTTAATGCTTGTGAGAGTAGTCAGGCTTGGTCTGTAAGTTGAGAAATCTCTATGGTTAAAAACCATATCTTTGAGTTTGGTTTGACAAGTTTACTACTATTGTTCTGGAATTTGATATGATTTGGTGTGAATCTAATCATTTAGATTTTTAATTGTAACACATCCATAGATGCATTTATCTGATTGTTATAGCATTGTGGTTTCGGGAGAAAATATGCTTTCGATATTGGAGTAAAGTTGATGATAATTTGTAAACCTACTAATACTCCCAACGGATCCAGAAAACAGATTATTGACGGATCAGGGGAACGTATTCTGATCCTGCCATGTATAGGAAGTTAGAAAGCTAAACTATCTTACAATAAACATGTGTGTGTATTTTGCTTAGTTTGGTAATTTAATACCGTCATCATATCACCTTGTGTTAATCATGGAATATCGTTATTCAAAATGTTGAGGTTTTTTGAGCATTAATTTGTACTGTAGTGGTCTGAGTTGCTCTATGCCTTTATCTTTTGTTCAGGAGTTGATTGTCCGAGAATTTTCCTTTCATCAACTGAATGCTAATTTACTCTGGCCAGGGACGTTTTCATTTGCAGAATGGTTAGTTCAGCATAGGTCATGCTTTGAAGGAAGGCGTGTTATTGAGTTGGGGAGGTATATGGTTTACTTGTACTTTAATTTATGTCTAAGCTAGTTATTACTTATTTGAAAGGGTGAAAGTTTTGCTGAAGATTTTCAAAGTGAAGTGATCTTAACTTGAGCCTATGATTGCATCCAACTGCACATCTATCAACAATTGCACTTGGTTGTATATTTCTTTTCTGTGAGTAGCACTCCGTTGTATTTCCTGTGCAAGTGTAGACTATGTCTATAGCCCTACGCATATCAAACAATTGATTTCATTTTTGCTTTGCTCATGTTGCATCTAATTTCAGTGGCACAGGAGCTTTGGCCATATTTCTTCGAAAATCATATAATCTTGATATTACAACTTCAGACTATGATGACCAAGAAATAGAGAAGAACATAGCTCACAACTGCCAGGCAAACGAAATACCTGTAATTCCTCACATAAAACGTGAGACTTCTTTCAGTTGACCTAGTAGTCCTTTGCTTCTTAGTTAGCTGTTGAGAAGGGTTTCAAAGTGGTGATTCTGATTGCACTTAAAAATCTTCTGTCATTAAAATATAATTTATGTATGAGCCTTATACATTGCCTAGTTAACAACTTGCTGCCATTGAGTAATTTTATCAGCTTGCTTTCTTTTATAACTCCCTATATGTCGATGATTAGTACTATGCATTTTATTGACAATGAAAATCACTTTGAAATTTCATTGTTTCATCTTTAGAAGTGACAGTTCATACCTTTTTTAAATTTGTTAGAATAGGCTCAAAATAGGCTTTATTAAAAAATTGTTGAGTTGTACCTCTCTATACCTAAGGTCCTAGAGTTGCCTTTACTTGTTTTCTACAGTTTCTATATATACATATGAGAATCTAAGAGAGACTTGCTCAAGCTCTCTAAAATATATTTTCTCTTTTTTTTTTTTTTTGAAGTTGGTATTAGAGCAGGTCGATCTTGCTTTGCTTGTCCCTATTTTGTTAGGGGAAGAAACTGTTGTGTGGCCATTGTTCATTGCCCTTCGTCACCCCTGACCGTCATATTTTGCTCTGGTGACAGTCGGATTTGAGGCGTCTCTCTAGTGATGACCAACTCCGCAAGTCTTGAAGGCAAAATCTTCCTCACGTCTTGCCACACATGACGTCTTTGTCATGTGTCTTAGACACATATTTTCCACGCCTTGCCTTCTAGCTATTAGAGTAATGCCACATGTCCAAGGTTGGGTTCGCCAAGACTTGGACAAAGATGTTAGTGAGATATCATAAAAAAAATACTACACAACAAAAGTTGGATTTTCAACTCTATGCTTTATTATGGCAATTTTGTGGAACCCATTGTATTGGGAAACTTTAGAATTTTAAAAACATGCACAATCTTTTGGAAGATAGCCTAGAGTATGTTTGCAAATGACATTTAGTGGCTCTATGATTTTGCCAACAAGTTGACATCGCTTGAGTATGCAAATCACGTTATGATGTCTTTTATCATTGAAAGTCAATTTGCTATTAAAGAACTGAAGATGTTCTTAAAGGTTGATAGCCTAGAAGAAATTAAAAAAAAGTTGGATAAATGTGGCCATGATTCTTCATGCTTTTGTTCATTTTAAGGATCAAGTCTTAGCAGGTCAAGAACTTACAACGACGAAGAGCTTGACAACACGACTTGTTTGTCTTCTAGCTCTTGAAGGTAGAAGTTTTCAAGATTCTACGAATCCTCTATCAAGGTATCTACATGTGGAGGAGGAAGTTGTGGCATTAGAGGAGGACATGATGGTAGAGGAGAGACATCTGTAAAAGTCATACCCAAGAAAATTGCTAAATCTCTCTATAACTTTCTTGACAAGACACCCAATATATCAAAATCTGGTGTTGTTGAATCAAAGTTTACTAATGAGGAATATTAAGAATATTTAAGGCTGAAATCTAACAACCAAGGACAATCATCTACAAATTTCAATTTGTCAACAACAAGCATTTCATAATATGTGGAAAGTCGAAGTCCATGGATATTTGACTCGTGATACAAACATAATTGAGAAAATTATGGGATAGAGATAAAGAGTGATCGCGTCTAGAGGAAGCTCTTTTCGTGTTAAAGACAATACATCCGAAAGGTGGTGAGACTTTTTGAGATAGAACATGCTAAGTTGTGAGCATACCTTTGACAACATCTATACGTCTCTCAAAGCTCAATACCGCTCAATTTGACGAGGATAAGGAATACATGTCTCGTGTTCCTCATTTTAGTGCAATGGGAGTCTAATGTATGTGATGATGTGCACCGGACCAAATGTTGTTAGTGTAGTTAGTCCAGTGAACAAGTACGTGAGTAGACCTGAGAAGAAGTATTGACAAGCCGTGAAGTAGATCTTGAGATACCTAAAGGTAACTGAGGACATTGGAATTCTTTTTAAGGGTGATTCACAACTTTGAAAGGATTCTCTGACTCTGATTTTGCTATGGACTTGGATGCGAAATGGTCCATTACGGGTTCACAACTGGGGTTCTCTAGTTAGTTGGAAAGCTATTCTCCAACCAAAATCGAATTTGTCAACCATGGAGGTGAAGTATATGGTGTTGATGGAAGTGAGTAAAGAAGGGATGCGGTTGAAGAGTTTGATGGGTGATTTAGGGTATGCTCTGGGAAATCTGAGTGCAATACTTTTGGCCAAGCACCATATGCAGTGTCTTAGGACAAAGTATATTGATGTCAAATATCACTTTCTTTGCACTAAGGTGAGGATTGAAGTGAAGAAGATCGAGATGAAGGAGAATCCTGCTAATGTGTTCATGAAGCTCATTCCTAGGAGCAAGTTCATGCATTCTAGGATTTCTTGAACGTGGATTTTTGGTAGTGATTCCAAGAGATAGTAGCTGCAGTTCTTAGATCTTGGTGTAATAAACACTTTGTAGGATGATGGGTCTGGTGGTTGAATACGTTGTTTGCTAGGTCGAAGGGTTGGCTGATAATCGTGTAGATGCGTCTAATGACTTCACGTCATCTGATAGTATGAGCAATTGATGTTTCAGTTGTTCATTGTTTGGTAAATCAATAGTCGTTGTATGCGTTCTGTTATGTTAGTTATCATCATGTGCTTTTAACTAACTTCTAATTGTTTTGTAGCTATTTATAAGGGTGACTTATACTTGTTGTAGAACATAGTTTTATATGTTGAATGCAACAAAGTACCTTTTAGAGAAGCTTAATAAATGAGATAATTTTATTCATATCTATCTTGCTTTGTGAGTTCTTTCTATGTTGTCTCTTGTTGGTGTCATTCACAATCACTATTGCATTGTATCTTTCATTGTTCTTTGGGCTCATTTCGGCTCTAGGTGCACAACAATGAGAGATATACTCGGGGGAGGTTAGAATTAAGAACATCTATAATGAATAGTGTTAGTTAGCTATTTCTCACTAGTAGGTGGTTATAAATTTATAATTAATATTGTATCCAAATTATACACACACATATATTGTGACCGATTAGCAATGTGTATTCCTCCTCTAATTCCAGTACCAGTTCATTTTATGTTGTTTCTTGTATTACTATGGATTCTGTAATTAATTTCTCTTCTAAAATTACTAAATGTGTTTGTATTTTCAGACACCTGGGGAGACAAGTTTCCAAATTCTGACCCTGACTGGGACCTGATCATTGCAAGTGATATCTTATTATGTAAGATTATTATTGTTTAATATCTTAGTAGGCATTTTTCTTATTTTTTAAAACTGAATATTAGTACATTATAACTAATTCCATTAAGGAATAGTCTGCCGCTGTTACTGATTTGTAAACTGGTAAAACTACCAGTATTTCTTGCAAATTGAAATGTCTAAAGTTACTAGCAGAATTAAAAAGCTAGATCTCATGTTCCCATTGGAATGCATGACTTATCTGCTAGTTGGTAGCACGTTAAGGAGGGTGATGGAGAATAACATCAAATGACGAGCTTAGTTTCACAATTCAATTTTTTCTGCAATGATTTAAGTTGCAATGTCCATCTAGACAAATTACTAGACAAATTTCCTGATCATCATGCTATGGAAAATGTTAAGACTGTGTTTCTAATCTCTTCTATTTTTAATTAGTGTCCTCTTGACCGTCTTTAATAAAGAAAAGAGATTATTTGTTAGAACTTAAGCATAAAGGAAGATCCCAATGCGAAAAACTAGTTTACTAGGTAGGATAACCTGAAGACTTACAACATAAAGTAACTGATCTTAATGTAAGATTGTTTAAATTGCTACCCCTTTAAGGGTGGATGTTCATGACGGTGGCTTTCACTCTATGGACATTCTAGATGACAACCCTTTCTCTTTGATGGTTTCACTCACCTATCATAACTTGATTTGCACCTTAATCTAGTTTATAGGTAAACCATTTCCCAATCCAACTTCCAATAAGAACATCAATTGTTAGGGCTTAAGCACAAGAGAAAAACCTAACCCAAAAGACTAGTTTATTTGGTGGGAGAAGTAGTTCATGTAAACTAAGTAATCTTATAAATATTTTTTATACTTTAAGACCATCCTATGAAATCTTTTCAGCCACTTAATTTTCGTTCTCTATGACCTCTTTAGGCCCATCCTATCCTCATTACTTATGAAAATTGTCTCTAATATGTATCAAATGTTAAATGTTTGTAGATGTAAAGCAGTATGCAAATTTGATTCAGACCATTTCCTTTCTTCTCAAATGTTACAAGCCCCAGCATAGCAGAGCTGTTTCTCCAACTGGAAATGATGAGAGTGATGGTATTATGCAGAGACCCTTCTAACCAACATGCTTTAGCTACTCAAGTTTGCATCTTTACTGAATCTTGTGTTGGCAGGAGATGTAGTGTTGCCGCAGCCATGCTTTTTGATGAGCTGGAGACGCAGAATTGGGAAGGAAGATGAATTGCTTTTCTTCAATGGTTGTGAAAAAGCTGGTCTAAAAGTGAAACATATTGGATCACGTGTATATTGCATCAACCCCATAGAAAGTGAGATATCAGAAGCAAAATCTTGATTAATGAAATTAAAGCATATCTGGGAGGAGAATGCAGTGTCACCTAGAAAGTTGGCCCATTAATAGAGTTTTTCTGGTCATAGTTATAGCTTCTAAAGATTAATTTGCAGCTCCTAGTTGATAACACTCATACCTACTTCCTACAAATCTTTTCATCAATTTGAGCTGAGAGTAACCATGCCACTATTTTTTTGAATGTTTTGTTTTCTTCTTAGTTGTTACATCACTGAGATTCAATTCTTGGTTTTTATTGAAACTTCTAAGATCAAGTTCTATTTTCTTGTTGCTTGTCACATCACGGAAATACATTTCTTGGTGTTGGTTTTCCATGTTGATATCATGTAACCTTATATAGATCTCATGGGCTAGTGATTCAGGTTGATTTGATACATTTGCTCTTATTCTAATTGAGTCCTTATTTTGCTTACAAAATGGAATTCATTTCTGGGTTGGCTCGATCATGTAAGATTGTATATATGGTATTTAATTGATAGACTCAAAACGTAGAATATTCTCATTACTTGCCAAGTTGGCTTCTCTTATCAACACAAAAAATTATGAAACTTGTGGAGCCCCAAAGGCTTGGCATGATGTACCATTTTCTCAAGTTTTGTTACGGTATCTTTTAGACAAAGCACTCTTGCTGTGACCTTGTTTTTGCTGAAGACGACAAATCTGATATAAGATTAGTTACATTGGTGGTTGTTATTATCTTTATGAAATTTGATTTGCATATGCTTGAGCTTGTTTGCTTTACATTTTTGAAGAGGGTGTGAGGAGTATGAATATTATGACCCAAAAGAAAATTTGGTACGGAAGTAAAAACTAGCCTTTGGGTACAAGAAATTTAAAACAATATTATGAGCGAGAAGTTTAGGGTGTGTGAATTGTTGTAATCTCTCACATGAATTCAGTTTCCACATATAAAAAAAAATTGTGGGATATGATTAACCTGTAAATGTTCCTTTTAGTTCTAGGTAATGAATTAAAAAAAAAAACATTTTACCAAATTTATTTTCGAAAATATAAATTATAATTGAATTTGCCGTTTTAAATTACCTTTTTAGTTTTTTGAAAGAAGGAAGTTCATAATAATTATATGTTTTAAAGTATTAATTTAATAATCCTCAAAAAGTATGAAAACACTTTGTCTTTAATGGATTAATTTGTTAACCATTTTGTTAAACTAATGTGGTCATATCGTTATATAAATTATTTGAAGATTTATATTAAAATTTTATTTTGAAAATTCATTCATTAATATTTTGAGCAAATTATAATAACCTCTCCTGACGTTCCACCCAATTCTCATTCATTATCAAATATTATTTTGACCACCCTTAAAGTAATGAAATAATGTTGATTTTAATTGTAATGATGAAATTAACCTTTTTTTTTTTTAGTTTGAATTTGTAATTGGCTTGAAGACTTGGCAATTGTTGGGTGAAATTAATGATACTTTTAAGGGTAAAACAGAACTTTCAGGTCGTTTTGCTACCTTTATCATTTTTCTTACAGAACTAAGGAAGAACTGAACCCATTTGGTATTCTGCCAGGACAATTTTGGCGCACAGAATGTGAAGTCACTGTAAACGTCCCTAATTTAATTCCTACTTTAGTTAAACTTATGTTAGGACAGATAATATCTAAAATATTTAAATATATTAAATTTGAATTAATTTTATTTCTTTTTAATGTTTTATTTGTATAAAATAATTAAATTTAGTGAAATTTAATTTTCTTAAATAAAAATATTTTATCTAGTATTGAATTTTAAAAATTAATTCAATTTTAAATAATTTTTAATAGTTCAAAAAATACCAATGATGATTTTTTGACTATCTTTATTTATGTTAAATAAAACTAATCTAATTAAAGCTTTTGTATTAATACTGTTTTTTTATTGTACTAAAATCAAATTTATCCCTTTTCAACTAATATCGTAGAACTGTCTCGCATTTGACTTAATCAAGTTTGTTTTTATTTTATGATGCTGACTACAATTATTAGGTGACTACAATTATTTAGGTTACTATTGTTTAATATTATTTTGATGACATTGATGGTTGAGGGTGTTTGCATGACCTTTTAATCAATGTTGGCTGAAAAGTTCTCGCAGTTAAAATAGATGAAAAAATAATCTTGGTTAATAATGAATGAAAACAATAAAAAAAATTAACAAACTATTGAAAAGAATAATATCTGTGTGTGAAAAAGAATATTTACTACAAACATTGACAAAAGAAAAATGGTGATAGATGTCAAATAAAAAAATAATAATAATTCATATTCGAAAAAAATAGTCTCCCTGATAAAAATGGTCTGTAACAAAAATAAATGATTCTAATAAATTATTAAAAAGAATAACATATTTATGTCTGATAAAAAAATTATTTTAGACATTGAAAAAAAATTATAACAGATGTCAAATAAAAGAAATCTAATTCACATTCAAGAAAAAATAGTCTCCCTAATAACGCTATTCAATAAAAAACAAATGATTCTAACCATTTATAAATCCTATTAACATGACGAAGAATTTTAAATTCTTAATTTTTAGATGTAAATTAAAATTATTTAATTTTAAATAATCAAATTACTTTAATAAATTCTATAATTTCAAATTATTTTTAAGTTTGTTTTGTACTCAAACAATGTATATTATCATAAAGTATCTTAAATTATTTATAAAAATAAACTACACTATTAAAATTTCCTATTCAAATATACTATTAATTTCTTTCCACTTTAATTTAATTTAAGTGTGAATTTAAATTACACGTCAGATAGAAATAAATAATAAATATGATATATGAGGGAAATAAAGATATTACATGTTAATTATATTAATTTAAAATTTTGAATTGAAAATAATATAATAAATCCTAATTTCCCTTATTCTAGAAAAGTGTTGAACTATAATTTAGTCTTATTTTGTTTTAATTTTTTTTTATAATTTGATAGTACATTAGACTTTTTAACTAAGTGTGAGAGTTGTCTATTAGAAGATAATGGATAGTGTATTAAAAATATTGTGTGTTTTTTCACAAATTTACTCTCTCTTTCTTCTTCTTCTCTGTGTGTATTCTAACAATTGGGATCAATATAAAGGTTGGAGGGCTAAGACTATATAAAACAATATAATTTCATTACTACCAATTTATCAATTCTCACAATAAAGAATTATGACAATTAGAAAATACAAATACAAGTGATTATGAGGTTTTAAGGAGTGTAAGATCTTGTTGAAAAAGGTTGTAAATATGTTGATGCAGAAGGAATGAAAGCTCAACGAGCCACATATAAGATTAAAAAGAAGGATTGCAAGGCGTTGTTCATTTTGTATTAGAATGTTGATGCAACAAACTTTGAGAGAATTTCACAAATAGAGATATCAAAGGAGACCTAGGAGATTCTTGAAAGGATTCATGGAGGTGCCACAAACATTAAGGTGAAGCTTCAAACATTATGACAACAATATGAGCTTTTGTCAATAGAAAGTAACAAGACAATGGTTGAGTATATTACTTTTGTTTAGGCGATGATGAACACGATGAAGGGTCTTGGAGGAAAGATGGTTGCATTGCAAGCGATTAAGAAAGTACTAGAAACTCTACAAACAAATTTTGATCACATAGTTGTGGCTATAGAAGAATCAAAGAATCTTGAAGAGTTGAGTCTCAAAGAGATTCAGGATTTTTTAGAATCACATGACAGAGGGTGATGGAACATGGAGAAGAATGGAAAAATGAGCAAGCTCTCTAGGTATAAACAGATCCAAAGAAAACCTTTAAGAAGAAAGATAAGAACAAAGAAAAGTAAAGGCAAGTGAACAAAAAATATGTGAAGCAAGATAGCAAGAAGTGAGCTGATTTTCAGCAAAAGAGGAACACAAATTTGTTAAAAATGTGAACAAAATGGGTCATATTGCCAAGTATTGATGTAAACCAAATCCAAGAAGAGATGAAGTCCAAATGGCTTAAGAAGAGGTGACGATGACTTAGAACAAGTGTTGTTAGTGGCAACCACCATTCAATTAGATGGACTTGAAGAAAATTGTTAGTATCTTGATATATGATGATTAACACAAATTACAAGAATGAAAGATTGGTTTATAAGTCTTGATGAATCAATTAAGAGCAAGGTGAAGTTTGCTGATGATTATGCTCTAGTAGTAGAAGGGGTTAGAAATATAATGATTAAAACGTAGAATGGTGGTCAAATTTATATTACAAATGTTTTGTTTGTTCCTAAAATGAAGAGCAACTTATTAATTCTTGGCCAATTACTTGAGAGAGGATATACTTCAAGATTGAAAGATAAAATGCTTCGAGTGTATTATAAATAAAACTTTGAAATCACCTTTAACCATGAATTGAACTTTTAAGGTTGAAATTGATGTAGTAGATCACAAATATTTTGCAACTATGACAAAGAAGGAGGAGTGACTTTGGCATTATTGTTTTTGGGCATCTTAACTTTAGAGATATGCAAAACTTTAAGACTAGAAACATTGTACAATGTTACCTCATATTTCTCCTTCAAAAGAAGTTTGCAAAGATTGTATGGAGACAAAGCAGTTAAGAAATTCTTTCAACAACATATTTCATCGAAAACAAAGGAGAAGTTACAAGTGGTATACTCAGATGTTTGTGGTCCTATTTAAACTAAGTCTCTCGAACAAAACACATATTTTGTTGTTTCATTCATTGATGATTTTTCAAGGAAATTGTGGACTTACTTTATTAAAATAAAAAGTGATGTGTTAAAAGTTTTTCAAAAATTTAAAGCCATGGTTGAATGAAGTAATGTGTTGATGATCAAAGTCCTGAGAACGGATGGAGGAGGTGAATATACATATAGAGAATTTCAAGAATTTTATAAAGAAAAAGGAATTGAGCATAAAGGAACTCCTCCATACTTACTATATCATAATGGTAGTGTAAAAAGGAAGAAGTAAATCATTATGAACGTGTTACAAAGTATGTTAACAACTAAAGAGTTACCAAAATATTTGTGGGGTGAGGTTGTGCCAACTATTGTCTATATTTTGAATAGATGTCCATCTAAGATTATATGAGGTTACTTGAGAAGAAGTTTGGTTCAACAACTAGCTAGATGTGAGTCATCCAAGAGTGTTTGGATCTATATGCTACAAACACGTGCTTGAGAATTTAAGAAAGAAGCTAGATGACATAGGAGAGCAGATGATATTGTTAGGATATTACCAAAATGGTGGTTAGAAGTTGTTTAATCCCATCAACAAGCAAATTGTAGTGAGTAGAGATGTTGTGTTTCATGAGTCTAATGGTTGAAATTGGACGTTAGACACAAATGAACAATATAAAGGGATTGTTATTAAGTTTGAGGAGGTTGAGACAAATGAAGAAAAAAATGTTGAATCAAATAACGCAGAAAGTACATTTATTGCTTTAAGCAGATCTCAAAGTGATAGTCATATTCCAAGCTGGTTTATAGGTTTTGAAATGACATCATATGTAGATATAAATGAAGAAGGAGATATTATTTGTTTTGTTCTATTTTCAAAATCTAAACCAATCACCTTTGAAGAAGCCATTACAAATAATAAGTAGGTTGTGGCTTTGAAGGATGAGATTTGATCCATTGAGAAGAGTCAAGTGTGGGAACTAGTGTCTTTACCAAAAGCCAAGAAACCAATCAATATAAGGTGGGTCTTTAAGATTAAGTTTCATCTTGCAGGAATAGTAGTGAAATACAATGCAACGCTTATAGTACATGAATTTCTTCAAAGACACGAAGTGGATTATAAACAAGTGTTACATTAGTGGCTCAAATCAAAATAATAAAAATTGTGGTTGCTATTGCTAATTCAAAAGTATGGATCATTCATCAACTTGATGTAAAATCTACATTCCTAAATGGACCTCTAAAACAAGTATATGTATTACAACCTCTTGGATTTGAGTTTAAAGGATAGGAAGCCAAAGTTTCTAAACTAAAGAAAGCACTTTATGGACTCAAACAAGCACCAAGATCCTCGAATATAAGAATTGATGTGTAAATGTTGTAACTTGGATTTTTGAAGTGCACTTGTGAATTTGGAGTGTATGTTTGTAAGATGCAGAACCTAGTTATAATGTTTTTGTATGTGAATGATCTTCTAATTACACGAAACCATGTAGGTGAGATTGAGTCCATTAAGAGAGAGATTAAGAGAGAGTTTATACGTGAATTTGAAATGATAAACTTGGAAAATTTTATATATTTTATGGGTTTTTAATTCATAAGAGTAAATGAAGGAATGATAAGTCATCAAAGGAGGTATGTGATGGAGGTGTTAAAGAGATTCAATATGTTAAACTGTAATTTAGGGTTTTAATTAAGTGTGTTTTATGATGTATTTTAATTAAGTAGTTGAATGGCCACTTAAAAAAAATAAAAAACTATAAGAAGGTGAATCATTCATGTTCTCATGGTGAAAAATAAAAATAATGATGATGCATTTGGTGGAAAATAAAGACAACACTAGTGGTATTAATTACTAGTGGGTATAAAAGGTTACGATTTACATAATCAGGATTAATATAGAATTTAAATGGTCTTACATAATTTGATCTATAAAGTGATGTACTTAGAAATGTAATGATATAGATGAATTTTGAAAGAAATTTTAGTTTTCTCTGCGTGAGAACTTTTATGGAGTTCTGAGTTATAAAAACCCAAATTTGATCTTATAAGGTAACCTATGGCGATCAACCCCATGACTTACCAGTCACATTCTCATATTTCTTAAGTGTGGTGTCAATATCCTTCTCCATTATCCAAAATAAGCAAAACAACTCACAATTATGTTATGTTAAAGCTGATGGCTTTCTCTTACATCCCTTTTGTTCTGACTATTATTGCCACTAAGAGATTGGAAGATTCATGAAGAAAAGAGATAAAAAGTTTAAAATAAAAAAGGCCCAAACAAAAAGTCACTTAACCTAGGTCCAAAAACGAGTTTAAAAAGGCCATTTTAGATTTTTTAAAGGCATCTAGACTTGGAGGAATGAGAGCAGCCATCAAGGACGAAAGCAATTCATCAATTCTTCTTCTTCTCTAGCAATCTTCCTTTCCTTGGGTTGTAATGACTACCATGAGTAGCTAATTCTTCATCTTTGGGATTGAATGTAATCTTTTGAACTTATTTATATTTTGATGATTTTTATATATAATATTCAGTTTCTACTCAATTGGTATTTTCATCTTGTGCTTAATGCTAGATTTTATCTGATCAATAGAGTCTTGATTTTGATTCTTGAATTTAACTGGGAAGTACTTTTAAGTTTCTGACCTAGATGAAATTACTTAATATATTGGAATACTAGGGATAAGTTTCAATGTATTAATTACGTATAACATTTGTTCTTAATGCTGGGTAATTTACTAAATAGCTAAGAGATTAATGTTTAGGAAATTTCCTTATGAATTTCATGTCTGAGGAATTAGTGTGAATGATTTTTATATATGCATCAATTGTAAGTAGTTACAGATATTGTATGTTTTTATCAAATCCAAAATATAAATGAGGGAGATAGATGAAGTTCAATCACAGAATCATTCTAGATCTTTTAAACTCTTTTTAATCGTTATTTATTTTTTAAATTTTTTTTATGTTTATTGAATCAAATCATTATCAAATCATCTTGAAAATCATAATTGCTTAGTGAGTAGTGAAAACTGAGATTTATAAGCAAAATTGTTCTCTATAGGATCGACATTCATACTTTACAAATCTATATTACTTTTGACTTGATATACTTTCCGAAAAAGGTCAACATGAGGTTGTTGAGCCTCTTGTTTCTGGACAATAAAATCTAAACAGAAGATCAATAGGCCCATACCCATACTACTTGGCGCAATGTAGAATAAAAGACTTACTGTTTGAGCCATCATTTTTACTAAACACCCCCTAGGCCCAAGAGGGGACACAAGCCCAAGCCTTAAGCCGAATAGTAAAAAAACACTTAAGGAGCCACTAACATCTTTCGTAGGGAATAAGGTCACAGTGAGAAATTTTAATAGTATTTTTGTGAATAAAATCTAACATAGTCGTGGTCGAATATGTCCTTTCTTGATAAAAGAGATGTTTGCATTGATATTCTGTCAACACCTCACCAATATAGTGTTTAGTTCATTTTGATGCGATTTGTTTGCCTTGATCTTGTGATGAGGTTTCGTTTACTACAATATTATGATGAGGCTTTATTCACCTTGAAGTACCAAAGAGTCTAGCTTTGAAGTTTTGAATAAGCATGCCTTGAAGTTCCGGGGAGGCATGCCTTATAATTCCGAATTGACATTCCTCAAAGACTAAGGAGGCATGTCATTGAGTTCCGAATTGACATGCCTCGAAGACTAAAGAGACATGTCTTTGTGTTTCAAAAATTGACATGCCACGAGGGCATGCCTTTGAGTTCCAAATTCGCACACCCTTATGATATGTCTTTCCGATCTGAATTAACACGTCATTAGGTCGTATTTTTGCGATCCAAATTAATATGTATTTTGGTTGTGTTTTTGCTATTCCAAATTAACACATCTTTTGATTATTTTTTTGTGATATGAATTAACATGTCTATTGGTCATGTTTTTGATATTCCAAATTGACATGTCTTTCAGTCGTGTTTTTGAGATTCCAAGTTAATACACCTTTCAATCGAGTTTTTACAATTCAAATTAACATGCCTTTTAATCATATTTTTGAGATTTCAAGTTAACACGCCTTTTAATTGTATTTTTGTGATCCAAACATCCATTATCTAACACAACATCACAAGATTAAAGAAAACACAAGTACAACCTCATTAAAAGTTTTTTAAAGAATATTTTGTTTGTCATGTGTTATTAAATCATCCAACTTTTTTAACAAGACATTTTGAAATACTATCATAAATTATTAATATTTATTAAAGTAAGCTATATAATCAATTGCATTATTTCATGTTTTAATTATTATAATATTTTAACATTATTTCATGTTATTATATAAGACAAATTTAACATAAAAAATTATTTTAATGATTAAAGATGAATAAATAAGTTTTCTTTATACTTAGTTTATTTTTAAAAGCATAATATTCTTGAAGGATCACGAAATAATATTTCTAAAAAATTATATCTACTAAAAAATAACTTAAATAAATTTTTTCTAATATAATAAATTAATTTTATTAAATCATTCAACATGGTGGTGAAATAAAATATATTATATTTATTAAATATTGGTGTAAGTAACCGTGATCATAGAACAATTTTGTATAACCGTATGATCATTCAATAAACAATTTCTGTATTTATAAATTAAAACTTATTTTATTTATCATATATAATTATTTCCGATTTTAACTTTATATATTTGTTTTTATCTTTCTTCTATTATTACAATTTTTGAAAATATCCATTTAAAACATAAATTAAACTGAAAATTTATTTTAATCTTTCAAATTTTTATTAAAATATTATTCATATAAAGTGGATCAATTTATTTAAGACTGTTAGAGTAATTTTTTATTTAATAAAGCATTAACATAATTCTATTTAAAGTGTTTTTAAACTTAAGTCAAATAATGTTTAACTTAAAAAAAAAAGTAGCAAACAATTACATTTATTCGATTCAGCATTTTCGTGAACTTTTTTTCTTAAGTCATTAATTATTTTTACAACAAATTTATTTTTTTTACTTTTAAATTCTTTGTATTTAAATTTATAGAGACTCAAGTATAGATATATTATTAAAAATTTTAAATAGATTATTTTCAAAGATAATAACTACAAATATATTATAATTAACATTTTAAGTATAAAAATTTCTCTCAAAAGAATTTTGGATAAATAGTTAAATTAATTACTTAAATTTACTTACCAACTATCATCAAACATACTAAAATATATATATATATATATATATATATATATATATATATATATATATATATAAAATTAAGTGACTAATATATATATATACTAAAGATAATAAGTTTTTCGGTACATTTAATAGTACTCTACATTGTTTAGGAGTCGAGACGTTTATATAAATATTTTTCTCTTAACCCATCGAGGTGTCTTTTAAGAACAAAATCGTGACGGAGCTCTAAGCTCCAAAGCGATAATACCTCATATGTGGTGATTGACCCTAGTAATGTCATTTCAACGTACTTGAAGTCGGAACATTGGCCCTATCTATAACTGTGACGAAGCTCCAAACTCCAAACGGACAATATCTCGAATGCGGTGATTGACCTTAACGATTTATCTCAATAGATTTTAGGTTGAAACAATAGGTAATAAATAGTATTGAATTTTATCTTTTCTAAAAGAATAACTAAATATTTAAATGTATAAATAACTAATTAACTAATTATAATATATTTTAGTACCATGCGTGTTAGTATAAAAATCTTCAAATTTAAAATAGATTATTGTTAAATATAATAATTGCAAAAGTATATTAAATTATTATTAACAAATAATTCAATCAAAGAAAATTATTATAATTATTTTTTTTTAATGAAATTGTTTTTAATTAATTAAATAAAGGTCTAGGTACGCACCTGTCATTTTAAAATTGTGGCTAATGAAATCAAATTGTTGGCATCAAAGCTGGATTAGTTTTAAAGTTGAAGTCATTAGAGTCTCCTCCATACACTTCTTCGTTCTGAATTGTTGATTCTACCGGCTTTTTACGCAAGTCCGTAACGATTTATCTTACAATAGTAATCGGCAAAGCAGGTTGGAAGATTGCTTCCGATTTGGGGAAAATATTTACAACTTAATTATGAGTATTGCAATATAAACTCTAATTTTTCTTTATTCACTTGATATTTTAAATAGTAAAATTTAATGTCAATATACTTTTTTCCATGTTTTACCATGTGTTACAGGTTCTTTAATAAGTTTATTACATACTGTGTTTTTAATGAAGAACTTCATTTCTACATCATGTTTTAGTTTCACATCAATCAATAATTCGTGTAATAATGTAGCTTGACACATATATAGCAACACGTGTTTTTTGTTTCACATGTGGACTACCTAACTACTTGTTCCAATTTAAACTCTAGAAGATTGGGCCTCTAAAAGCACAAAACCAATCATATCCTTCTGCAGAGTTGGTGGAGCTATATTGTTTCTATGACCATCCTATCACCACTCCAATTTGTACAACAACTTCAATTTTATGAATTGGTGCCTTGCTTTGAGAAAACATAATATCATTTGTCATGGTTTCTTTGATATAGGAAAAATCGTTTAGTACTCAGAAGATTTCAATATTATTCTTATAATAAATTGTAACACCCCAATTTAACATTACTATACTCTAATAAGTGATTTAAACATACATGCATATACATATATACTTACATACATTACAATCTATCCAACAAGAATTTACATCAAAATACATCTCTTTCTACAGGGATTTTAAATTATCTATAAATATAATGAAGACTTTTTAAATTATCTAAAGAAAATATGTGGAGGCTCAATCAAGAGCACCTTCGACTGCTCATCTGCAACATTACCTGCTCCCGTGTATAACACGATCATCAAATATATAAAACAAACATACAAACACAAGCAAGAAAGGATATGCTAGTAATTAAAAAGATTTCTCATATAATCTAAATTGATGACATATATATATATA
>Ga0209489_102781_pt1 | contig 34995 bp, 15 predicted proteins | sample SiratrowhiteBW_FD_187527 | JGI IMG/M metagenome (GOLD analysis project Ga0209489, IMG submission 187527) | Root nodule microbial communities of legume samples collected from California, USA - Siratro white BW (SPAdes) (version 2) | ecosystem: Host-associated > Plants > Roots > Nodule | place... | reverse complement strand
TTGTATACTTGAATATGAATTTGGTTTGAGCAAAACTTAGAGATATGAAACACAAGATCGATTGCACTAAAATTAAATTAAAAAAATTAAAATAAGTTACTCTTATATCTTTTTTTTTTTTTTTTTATTTTGTTCAATACTACTTCTTTTCGAAAATCTACAAGAGTTCCTTAATTTTTTTAGAACATTACTTTGACACTTTCATATATTATACTAACCTTTTCTCAATTCTTTTTAAAAAAAATATTACATCGTATGCTTTTATAAAAGTGGTTGTCTAAAAAAAAATAAAAAAAAAACTTTTCAAATTTTTTAATGAATATTATTTCACTTGTAGGAATTGAATGCATATGTTGAAAAAAGTTACAACAATTCACATATCATAATTAATCGAGTGAGTTTGGCTCCCTTAATTTTGTAAAATATTATTGTAATTTACTTAAAATTCGTTATTTTCACAATTTTGTAGAAAGTATATAATTATTGTTGATATTAAACTGAGTTAGACAATTCAAAATATAACCCTAACTCATTTAAAAAATTACATCAACTTTAATTGCAAAATTGAGTGCAACCAATAACCTTAACCAGAGACATGATTGAATTAATGGAGCATACCCAACATGCTAACCCCTACCCAATTCTGACCCGCATATTCAACTTATCCTAACTCCTTAATAATATTGATGTGAGAGGTAAAAGATGAATTGACATGACATGTAATTTGATTAAGTTGTATGTTAGCTCTATTAAGACTATATTTGAATCAATGAGTTTTTCAACAAAAAAAATGTATGTATAAATTAAAAATTAAAAGTGGAAGAAATTATACGAAAAAATTTATAAGCTAGCTGTATAAACATTAATTTTAATTTATTACAGATTACATTTCGATTATATTTTTCTTTTTATTATTTTTTGTAAATAAATTAATCCTATTTTAGTTGCTAGTTTCTTTATTTTATAACTTAGAAATGTAGAAAAAAATCTTGCAAAATGATGGCTTGGTGATAGGGCTAAAGGTCCTTAACTTTCCATGTGAAAAAGTACTTTGATTTGTCTGAGCTGACCCTACCAACCCAGAAAATTTTAGGGACTTCATAACACCTGCCGACGAAATGAACAAATCTTCCATTTAGCCAACTTCAATTTTTATCAGAATTTCAAGATGTGTGTGTGTGTGTTGTTACACTTTTTTTTCTAACAAAATGCATCAGATTTTTTTTTTTGTAATACTATACTTGTTGGTGTAATTAATTTTTGTGGACTTATTAATCAGACTATTCGAAAAGAAATTTTTTAAAATAGTAATTTTCCATTTTTATCAGTCGTTTTCTTATATTTTAATAATAATAAACAATAACTTACTTTTAAATATTAAATTATAAGAAAATAAAGAGTGCTTTTAAATAATTTGATCCTCTCTACTGTTTGTTTCATGATTATTTACTATTAAATTGAGTTTAGGATATATGATACACGTGTTTAGGATAATTTATAAATATTTATGATAAGTGTTTTCATAAGTTTATTTTAAATATTAAAAAAATAGTATATTTAAACATTTCGATTATGACCGTTAGGAAAATAATCTATAATTTTATATGAAATAGTTTAAACTTATTTTTATTCAATTATAACAAATACTTAAGAATAGCTTTTTTCACAATATGCTATTATTTAATTGATTAAGTTATTTATCCCTATTCATAAGTTTAATTTCAATACTTTTTTTTTTAATTCTTCTTTCAAATTTTAAATACTTTAACACTTTTTTTCTAAATAAAAATTTAAATTTTGTGAATGATAAATTATGTTGTCAACGTTTAACGTCCTGAAAAAACTATAATTTACATATACTTAGATAGTAATATATATATAACATATGAAGATAATACACTAAAAAAATATATTACCTTTTTATTATGTACATTCATAACCGTCATATTATAGGCAATATGAAATTATAACCGTCATTGTACACAATGTGAAGGTAATTTAATGTAATTTAAATCATTTCATACACATAGATATACTATCACAAATATATATATCAAACTCATAAACATGATCATCCATACGGAACACAAGTTATATATATATTGGTACATTGCCACAAAATTAAAGAAATTCCTTAACAACATCTTTAATTAGTGTCACATGGTGCTTACAAGCGCGGTTCTGGAACTGCGATAAATGCAACCGCGATAAAAAATATTGAAGATACAATCGTGGTTATACAACTGCGATGGAAAGTATAATATACCACCGCGGTTCTCTAGCAACCGCGTTAAAAAATACTCATATTATGCAAAAATGGCTAGAAAAAGACGTTGTCATTGCACATACTAGTGCGGTTGTTGAGAAAACCGCTGCAAATTATAGCTTCAAAACAAAATTATATCTCTAGAGAATAATGGGAGAAAACCTAATTTGAATGAGCGGTTGCGTAGTTAGAGAAAAAGGAGATTACCAGTCATGTAAGCGTTTGTGGAGGTTGATGATGTACTCTCGGGAGACGACCTCTTCTTTCCTACCCTTAGCTTTCTCCAGCATTGTTATTCACTCACCTATACATGTAATATGTACTCAAGATTTGCTTCTATTCGAACGAACACGCTAATAGAAAAACAGTCTTAATTGGAAATCAGGCAGAGATAACATACCTTTCTTTCGATGCAGCAATGACGAGAGAGGAGGAAGAGACGGAGGCAGAAGAACGAATTATAGAAAGGGGTTTTCACATATAATATATAAAACCTAAACCGAAACCCTAAAGGCTTACATACAAGGGCGGTTGTTTAAAAAACCGCCCTTGTATCTCCCTACAAAATAATTTTTAAAGAGATATACAATGGTAGTTGTTTAAATAACCGTCCTTGTATCTCCCTGCAAAATAATTTAAAAAATTATTTTGCAGATACCAGCGCGGTTGTTTAGACAACCGCGTTAGTATCTTGCTGCAATTTTTCAATTTTAAATATTTGCACCTTATCATCGTGGTTCTCGCTCCAACCGTGGTATGGTTGAACTTAATTTCAAAAATGTCACCGCATTATTTTTAATTGTGATTTTCTTTTAATCCCGGTAATTTTTTTTTTACTAAAGAGTAACACTTGTCATATGATTAGGATAATATACATTGTTGTAGATGACATTAATTGTTTTGTAGCAAAGATTAGATGTGTTAAATTATAATTGAATCATTGTGTTTGTTATTGTTACTTTTAATTAGGAAAAGTTACACCTTGACTATCAACTAGAACATTTGACTTAATAGTAAGCATTCTTCAATACAACAAATTGCATCAGAGTTATGGTTATGAGTTTGATTCCTAGTGGGACAATTATTAAAGAAGAAATTGTTGTGACTTGCATAATTATGGTGTGTGACATAGCTAAGGTGGGTCTTCCAAAAGTTTGATTCTTAGTAGGATAATTATTAAGGAAAAAACTATTAGAGGTGACATCAATTGTCTCGTGACACTAAGTGACTTATGTGGCAGTATAATTGGACTTTTGGACTATTTTGCTTTTAAGTAGAAAGAGTTGCATCCTAATTATCAATTATAATTTTTTGCTTATGGTAAGCACTTGGTCCAACTTATGTGCCTTCTCTAAACTTGATGTATAAGTTTTCTTAAGTTTCTTACTATGTGATGTCTTAACCTATGTCATTAAATAACTATTTAAGTAAATATATCTTCTTTAATATTGCTATCTAAAGCACAATATTATCTCAAATATCTTACAAAAAATCATCAAGGGCCACACTTCCCAAACGACCACCCAAAAAGGGTCATATATCATAAAAATATCTTATTACATACATATTTCTCGTACTCATAACATACCATCAATCATATATCTCACATATAATTTACCTATTAATATATATATATATATATATATATCATCACCATAACTCATAAAATGCACAACATACACATACAAACACATATGTAACAACATCATCTCACTTGAACGAGATCATCTCACCTAAATGACACCTCTTTCCCACAACAAGTAAGTAGGTCATCTCACTTGAGTATCATTATACATACATATAAATATAAATACATACATACACATATAACATTACAATCAACTCAAACTCCACATTTATAGACAATTAAACCATTGCATAAAAGTAATTGTGAATTTCTCTTACCTGGATTCAAGCATGTTTAGGCTTTCCTTAGTAACTCTCAAAGTACAAATCAAATCCAAATATGTTCTCCTATCTCAAAAAACAAAGCACCAAAAAAGTACAACAAAATAATTACAACAGTAGGGAGTGATTTACTTACTAAATTCAAGAACAAATTAGTACAAAAGAATTGTTATCCTTCCAACTCCAGGTGAAGATAATCTTACAGCAAAATTAACAATTAATGTTGATTTTTGGCCAATGCTAATTAATAAATAACATCGAATTTGCGTCCGTATAGTGGAATTTAAAAGGGTGGAAGCTAATTCACTAGCATCTATTTTTGAGGCTAGTTCTAACCGATTCAAAATAGTGTGGAAGTTGGGGTTCTTGATGTGTACAACACTTTGGTTTCATTTCATTTAATTTCATTTCCTAACTTTATATTTGGCTTTGGAAGGCTTGGGAGTGCTCTAACTTTTGGAAGTTATTAAATTGAGGTTCTTCTTCATGGCCTCAGATGTCTTCGTCTGACTCAACCTCTTTGTCTTCTCTTTCAGAGTGGTTTTGGGTTTCTCAATTTGTGAGGAAGAAAGCTAGAGTTCTTAACCTTATAGAACTTCTCCAATTTAACCTTAATTTTCAACTAAACAGAAAGAAGTTTGAGAGAAACCACTTTATCGTAATTGTCCTCAATAAACTTAAATATCATGGCCCGTGCATTCTTTTAACGGGGTTATTATAACATCAATCATCTAAAAATAAGAAAGGTGGGAGGTGTTGGTGGTTAGTTTTTTTTTTCTTAGCATTTGCTTTTTATCATTTTTTATGATGACTAATATATATATAGAATTGCTAAAATTGATGTTCTTCTAACTTTTTCTTACCTTAAATTAAAACTTATCTATAATCCATTATAAACACATAGATTGTAAAATTAATTTAAATCGACACTAATTTAAATAAATATTAAAAAAATAAGATTTGTGTTCGTATTTAAATGATACTAATTTAAATAAATATAAATATTAAAAAGTTAATATTAATATCAACTAAATTGTGGCTGTGTTAATATTAACTATTGATTAAACTTAGCTATTAAAAAAAATAAACTAATATCAACTAAACTACTATTAATTTAAATAAATATTAAAATTAAATAAGATAAATACTAACTTCAATATGTTTAATTTTATTAAGTTTTTCTATTCTAATTTAACTTAAATCTGAGTTGATTGAAATGACTATTATAAGACCATTATTATATCGTAATTAATTTATATTATTATTTGTGGTGCAAATAAATAGAACTTTTAAAAGAAGGAAATATCTAATTTTTATTTATAAACCCAAATGTATGTTTATTATTCATTTAAAATATATCTTAATATAAAGCTCGAGTCTTAAATTTAAGAAGAAATTGATTTTAAACACAAAAACTATCATACTTTTATACTTTTATACTTTTAATCACATTTTAATAAAGTATTTTTACCTTTGAATATTCAAATTGACGAAACAATACACCCTTCCAAAAATAAAAAATAAAAAAATAGTTCTATCTTATTCTGGTAAAGTGAATTTAACTTTTAAGTCTTGATTGCATGTTAACCATCTTTAAAAATATCACAAATAAACAAGCATATCTATAAAATAAGTCAATTCAAACACGAGTAATTAGCAAATTTGTGTGGATAATTTGTTGCATGTGGTATCACTATCATGAGCATAGTATAACAGTGACAAGTAGGTTTTGTGTCTGCAGAAGTGAATAAATAGCACATGTTTGAATTTAATGAAAGAACACCTCTGCATGCGTGCCAGCCAAACATATATGTCTTTGCATGATCTTCTCTGTTGTTAACTGCCCCCATTCTATTGTAGAGATGGAGACATGACTGTTGATAAAATTATTTACGATTTTGATGTGTATATGTTTATTTCTACATAATATATATATATATATTTATAATAATTATCTTTTCTTACACTTTGTGAGAAAATTTGATAAATGTTTTTACCTAAATATTGATTATAACTTCAGTAAGCTTGATCATGTAGCTACATTTTCGTAATTGTTAGAGATTTTGTTGACAATATCTTATAATATATATGGTGTAAGAAAAGCATAATTCTCAACACAGTGTTATTTTAATTTCTAATGAAATATTAATTTTTTTAAGTAACAGAAAATATATAAATGAATTAATATGATAAGATTAATTTTATAAAGTTATTGTTTTTTATTATTATTTGTTATCTTTTTTTTTATATCTTTCTTAAATGAAAGAATATTAAACGACAATGATGATAGAGAGAGTACATTAATTTATGAAATAGTGAAAGTGGATAGAGGCAATGACTATCCCACGAAATAGTTTTTGGAGTTAATTAAGTTAGTTAGGTCCAAAACTTTTATATATATATATATATATATATATATATATATATATATATATATATATATATAATATGGAAATTGATTTAATAATTATTATAATATAAAACCTATCTAATCATATATTATCAAATTGTTGTTAAAATAATCATAGAAGTTTTAGTATGTAAACTTCATGTTCACCATATCTAATATTAATATAATAGATGTATATATGAGAGATAACACATTAAATAATAATAATATTAGAAAATAATGTATATAAATAAGACATATTTTTAATTTTATAAATTATATTTAGGATTGAATAGGAAAAAAAACAAACAATATTATAAGGATAGAAACTATAAGAATTTTATTTATTTATTTATTTATTCATGTTTTTATTTGACTACGATGGGATTAGATATCATCCCTGATTGCGCCGGCCATTCTGTCTGCGTGTGCTTTCAGCAATATGTGAATAAATTGTAAAACATCAATTTAGAGCTTTCAGCCATGTTCTGAATTTCTAAAAAAAATAAATAAAGTTGTGAATGAATTTAGTGTAAAACATTCAACAATATAAATACAACTATTTCAACTACAATTTTTCCTTCTTCTTGTGACATTTTTTAAAATTTATTTTAAGTTAGTTCTATCAAAATTAACTTTGTGTTTACTTTTATCCTATTTATTTCTCTTAAATAATATTGTTTGCTCTACTTGTATTAGAAGAAATTTATTAATAAATAATTAACATAAATGAATACAAATAACATAAATAAATTACTTATTTAAAATCAATATATAAAAATAAATAATGACATAAATCATAATTCTTATAAAGACTATGATGTAATAACAAATAATACAAATAACTTTTTGTTTAATAGAACAAATGTAGTTTTTCTTTGATTTTTTTATTGAAATAAAACTTGTTTTTTATATTAAATGTCATAAATAAGAAGTTCAATTAATGTTAAATTACTTAATGATGAAGAAAATGTTAGATTTATTTCATTATAGACTTTCATATTTTAATAACTTTTTTTGAGAACATATCTTTCCAAAAGAAATTTTGATTAGTGAATGACTTTAAAAAAAGAAAAACAAATTTTATCAATATATTCAATTTCATTTATCCTAACAAAATTCTCTAAATCAACATTTGTTTTTTATAACTATTTTCAAACATTCTCCTATAATAATTATTATTAGTCAAACGTTCAAGAAAAAAAAAATATAAATTAGAAACACATTTTAAAGAATCAAAACTTTGAATATATTAAAAATATTTTCAAGTGTGACCACTTTAACCTTATGATCTTCTCATTTCTTTGATGAAAAATACTAGGATATGTTCCACGAGAAGAATTAATTAATAAATAATAATAAAACAAATTAAAGATATAGATATGTTTCATGTATTTAAATTTTAGTAATATTTGGTTAGTTTTTCCTCTCTCTTTTTTTCTTGACTTTGTACCAAAGTCAAAACCACATTTAATTATAAATAATATTAGTTTAATTAGTAAAAAAATTATATTATTATCATGAGTAATATCTAATTCAATAATAAATTTAATATAAATTTTATATAATATTATAGAGAAATATAATTTTTATATATTAAGTACATATAGTATATATATATATATTATATAATGATTTATTTTTCAATAATCATAATACATAAAGATATATACATAATGATAAATAATTAAAATAATTAAGGGATAACATTTTTCTTACAACGTGAATATTACTCAAATCTAGGATTACTATTTCTAGAGGAAAATTTTGCAATTAAATAAAATCATGTTTAAAATTATTTAAAAAAATATTTTAAGGATTTCACGCGTTCTTTAAAGTTTATTTTAAATTTTTATTTTTTATTTTAACTTTTTCCTCTTGCATTCTTCAGCATGAGCATAATTTTGAATTTCATCAATTAATTAATTTATTTTAACTTAAGATTCAGATCCTCAATCGTCTTAAGATACAATTTCTTTTTTATATGTCTGAATATATCTATATGAGGATGAGAAACATATGTATCCTCAAGCTTTGATTGAAATTAAAAGAAAATATATATTTTTGATTCAAATAAAAATATTATAAATAGAGATAATGTCGAGATTATTAGACAATAATTTTTTTAGTTTCCTCATTTTTGAGTCAATGTGTTAGGATAAACATTATTTGTATAAGATGTTTCTTTTCTATTAAAAGTTTTCGTTGTTTATCATTTAAAGAAAAATTTAGAGTAAAATAAATATGAATGTTTTTGTTATGTAAGGAATGACTTATTGAATCCAATTAAACAATGGTGAACATGCTTTCACTTAAGATATTTGAAATGATTCATCATTACATTTCTTATCGGACTATTTACGTATTTGAAAGTTTGTTAAAATTTGTTTGGATATCATTGTTCAAGTATATTGAATAAAATTTCAAACACATGTATTAAGTACTTTTTTTTTAATTTAACCTTTTGAATAATTTATACCACACGTATAAGTTTTTAATCTATTGAGAGATCTATAAGAATATAAAATTATGATTAAGAAGATAAAAGGAAAAAAGAAATTTAAAAATATTCATTTAGTATAATAATTACTTTTCAATTGAATATATCCAACAATAATACATAAACCCAACAATTATAGCCTATATGTTAGATTTATAAATACAAAAACTACTAAGATGAAAATATATGTAGAAAAAATACTCTTTAATTCATATGAAGTTAATGTAGTTTCTGCATCCAATGATTCAAACTCCTAAGACTTTATAACATACACTTTTATAATAAAGAGCTTAGCTTTATTAGAACTCTTCTAACTTTTTAGCAATAATTTTTAAATTGGTACTTTTAGAAATTTTTGCATCAATATATAGAAAACACGACTTTTAAGTCCAATATTTTTTTATTTATTTAAGATTAAGACATCTAGAAGCATTGGAACAATAATCTTTTGAAACATTCTCTCGTTTTAAAACACAACAAACGACGTAATTTTCTTTTGACAAAAGTGTAAAACTTGCAAGTGGAAGGAGTGTCTTATTTGGTCTTATATCTATAAAATCAAGGCTTTGAGATGCTCGTGTTGTTTCCTCTCCATATTCAATAACATTCTTATTATATTTTCACATATATTTTTTTTCAATATTATCACATAAAAATTGTGATAAAGCAAATAAGTCTCTTAATATGACAAGTAAAGGAATATGCTTATTTTTGTTCATGGATTTCCCACAAACACATTTTTTGATCACCTAATATTTTCAATTTAGGCCTTATTAATGGAGTAGGTATTCCTCTCAAGGGTACCATCAAAACAATTTTTTATCTTTTCATCACTCATCTTTTGCTTTTGAGACTAATTATCTTTTATTATACATATAACACATCATTTCACACCAAAAACATGTATGGTAGTTACAAATTGGGCATGCCAATTTTTTACTATACTCTAACCAAATAACATAATATAAGTAACATGTTTTTGAGAAAGCTGCTTGTTAAAAGCATCGTAAGTTTCAAACCATTTTTCCGGTAACTCTTTCCACATATCAATAAGAGGTTTCAAATAGATATCAATACCACTTTTAGAGAAAGATGGACTAGAAATGAGTAATGATAAGATTAAAAATGTTGTTTAATGTAGTCTCATAAGTTTTAAACCATTTCTCCTATACCTCTTTCAAATCATCAATAAAAGGTTCCAAATAGATATCAATATCACTTTTAGGTGATGAAGAACCAGAAATGATAACATTAAAAAAGGTTGTTTAATATAGACTTGTGGAGCTAATTTATGGTAAATAGAACTAAAAAATAAATATTATGTCCTTTCTCCATAATCTTAAATGGAGTAAATTTCTCACTTGCTAACCCAAACTTCATATTTTGAAGATTTGATGCAAAATTAGGATGTAAAAGAATCAAAAGTTTTTTAAGTGAGTCTAAAGAATGTCTATGTTTTTCATCTTTGGTGTGACATTTTATTATGCCATTTCATTAATGTAGAAAGGTTTTAATGGCATAAATAGCCTCTTAATTCTTTATTTAAAGAAAAGTACCTCAAAAACTATGATTGAAATTAAAGGTGAAACTATTAGAAGAAACTTTTCTAAAATTTTGATTTTTCTCTTCTTTATACATAGAGAAATGATATTTCGAGCTAATGTCATTCACACGCATCTTTTGAAATAAGATATAATTATTAAGATAAATATCAATTTTTTCATAATTAAAATCTAAGTCCTATGATGATGGTAAGAGAAAAGTTTTAAGAAGTAACACTTTTAATAATTATACCATCATATCAAATGAGACATTGTTCCATTAATGAAGATTCTTAATATGTAGCAATCAAATAATAATCAATTAGTTTGAGAATTTTTACTACCAAACTATGTTTCTTGATGAACATGTATCAATTTGTAAAATTTAATTGTTTTAGTATCATGATTTCATCATTTTATGTATAATGGTATCCCACTTATTTTCTTCTAAATTTGTTGGTATCACAATTTTATAAGAGGCTATCTAATTATGCGTATTAAATTTCTCCTGTGCAAATTGTCTTATACTTTTTTTTTAAGAGTATATAGCTTTGATGGAAAAAAAATACACCTTTTATAAATACTCATCTACTTCCTTTATATTATTCCAATTACAATTTTGATTAATTACATATTTTTCTGCTTAACTATTATCACCTAATAAAATTTATCATCTAAGTTTTTCTAACACATTTTACCATTAAGAAATTCATATAATTTACGGTTTCTTAAATTTTCAACAAATGGTTAAAATCAAGTTCTAACGATACGGTTTAAAAAAAATAGTAATTATCTTTTAGTTATTACACACCATCCTTTCTTAAAAGTTTAACGTGTCCATAAAATATGGAAAATTTTAAAAATATGATAATAAAATACGCGTAATATATATATATATATATATATATATATATATATATATATATATGTGATAAAATTCACAAAAAAAAATCATATAATTTGGCGATTTGATAAATTTGCAATAAATAAATAAAATAGGATTATATGTGGTTTTATTAGTAACAAAGCCACGTGGTTATTCTTTTAACTGGTCCTCCTTTGTTAAAAGTTCAGTGTATGGATAAAATATGAAAAAACTTAAACATTTGATGATGTTAAAATACTCAAGAAAAACCTGAATTATGAAATTCATAAAATAATAATAATAGTTAAGTAGTAAAACATGTAAATAAAGTTTTAAATTTTGAGTGCAATATTTGTTAAACTTTGGTTTGAGGTTAATGCTTTGATCTCCATTGGAAAACAGAGTTTCAACAAAACTGAGTTTAGTCCCAATGCTGCTTTGTCCCTCACAGTTTTTCTGCACTTGCATGGTCCCAACAGCAAAAGTGTGTCAGGGTTTGATGTTGACTGACCTCTATTTATTCCATCTCCAGTGCTCCCCTCATTTCCCAAACAACTCCATTCAATGTTCTCATCCATGTAATTAATTATCATATGTCCTCCTTATGCTTTCTTTCAATTCCTTTGTGCATCACATTGCTGAATCCAATTCTGCTGCATTTATGCAGGAAAATGGTTTATGTTGGCTTTTTCCTTCTGGGGTGCCTCTCCACCATGATCTCATATGCTAATGGTTATGTCACCAATGGGGGTTGGAACAATGCACATGCCACATTCTATGGTGGAAGTGATGCTTCTGGGACAATGGGTATGTATGTGTTAATGTATTGTGTATAATATGTATGAACAAATGTATGTGTTTGCCAAAATTGTACATTAGACTTTTCATATATACTTGCTTGCATAGTTATCTTTATCATCCTATTCCAGGTGGGGCTTGTGGCTATGGAAACCTGTATAGCCAAGGGTATGGAACTGACACAGCAGCCCTTAGCACTGCCTTGTTCAACAATGGCTTGAGTTGTGGCTCATGCTACCAAATCAAATGTGCAAATGACCCACAGTGGTGCCTCCCTGCCACCATTGTAGTCACTGCCACTAATTTCTGTCCCCCTGGTGGATGGTGTGACCCTCCCAATCACCATTTTGATCTTTCTCAACCTGTTTTTCAGCAAATTGCTCAATACAAAGCCGGTATTGTTCCTGTAGTTTACAGAAGGTAATTCACCTCTCTAATTTTCCTTTTCATGTTGTAAACTTTCTCTCCATTTATCAGAAACAATCAGCTGCTAATAATGAAAAGAGAGTTTACACACAAATAGATCTCTAAACAAAGTAGATTATGTAAACTCTCTCTTTGTTCATCAGAAATAATCAATCACAAATCATGTCTGGATAGAGAGTCTACACATGTGAGGTGTCTGCACAAGTAGACTTCTAAATAAAATAGATACTATATGACCACCATGGTATTATCAATTAAACTGACCACCATGGTATTATCAATTAAACTGTAGACAAGTATATAAGTAGTGTGTGGTAAAGTAATTCATTTGGACAAACATAATTACTTCCACGATATGGGACTTAAATGCAGTTCTTTTCAATGTTTTTTTTACTATTGTCCAATCACAATTAAAGTTTCACTTCATAAATGTTAGACCTCCAATTTACCACGCCTAAACTCTAACTTCAATCAGATAACACCTAAAACGTTCAAGGAATTGTAGTTATGTTGGGGCTTTACTTTTATGAAAAGGTTTACATAATTCATTCAACAAAATGGTAGTTCACATGATTTGTGAGACAATTAATGTAAAAGTGGAGGAACTTATTACATATGACAGAGTGTGATTGGATCACAGTAACTTGGTCAGTATGAATATACATTAGTATCTACTGCAAGTTTTATCCTTAGTTTTACTACCTCTTGGTCTTGAAGCTGAGATTTTGATTGAAGGGTAAGGTGCAGAAGAAGGGGTGGAATCAGGTTCAGCATCAATGGTCATTCATACTTCAACTTAGTCCTTGTGACTAATGTTGGAGGGGCTGGTGATGTACATTCTGTGGCCATCAAAGGTTCAAGGACTAGATGGCAAGCCATGTCAAGGAATTGGGGCCAAAACTGGCAGAGCAATTCCTACCTTAATGGACAGAGTCTCTCCTTTTTGGTCACCACAAGTGACGGTCGCAGTGTCCTCTCATACAATGCAGCACCACAAAGTTGGTCCTTTGGACAAACCTACACTGGAAGGCAATTCCTCTACTAACCAACCCTTTTCATGGAACATCATTCTCATAATGTTGGACACTACTAGCACCAACATAGTTCAACAGTGTAAATGTGTCAAAATATTGAGCCACAAAATAGTGTGGTTTAGATTAATTTAATCTCTTGAAGATGTTTAGATTTATACTGCAAGTTTTTTTGCAGAGTGGTTCAGCTAAGTTAGCTTCAAGGGTACTTGTGTTTGTTTGCCTGCAGAAGAGAAGTAGATTAGATGTGGTGGCATTTAGTGTGCAATATTATTGCACTTTGGCATATGGGATTCTGGCTCTCTTCAGAAAGACCAACTTAAATAATAATAATAATAATAATAATAATAATAATAACAATAATAATAAAGTATATTCTTCTTGTACTTTAATATGGTTGTTGAATGAGAAATGTCAATTGATGCAGGGTTTGTGTAAATTAAATTTCCTAACTCTACATGTGAAAGTTCAATTGAATGCTCAAGAATGATCACAGAATGTGGGTGGCTGCTTTTAAAATATACTATTAGATAATTTATGTTCATAAATAAGAAAGAGATAGGATATTTAGAATTGAAGTTCTAACCACTTATAACATGTGGTTCAACTCTTCAAGATAATAATGTTATCTTAAAATGAAAATATATAATTAATACAAAATAAACAATGTGATATTTTAAACGATATATATATATATACTTAACGTGCTAACTTTTCACTTTTATAATTATTTAGTTTTTTTATAAAAAAAATTAAAAGCAATATGGCTATTAACAATCTCTATTTTTAAGCATTTGGCTATTTTAATGGTTTGAAAAAATATGTAGCTTGAATTCCTTAACATATTTCATGAAAAATAAAAATAAAAATTATAGAAAACAATCTTGCTTTTATTTTTCTTAAAATAAAAATTAATAATTGTGGTATAAATTTTATAATCAAATATTCTAGTTAGAGAGGTCTTGTAAATAAATATGGTATTTGATGAATATATTACTAACGAGGACTACTAATTAAATAAACAAACTCTCTCATATACTATTTTCACACTCTCTGTTTTTGGTTAAATATTTTGAAAAAATTAATTTTGGTGTGCTATACTTTTCTTTAAATTTTTATAATGAAATATTTTAGTTAGAGAGGTCTTGTAAATAAATATTGTATTTGATAAATACATTACTAACGAGAAATACAAAATAAACAAATTCTCTAATCTATTGTTTTCACACTCTGGTTAAATTTTTCGAAAAAAAATATATTAATTTTGCTGTCCTTTACTTTTTCTTTGACAACTTTCTTAATTTTTTAATTTTCAATAAATTTTGAAAATACATTTTTTGTGAAAAATATATATTTTAATAATGTGTTAAAGAATATATTACTACGAGTTATAAAAAAAACATAATCTGGATGGGAATTAGTTTTTCTTTATTAAAACGATGAATATAAAATCAAGGAATAACTAACCAAAACTAAAAATAAAAATATATTAAAACTTCATTTTTAGTTAAATATATTAAAACTAAACTCTAATAAACTAAAAGAGAGAAAAAAGGTAAGAATTTTAATTAAGGTTTATAAAAAATAAATCATGATCAAAATATTATTATTTTTTGTTTTATTATATGACTTTTTTAAAATTCTTTATAAATAAATAAGTAACTAGTAGAAAAAACGCTTTCTAAATCAGTTTTGGAGGATATTCTACATCGATCCAGAACCGACGTAGATGCAGGCAATGTAGAAAGTCTTGGACTTTTTATGTCGGTTTTATAACTGACGTAGTATGTGCATATGCTACGTCGGTTGATAAATAAATCACTGACATAAAATATCAATCATAATTGTGCTCAGGAGGAGATACTATGTCGGTTGTGGCTCCCAATCGACATAGTATCTACCCTATTAGGTCGGTTGGGAGCCTACAATAAACATACTATCTCTATTTAAAAAAAAATCTAGAATTTTTTAGAATTATTTGATAAATCTCTAATACATATAAAGAAACACCACAACAAATTTCCAGATTTTTGTTACAAGTATAGATAGGTGAAATAAAAAAATCTATAGAATGTAAGAACTCTACCATCAAATATACACTATATCAAGTTGCTGATAAAAAATTTGGGTCAGAAATAAATTTCTAACTATTTTTAATGAATTTTACAAAACTACTAACCTCTTGTGAAGAGAAACGACAAGGAAGAAAGGCTCACGCATCAAGTCACAAAACTCAATCGAGACAACCGCGGAGCTTGCGCCACGCCAAATGAACCCTAGCAAAATTAGTGAACACAAAGATGCAAATGAAAACCAATGAGAAGAGAAAACAACACCACACGAAATGCAAATGAAAAAGGCACCACATGAAACTTACCCACAACATGAAATCTTGAATGCAATAGAGGAAATGAAGTCAATGACGGCACGTAAAACAGCTTCGAGCACAAAAATGGCAAAGCGAAGGAGAAAAACTAGCAAAGCACTTGAAAGTGAAAACGAATGAGGCAAAGCATAAGAAAAAACAGTGAGTGACTGAAATGTTAAAATAGAGGATATTATGTCGGTTTCAACTTAATAACTGAAGTAGTATCTAACCCTAATTTAAACTTGAGAGGACATATTACGTTGGTTGGGAGCTCCCAACCAACGTAATATGTGACCAAACTTTACCCAATTTTCCCCAAATTCATTTTCGTGCCCACGAATGAGACACTACAGTTGAGAGCTCCAACCGACGTAGTATTGCTACATGTTACATTGGTTTGAAGCTTCCAACCGACTTAGTATCTCCACTGTCATAACAGAGTTTTCAAATTTTGTATTTTGATTTTTTCAGTCTTTTGTCACGTCGGGTATTTGTTGAATCGACATAGAATATAGTATATTATGTTGAGTTTGTATAAACTGACATAATATCTCTTTAAATATTTATAAAATTACCACCGCATTTTTGTTTATGCTAGTTCTTTTTTAATCGAAATCATATTCTATAATGAAAGGCTATTTTCTACCGTGAGAGAACCATTGCAGTCATTATTCTCGACCATTGTAATCATTATTCTCTTTTGCTTAGTGGATTCTTATATGTGATCAATATATTTATGAAGGTATACAATTTCTTAACTTTAAGTGAAGAATGCTGATATTTACATTCATACTAATATATACAAGAGTAATCTGATTGACATTAATCCTAAACATTCATAAAACTAATCATACAAGATATGTGTGATCGACATATTTTTAGGAAGGTAGATATGTGTGGTAGACATATTTTTAGGAAGGTAGATAAGTAAATACTTGTAAAGATTGTGATACACAAATGAATATATTATTATTAGTAAATTTATTAATAATTATGATAATAATAGTAATAATAAATATTTCTGATAATAATAATATCAATAATGATAACAAAAGTAATAATAATAATTAAGGTAATAATAGTAATGATGATAATAAAATAATAATGATAATCATTAAGATAATAGTAATAATAATAATATAGTAATTATAATATCCTAGAAAATAGCTCCAAAATAAAAACTAACCTAGAAAGTTTTAGAGAAAAATAAAATAACACTTGAATATTTTTTTAACAAAAGAATTTAAATAAATAGAAAGATCAGTTATTTAGTTTTTATTTTTATAACAACTATCTTCTCTCTCTCTAAGAATATATTATATTTTGTTTTATTGTAATAAAAATCACCAAATATCTCTAAGAAGATATTTTGTTTATAAAAACTACCAACTCTCTCTCTCTTTCTTTAAGATATATAGTTTCTAGAACCACCATCTCTCTGAAACAATCTCTCTAAAGTTTTCTACATTCTATTTAGATTTGGGATCTCATATGTTATCAGATTGACAATTAGAGGTCATCCCTAGATTCCTGACGTTGAGTAAAGCAATAGTGTCTAATTTTCGGAACTTCTCTGTTCTATAGAGGTAAGGGAAGTTAGTTGTATATTTTTATAAATATTGTAACTATTTGTCTTGTGAATTTGGGTAAGGGTAGCTAGTTTGATTGTTTTTCATAAATATTGTAATTATTTGTTTGTTAATAAATTGGATGAATTTAAATAGAATGAGTGTTTATGTAATGTATGATGTAGTATAAATGTTTGTGAATGATGTGGTGTGTGATCGAGACTACCCGTGTTATAGTACCCTGACTCTACTAGTCATTGAATCATAAATGAAGATGACTAGATGGTGAGAGTCGAAGGAGGTTCACATTCTGACTCTACTAGTCATTGGAATCATAGATGAAGATGACTAGGTGGTGGGAGCCGAAGGAGGTTCATATGACTGCGCCACGGTGTGAAAAAGAAATGGTTAGACCAGATCATATGGATTAATAGATTCACATGATTGCGCTACGGTGTGAAAAATAATTGGTTAGACCAGATCATGTGGGTTAAAAGATTCATATGACCGCGCTACAGTGTGAAAAAGAACCGGTCAGACCAGATCATGTGTGTTAAAGGGTTCATATGACCGTGCTACTGTGTGAAAAAGAACCTGTCAGACTGGATCATATGGATTAAGTTTATATGATTGCACTACGGTGTGAAAAAGAACCGGTTAGACCAGATCATATGGGTGTCTCACTAATGTGATGTGTTAATGATATTGTGATGTGTGAAATGAGTTATGAAAGCTTGATTTGTTGTTGTTTGGTTGAGATAGAAATTTAATTTATGAAAATACATTTTTTTTAACTCTCTAGCTTACCCTTATTTTTTTTTGTGGTGTTGGTTTTGTTTTTACATCCGCGATGATCGTTATTACATGTGAGCATAGGATTTAACAGGTAGTGGTGTGAATCCTTAGTTTATTGACGGAGAAGCTTTATTTTATTTTATTTTTTTATTTTTTTTATTTGTAATTTTATGAAGATATTTTTACTAAATCTTATGTGGAGAAATATATTTTAAAATACATTATGAATATATGGATTTTTATATTCAAGTTTATTATATAATTTTTATGCAAAAAGTTTATGTTATATGAAAAATATAGGATGTTACAGTAATAATAATAATAATAATAAAAATGATAAAAATAATATTATTATCAAATTAATAATAATGATAATAATAGTAATAATAATATAATATTAATAATAATCATACCAATATTATAATAATAATAATAATAATAATAATAATAATAATAATAATAATAATAATAATAATCTTAGTAAAAGCATAATAATAAAATTAGTAATAAAATTAATTTTTGTGATATTTATCAATAAATTTTGACCGTTGATAAATTCAAAAAATTTTGTAGTGAATCTAACCATTAATATTAAAAATTCAAACAAACTTAATTTAGTTGATTTGATGCTTTCAACCACTTAGTGTATTCTCATAAACTTTCTTAACATAGTCTTCTTGAGAAGAGTGGAAGTAAACATAAGCATTTTTCTCTAGAGATAAATCAATCTTGAACGAAAAAATCTTGATAGAATCCCTTAGAACACTCTTGTAAAATTGAAGAGAAGTCATTATCTTTAGCATATAAGTCCTTTATATTATCAAAGTCTAAAAGTTTTTTTTTTTTTTTTAAAGTTGTGCATAAGGTTTATGTCTTCTAGACAATATCAATGTTAAAGTTTTCTTCCTTATGCATGCGAAAAATGTTCAATGTATTCAACCTACTTAGGATGTGTTTTTTTCGAATTTTATAACGATCTAACTAGGACATACAGTTTCATGTCTGTGTAATAAATGTAGTTACCATTTAGCTTCATCGAACTAAGCTATTGTGTGTCCATCTTGTATCATGATCGCTTCAATACCAACGTTTGAAGCGTCACACTCCTTTTTAAAAGATTTTAAAAATTTTGGAAGTGCCTGAAATAACTACATGTGTCAAATGTCGTTTAATTTTTTGAAAAGCATCTCCTTGTTCTTCGATCCAATGAAAAGAAATGTTTTTCTTTAAAATAAGGTGCAATAATGATGCTAAAATATTTTACAAAACCTTATTTAAAACCTAGCTAATCCATGAAAAGATTTTATTTTACTGTTGGGATTGGCCAATATTTTATAGCTTTTATCATCTCTTCATCTACTTGCACTCCTTTTGAAGTTAGCAAACATTAGGAAGTTAACACTATTTTCTTTCGGAACACATTTTTCTTTGTTAAATATAAGGTTTCCTTACCAAGAATTTGAAGCAGGTCTTTAAAATATTGTACACATTATACATATTCATGCTATAAATAAAGAATATCATAATAAGTAAACTATAATACATTTTCCAATGAATTACCTAAGTACATGATGCATGAGTAACGTAAACGTGTTACACACATATTGGTTAATCAAAGAGAATTACTAACCATTCATACAAACCAAACATTGAAGGTTGTTTTTTACTCATCAACTTCCTCGACTTTTATTTGGTTGCATCTACTTTTTAAATATATTTTAAAAAACATGCTAAATTTGTGAAGTTTATATTGAAGATCCCGTATCGACTGGAGATAGGTCTTTCAATAGTTTATAAATGGGTGCAAACCTCACTTTACAGGACCGGTTTTGTAAGGTTGAGTTAGGCTTAAATTCTACTTCTTTTTGAGATCATATCAGAACTTATCCTAGCACGGTTGTTGGGCCTATCGGGTCACCTGTTATCGGTCGCTGTCGAACCACCCTTAAACAATATAGTTCTACGACATGAGGGTTGTGTTGGACATTCCACATTGACTAAAGATAGATTGAGTTAAGCTTAAATTTCACTTTTTAAAAGTTTACCTAATAGATTGTCACAATTAGGGTCACAAAATAATGAATTAAATCTTTAAAAGGAATAAATGAGTCGTTATTATAGTTTATTAAGGATAAATACAAAAAGACCTTTAAAATGGAGAATGGTATTAAAAAACAAAATTGGTTCCAAAAATCAATTACGTGTAGGGAAGATATTAACATCTTACGACACCCACTCTAAGATATTTATCTTTAATTAAATTGCAAAATGAATACAATTTATAAAATGTTTATTTTCTCCTAAAAATAAAACTAAGATATATAAAATAATTTTTAGTTACCTATTTTTTAGAATAAAAATGCTTATAAAATTATTTATTGGATCTGACATATATTGACATTTCTTCCACATATTTTGTTTCATATCGGAAAATCAAAGTTACTTAGGTTTTTTTTTTTTTAAACAAAAAGATTATTGTGTGTGTTGAATTTTAGTTTTGAAATTCTAATATATTTTTAAGTAATTTAATGTCATTTTACCATTTTTTTTGTAATTTGCATTGATTATACAATAAGATAATGCAAAATACAATGAATAAAATAATGCAAACTATACATTGATATTATTGCGTAAATTTTATTTAGAAGAAAATATTAAATTTATGAGATTTATAGTATTTGAATTATATTTTTAAAATACTAAATATTAAATATAAAATGGTTCTATTAACCACATATGTTTTAAATAATTTATTATTTTTTAATTTATTAGTTAAATTGATTTTTAAACAATGAAATAAAATGTAAGATGACATGTATCATCATACATATATCTAAATATTACTTTTAAGTGTGGAGAGCTAGTGTCAAATTAATAAAAATACTATCTATTCTTTTGATTATATTAAAGTATAAATACACATTTTAGTTAATAGGTACTGGATATATATATATATATATATATATATATATATATATATATATATATATATATATTAAAACCTTTTGAATCGATAGTGTTTTTTTATCGAGATTTATATTAGTTAGTTAGTTAAATACAAGTACTTTTTATTAATATTTTTTACACTGATTCTTTTAGTATAATTGTGTAATTTACTTTACTTTTCTATATTACTATATATATATATATATATATATATATATATCATTAACTAAATTAACCAAATTATATATAAAAAAAACTAAGATAAATATAGCGAATGCACCCGTGCATACAATTATTTATACATAGGACAATAACTTGAGTTGAGTGGCAAATCAATTTTACTTATGTCTTTCTGGACTTTTATTTGGTTATATATGCTTAATTTGTGAAGCATTACTAATGTATTGACACAACCAGAATGAAGATATTTATTAATCAGAATTATAAAAAAGTTTTACAAAGATAATTGTCTTCGAATGCAATTTTACAAAGATAATTGTCTTCGAATGCAATTTTAAAGGAAGGTATTATCTTAGAACGTGTACAATAAGTTGATGATAGAGTAATGCAATTTTAAAATATTTATTTTTCCTTCAAAAGTAAAACACAGATATAAGAACTCAATTAAAGAAGTATCTCGCTATTTTCATGCTACAATAAATTATAAAGGAATCCCAATTTCACGAGTTAGTAAGAAAACAACTTTTCGTAGGTGATTGCTAATATATTAAGAATAATCCATGCACACAAACTTAACATTAAGCCTTAGTCATTTTCATGAAGGTATGAACAAAACTTTTGGTCCATAAAAACGTGCAAAGAAGACGCGAAGTCAAAGTTCAGCATCCATTAGCCAAGATACGTCTCATCTTATTAAGAGAGGAAAATTCAAATTCATAAAAGCTTTATCAAAAGGAATCTCATCCCTAAAGTGCTCCATATTGTACTCAACTTCTTTATATATGTGAGAAGTTTAGTTCCTTTGTTTAAGAAAACCTTACCTGTTAACACCACGATTTTATACAATAATAAAATAATGACTTAATTAATAATCTAAAGTAAAAGATATTTAATGATTAACAAATACTAGTAAATGACAAAATGGATGATAATAACAATTAAAATAATACTTTTAAAAAGTAATTTATTAAAATTAATTAATTATCTTAAAATTAAGTAATTAAAAGTAAATGTTGATGATATTAAGTGGTTATTTTTGGTGAACATGCTATTATTGCATTGGTGGGTGTGTTAGTGTATAAAAAACATTGTTATTTGTAATTTTTGTTTTATTGAATAGTTCCAATCTTGTTTGATATTATTGCAAAACCATTGCAATGGTGAATGATGATACATTGGTATTGAAGGGTGAGATGAGTCAAGCGTTAAGCTTGATGAAGAAAACTTTTTATTCTAACAAAGAAATCTTTCTTCGCGAACTTATCAAGAATGCTTTTGATGTAAGTTACTTTTTAAGTTTGATTTTATTTTTGTACATTTATTTTCTAGTACTATTATCGATAAATGTATGTCTCCACAGGCTCTGGATAAAATTCAATTTGAGAGACTCACGAATATAAGCATTGTAGATGATGAATTGATTATTAGATTGGTCCCTCACAAGGCTACCAAGACACTTTCTATCATCGATAATGGTGTTGGCATGAACAAAGATGGTAGGCAGCTAACAATGTTTCATTTTCATTTGCATTGCATTGCATGATTATTAATGGTTGTTTCCTGTGCATGTGTTTATTTTATATCTACTCAATCATTTGGGTGTTGGCTTCTACTCTTCTTATTTGGTTGCTCATAAGGTTATCGTAACCTCTAAGTGTAATGACCTTGATCAATATATTTGGGAATCCCAATTCGATGCCTCCTTCATTGTTAATAAGGACATTAATGCTCAAAAAACTTTCAAGGGGAACCAAAATCACCATCTTCCTCAAGAACAACCAGATACACAAATTATAACTCGTTCCCATTTTTTTTTCTATTTCATTTGTTAACTCACTTTTTCTTTGTTAGTTGGAGTTCTTAGAGGAGACCACCATCAAAAATCTCGTTAACAAGCACTGCCAACTTATTACCTATCCCATTTACCTTTGGAGTGAGAATACCAAAGACCATTGACAACTTATTAACTTTTGGTTACATAAACAAGAGATGGAGAACAAAGTTGTGGCTAAAAAGCTTGGGAATCACTTACCGGATGATCTTGCATTCTCAATTCTTTTCAAACTTCCTTTCAAATCTCTCAAGAGATTTGGAGGCCTATACAAATCATGGGCCCTCTTGTTTGAAAATTATCATTTCATAGATCTCTTTCGTACTAATATCACATCTAATCGTCATTCCTACTATGATGACACATCTATTCTTCTATGTTTCGAAGAATTTGGTCCTGACTTTAACACATATAACTTATTTTTACCTCATGGTGAGAGGTTTCAACATATGGACAAATTAAATTTTCCAAATCTACAAGATGATCACGAGTTTCAAAAACTTGTTTTGGGTTCTTCTAGTGTTAATGGAATTGTTTGCATTTACCAGTATAAGAATCATGTTTATTTATGGAATCCAGCTACAGGATCATTCCTTACAGTCCAATTGAGTATGTACCATTTCATGTCATACCTCTAAGTGAATATGTTGGCTTTGGTTATGATTGCATTGAAGATGATTATAAGGTGATTAGAAGGGTGAGCCATATAAACGCAAGTGACTGCTATACTGAATGGGATTACACACCCTTGTTTGAGATTTATAGCTAAGAAGTAAATCTTGGAGGAAAGTTAAAATTGATGGCACTCTTTCTTTAGAATATGAACACACTGGTTGTTTGTACTTAGATGGAATGTGTCATTGGTTATCTCTTAAAACCCATTATAGTGGTGAATACTTGGTATCATATAATGGTCCATACTTGGTATCATTTGACATGAGCAATGAGGAATACTATACAACCCTTGTGCCCTTAGAAATACCTTCAGAAGAATGTGATGGTTTTGCTTTTAGTTCTATGGAGAGATACTTATTTCCCTTAAATGGGTCAATTGCTTTGCTGACTAATTATAATCGTACAGGTAATATTTACATATATATTTTGGTTGAACTTGGTAAGAAAGAGACATGGAATAAACTCTTCATTCTTGGACCTTTACCGTACTCTGCAAGACCTTTTGGAGCAGGGAGTATGGGAAATATACTCTTTGAAACAATAAATGAACAAGAAGAAGACAGTGAACTGTTTTGGTTTGACATAAGTACAAGCAAAATTATAAAGATTGGTCTTAAAAAGGATTTTGGTAGATTTTTTATTGTAATTTACAGGAAAAGTATTTTTCAAATTGAAGGAATAAGCAATTAATTATTTTCCTTGTTCTATGTAACATAAGCCACTTATGACTTATTATTAAAGTTTTCTTTTTACATGTCTAAACTCGCTTGGCAATTTCAAATTATAAGAACTTGATAAATTATCAAATTCTTTGATTTAATGTCTTTTTTGTCTATAATATGATATTAGTTATATTTCAAAGTTAAAAATAATTTTTTATCTTTAAACATAAGTTATATATATGAAATGAAGAGAAACTTGTTTATAGCTTCAATTGTCATTAAGGTTTTTATGTCCTATAAAACCTGAAAAATATAAACAAATCAACCACAAAAAACTTCAGATATTTGATATCTTTTTCTTTGAATGAGATTTCAATTCCAGTTATAGTTTCATTAGATATCTTTGTGAGAAAATAAAACAAATAAGACCTCTCTAAATGCTAGAAAAGTAAGAAAATCATAAATGATAATTTGAATATACACTATTTCTTACATTATATTAAAGTTGTTCAACGAACGATTTATAAAGAAGTAAAAACCAGAAATATTACAATAATATATCCAGATGCTCGGAAGACCAAATTTTAGTTAGTTTATCAGAGTAAAATAATTTTATAATGATATTATTATGTTTATTTAATGTTTTTTTTCAAAAAAACAAAAATAATTTTTAAGAATAATGAAACAATCAAGTTAGTTGTTTTTATTAACCAATGTTACTTGTTAGTATAATAATTTTTGTAAGAAGACACAAATCTACAATCAATATCCCTCTCTCTTACATTTTATCACCTTGTAAGTTAATTTTAATTAATGATGAAAATTCAAATTGTAAATTTTTAATAAAAATATAACCATGGTAGAAAATTTATCTTATGGAACTCAATGTGAATTAATTTGAAGTATTATTTAATTACACTGTATGAGTGAGGTAGATTAAAGTAAATACTAGCTAATAAATGATAGATTCTGAATCTCCCGTCAAGTAACATGATTTTTAGACCCAAACTTTGACAACAGAGTTACATAGTTTCTTAATTCACCTGATAAATGTTCGATCATACAATTTTTTCTTTATTGTGCTCTTATCAGAAGGAATAACTCTCCATTTATGATGATAACATCTGGGGACTCTCTCACAACCTATGGCTTTAGAAGTACTAATCTGGTTTATATCAACCTCCTTCCCCAATAACCTAGAGGTGATAGGGTAGTTTATAATACCTTAGCATTTCTCCAAAAAAATCTCACCAATTCCGAGTAAATTGTTTGTGGCACAAGAAAGAATAAGCTAAATTAGCTCTATTTATACTAATTTTATCTTTCCAAACTTTTAAAACTTGATATTAAAATAGGTTAGACATACCAAATTATTGAAACTTGATATTAAAATACCTTAGACATATCATGAATGTCTATAAAGATCCTAATCATAACTATAATTTAAACATAACACATGAATGTCTTATTCCTAAAAGTCATATAATACACGTGTCTTGTTCTTTGTAAAAGGTGAAAGTGATATATACTTACGACCAGGTAATATACCTGCATTATCAAGTATTGCCAACATGAAAAAATCTGGAAATCGCAGTATTCTAAATATTGTTGTACGTGTACTCAAGTCCAATAGCTACTTGCTGAATTTTTTTTTTTAATAACTAACAATAAATTAAATAACTAACAATATAATTCAGTTTAGTATTGGACGTGTGTTAATTATAAAAACTTGTGAATACATTGTGTAGAGGACTTAACATTCAATAAAAGTTTAAAACTCTTTAAACATCTTCAACATCTACATAACATCACCAAAACAAGGAGTCACACTACCTATCAATTCTTTGCTCACATATAATACACAATCATCACAGATTTAAAAACAAAACAAATATCACACAAAAATAAAGGTAAGCTAGAGAGTTTAAAAAAAATGTATATTCATAAATAAAATTTCTTTCTCAACCAAACAAGGACAAATTACGCTTTCGTAATTCATTTCATATAACATTTTCATTATCATATCTTTACAAAAACTCATAGCATACATATCACTACAAGATAAAGGTTATTTAGAGACCAATTTTTAGCTACCAAATGAAATGGTTACTAATTGTGATCAAAATAGTCATCAAATTAGATTTTGGTTGCTAAATAACTACAAAATATAAGTAATGATTGAATTTAGTGACCAATTAAGTTAAGATAATTGGTATCTAACATTAGCTACCAAGGTTTTAATGACCTATACCATTAGATTCTAAATTAGTCTCTAACATAATTAGATACCAATTTAGAATCTAATGACATAGGTCACTAAAACCTTGGTAGCTAATGTTAGATACCAATTATTTGACTTAATTTATCACTAAATTCAATCATTACTTCTATTTTGTAGTTATTTAGCAACCAAAATTTAATTTGGTGACTATTTTGGTCACAATTAGCAACCATTTCATTTGATAGCTAAATATTGGTCTCTAAATAGCTTTTTTCTTATAGTGTATGTTGACCACATACAAAGACATTGAACCCTCTACTTAAAGAAAACTTATGCATTAAGTTAGACTCAGAGGTTTACACCTATCATATATCATTTCATTTGTTTGGATCAGTTCCTATTTTAAACCTCAAATACATTGTGTTCTGATTATTTCCTATTTCAAACCTCAGACACAATTTCCATATGCACAGGGTTAATCCATATGTCCTATTTCAATAAGCTCATGTTTCAAGCCTCAGACATGGTCATATGAACCTCTTTCGACTCTCACCACCTGGTAATCTTTATCTATATGATTCCAATGTAGCAGTAAATTCAAGATACCTACTTAGATCAAATCCTCAAATAATGCACATCTTAACAATCTCAACACGGTTATCTCCTGAAGATACTATGTCTCAATCACCATTCCATATCATTCACAAACATTGATACTAAAGTATACCATATATAAACATTCATTTCATTTAATTAAAATTCATCCACTTCATATTTAATAAAACAAATAATTACATATCTATTAAAAACATTCAAACTAGCTTCTCTTACCTGAATTCACAATGAACTCCAAAAACCTAAAATCACGGACAACTCAATCTAAGATTTTGATCAGACAGTTGCTCTAATTGCCCCGCCACAAGTCTGATGGTACGATCTGATCGTAAATCTGATAACAAATGAGATATGAAATCTAAAGAGAAGGCATAAAACTTTAAAGGTAAATGATTTTAAAGAGATGACGATTTTTATAAGAATGAAATTGAATATCTTCTTAAAGAGAAAGAGTTGATAGTTGTTATAAAAAAAAGAAAATTAAATAACTGATTTTCCTATTCTTATGGAATTTTCTCTTTTTTATTAAAAAAAATATTTAGGTGTCATCTTATTTATCTCTAAAGCTAAACTTTAGGTTGTAGTATGTTTTTATTTTAAAGCTATTTTTTAGGGTATTACACCAACAACTATTGTTGCCTACCTAATCAATAGATGCTCCTTAATAGGACTGGATATAAAGACTCCTAAGAAAATCTAGTAAGGACTTCATGAAACCTTTGGAAATTTATGAATCTTTGTTTATGTTGCCTATACTGATATAAGGCAAGGAAAAATGCATAAGTATGCAACTAAATGCATGTTTCTTGGCTACCTCGAAGGTGTTAGAGGATATTGTTTATGATGTCTTGATCTATGATTCAAGATGTGTATATCATTAGGTAGGATGTCATCTTCAATCACACTAATGATGCGGAATTCCCAAGCTGGAGGTGCAAAATAGGAATTGGAAACGTCTATGATAATGGAGGAAGGGCTTGGGTTGCAGGATCATTACTCAAGCTTCAAATAAGAGTTCTTGGATGAACTCAGATGAACATGATCTTCAAAAGTTTGCAGATAACTTGAAAATGAAAATAGTTAATGAAAATGCAAGAAATAAAGATAATGCTAGGAATTAGAAGACCACCTTGCGCCACCCAAATCCATGAGATAAGCAAAATGGTGATTCGTCACCTGTGGTCTAGTGATAAGTACCAATTTTGAGTGTTTTATACATGAGAAAACTTGAGTACTTGTGGGTTTAAGTATTCTTTAAGATAGTAATTACCCCCAATTTGAGAGTTTTTGGATCTAAATTTATGTTTTGAGTCCTAAGTTAAAGAAAATCATTTTATCTCAATTATTGTGAAATTTCAGGTATAAAAGAATGAAGAAAATGAGAGATTGGAAGATTCGTGGAAAAAAGAACTAAAAAGTTTAAAGTAAAAATTTGCCTAAGAGAGGAGGAGCCTGCCCAGATGAAAAGAGTTCAGAATGTAGATCAGATGCAGAGGTTGTCCCGCCCAGGCGACACTAAGCTCGTCCCAGGCAAAGAGGATCTCATCCGGGCAAGATCAGTTCAATGAGCACCTTGAATTTTCGCTTAAGCGAGGTGTGTCTCGCCCAGGCGAAATACCTTTTTGACAGAATAAGGACAATGTTCGCCTAAGCAAAATTTGGCTAGCTCAAGCAAAAAGTCACTTAACTTAGGCCTGAAAACGAGTTTAAAAGGACAATTTTAGGTTTTCTGAGGGATCGAAACCTGGAGGAACGAAGGCAGACGGTAGGGATGAAAGCAAAGCACCAATTCTCTTCTTCTCTAAAGATCTTCCTTTCCTTGGGTTCTAATGGCTACCATGGGTAGTTAATTCTTCATCTTTGGTATTAAATGTAATCTTTTGAACTCATTTGTATTTTGGTGATATTTATGTATAATATTCAGTTTCTAATCAGTTTTGGTATTTTTCATCATACGCTTATTACTAGATTTTATCTGATCAATAGAATCTTGATTTTGATTCTTGGATTTAACTGGAAAGTATTTTTAGGTTTCTGACCTAGATGAGAATATTCAATATATTGGAATACTAGGAATACGTTTCGATGTAATTATTGCATTATATCATTTGTTCTTAATGCTGGGTAATTTACTAAATAGCTCAGGGTTCACTAGAGTCATTTCACCTGGGTGTCGCCTGAGCAAAAATTGAGGGTGCTCACTTGAGTGTTTTTGCCCGGTCGAGGCAAGTCTCGCCTAAGCGAGAAGTCACTAACAAGGTCTGCCATGTCAACCTAGCCTCAGTGAGATGGGCTCACTCGGGGAGATTTTCGTGTCCTGTTTTTAAAAACTGCAGAACCCTAATCGAAGAGCTCGCTTTACTTTAGCCCTCACCCTTGCCCGCCACCCCTTGCTCAATCTCTCTCTCAATCTTTAATTTCCACCGCATAATCTTCGAGGTAAGTGTTTCTTGGTCTCAATTTCTCACATTTGACCAATTGATTTCCTTTCATAGGTATGTTTTGGTTATGGAAAACCCTAAATCCCCTTTTGGTTTTGACTGGTTAATTAGATGTGAATGTGTGAATATGATGAGTGTTTTGAAGCTAGTACATTCGATTATATGCATTTAGAACATATTTGTAATTGATTGGTGGTTTGGAATGTTAGCCTTTACTCATTTTGGAAGTTTTATATGTTATGCATGCCAAGTGTTTGAAGAAATGGTTACATTGAGAATACTTGAGTATGAGATAGCTAGGAAGAGGTATATAATGTACATGATTCATAGTGCTTGTAAGGCTATTGTTCATTTTGCAGATGGGTAGAACAAAACCACCGTTGTTGGAACTTCAAAAGGCACATCTGCTGGCCCTTCTAAGGGAAAAAGAGTGAGGAAAGACCCATCTGGGAAACAGCCTACTAGAAAGATATTCAAGGACAAAGAAAAGGAAAAGCGGTATGAGAATATCAAGAACTGGTCTTTTATCCTTGAGAGGAAAGTCCAGCTGAATGTAGGGGATCATGACCAATTCTTGCATGAACTCATGAGGAGGAATTGGATGAAACTGGTTAATCCTATGCCTAATTTGACCCTGAAGTGGTCTATGAGTTTTATGTTAATGCTTGGGAGGGGAGCCAGAGTGTTCAGGAGCGAAGATCAAGAGTCAGAGGAAGATGGGTACCATTTAATCCTTAATCCATAAATACCTTTCTTGGTAACCCATTTCAGTTTGATGATGATGATGAGTGTACATACCAGATGTTGAGAGCCAGATATGATGGGTTTGATAAGACTCAAGTAGCTAGAGCTTTATGTTTGAGAGGTCATTCTTATGAGATAGGACCCACTGGCAGACCACTCATAATTAAGAGAAAAGACATGAAGACACTCGCTCAAATCTGGATGACATTTATCCTGGAACACATAGTGCCAATAGGGCATGTCTCAGACCTTAACATGCCTAGATGTTATTTGCTTTACTCTTTTCTGAGGGAGGACTACTTAGTCAATGTGGCAAGAATCATATCTGATGAAATCTATAAATTTGTGAACCTAGAGATGAATTCGAACAATGAAAGAGCTAAAGGATCTCTAGGGTTCCCTCCACTCATCACAACTCTATGTGTAGCACATGGTGTTGAGGTCGATCCGACAGTCAAAATTAGACCTACCATTGATGCATGGTATATACAGTATTTCTATGTGAATTCTGAGGAAAGCCTTCTGGCGGCTCAACAACCACCATCCCCTCATCCTGTAGTTAAAAAGCAACAATTTGAGCATGCAGAATATTCAGTTGCACCACCCCCTAATGCAGTGCTCTTTGACCAGTTATCATCCATTAGAGTTTCTTTGCAGCATATGCGGCTGGAACAGAGCGCCAACAGAGCATATTTTATTCTCTTCATACCGCAATTTCTCTTAGCTACCTATTTTGAGCTGGAACAAAGTGCAAATAGAACCTATTTTGAGATATTCAGCTGCAACAAAGCTCAAATCATAGGAGCATGATGCATATCCACCATGGGTTATATAGTGGTGTACCTCAAGGCCAATACAACCCATGGATGGCCCTTGACCAATTTAGCTCATATGTGGCATGGCCTGAGGATAGACCCACTTTCTTAGGGAAGGTGGAGCAGCATTTGCAGGAGCAGGGATATCCAAACTGCAGCAAACGAGGAGGAAGCAGATCAAGGACATTAGGATGCATAATTTGACACCAACTTTGATAGTTAAAGGGAGATTAATTCTATTCCTGATAAAACACTAGTTTCTGTAATTAAATATTGTAGTATGCTTGTGATTGAATTTCCATTTAGTATTTACTTTTGTTATTTTTATTTTTTAAATGATGTTGGATGTAGTACTTAGCATAATCTTGTGGGTGAGTAGATATTACACTCAGTGATTGTTCTAAGTCAACTCAGTTTATTGAATTGGGAAAGATTAAGTGGATTAGAATTGTTGAGTTAAGTTGAGTAGGAGATTGATGCATGAAAATTGAACAGGATTATGACTAGAAGAAGGCTTGATAAAAATTGAGGAATTAAACTAATTAGCCAAGTGAGTTGTGAATCTTTAAACAGTTGAGAGTTTTACTGAGTAATGTGTCAAGTTGATGTTGCCTGATTTTTGTGTTATTTTACATCACAAATGAAAACATGGAGATGATTAAGACACTTTTGTATATAGACACTTAAACCCAGAGCCAAATAGCCAACCAGGTACAGTTTATGACCAATTTTTTTTTGTGATCACCCTTTGAGTTGAAATTTTCTTTATTGCACCCTAACCTTCAATTGATATATAATTTTTCACCCTTGTAGCATGCTTAGTGTCGCAACTGGGGCCACGACGGGGATGACGAACAAAAATATAATTTTTAATTTTCAAAACAGAGGAGTTGCCACCATAATTTATTAAAGGAAAACTATGGAAAACCGAAAACAAGATAAGGCAAGTTCACAAAACCAGATTTAGAGTCCGAGAGTCGGTTACGTGTGAGGAAGGTACTAGCACCCCACAACGCCCATCCTAGGGCGGTACCTTTAATTAAACGAGTAAAAGAGTGTGATTTTCTGAATATCTATTTTCTCTAAGAAAAGAAATAAAAATGCAAATAATAACAAACAAAATATATATATATATTAGAAAGGGGATCCCGACAAGGATTTGACCTCGCTCCTACGTATCTCTATTGAGGATACAGAATCAGGGTTATGTAGTTCTTTGCTGATAAGATTGTTGGTTGTCTTGATATATTTTTTTTGAAATTTTCGTAAGCTTGTGTTTGAAAGTAGGGTAAGTGAATGGCGTCAATGTCAGGTTTAAAGCCTAGGCTTTGGATAACAATGCAAGGTTTAAAGCCTAGGCTTTGGATAACAATGCCAGGTTTAAAGTCTGGGCTTTGAGTAAGGTGTCAGGTTTAAAGCTTAGGCTTTGGGAAACAGTGTCAGGTTTAAAGTCTGGGCTTTGAGAAACAGTGCCAGGTTTAAAGCCTGGGCTTTGAGTAACGGTACCAAGCTTAAAGCCTGGGTTTTGAGAAACGGTGCTAGGTTTAAAACCTGGGCTTTGAGAAACGGTGCCAGGTTTAAAGCCTGGGCTTTGAGAAACGGTGCAAGGTTTAAACCTGGGCTTTGAGAAACAGTGCAAGGTTTAAAGCCTGGGCTTTGAGAAACAGTGCCAGGTTTAAAGCCTGGGCTTTGAGATATATATCAAATTCGGTGTTGAAAAATAACATGCAACAGTTATATATAACATAGAATTGACACTTTAATTTTAGCAAGATCATGCATGCAAAAACAGAACATGACTGAATGAATTCATGGCAATGCAAAGCTTAAATATGTGAGTTTTAAGTGGTGCACGGTGACTTTTTTAGGTATTTGTGGGGACAGGTTTGGAATTCAGAAAAGTGTGGGTACAAACCCTAATTAATAGAGGTGCAGAAAGTAACCCCACCAATCAGAAACTCAACTTGGGTTAAGGGCATTTTGGTAATTGAGAAGAGTATGGGTGCATAACTTAATTAATGAGGGTGCAGGCCACCAATTAGAAACTCAACTTGGGCTAAGGACATTTTAGTAATTGTGGATACTGTGGGTGTAAATATAGATTAATGGAGGTGCAGGAAGTATCTCCTACCAATTAGAAACTCAACTTGGGCTAAGGGCATTTTGGTAATTGTGGAGAGCTGGAGTCTAAATCCTAATTAATGGAGGTGCAGGAAGAATGGCCCAACTCCTATACCCTAAGCCACCACCACCTTTCTTCACCCATGATGAACCAAAAGCGACAGCAGTGATGAGAAAGGAGCGGTGACAACGGCGCCGGGCCGGTAGCGCCGGGCAGCGGCGGCGGTATGGTATGACGGCGGCGTGAAAAAAATGACGGTGACTTGGAAAGTCGTTTTGGGGCTCTTTTGGAGTGATTTTTGGAGCATACATGGATAAACTACATAGAAGAATGTATGGAAGATGCAAGATGATGAATTTTTTATTATTTAATAAATAAGAAAAAAAACAAAACGTTATAAAGAGCAAAAGGACCTCCTTTTTTTATTTTTTTTATCTTTATATGAAAATGAAATGATGAAGAAATAAAAAAAACCATCACAGAAAGATAAGAACACATGATTTACAAATTTCAAACTTCAAGATCCATATGAAAATCTAAAGCTTACAAATCATACCTACGTTCTTTAAAAATGATAGTCTCATTTCCAAAAGTTTCTTACTTCTAGTTTTAAACTGAGTGTGGATAGTAAGACAGGAGAATCAATCTTCTCTACTTTTTCTCTCTTTTTTCTCTATTTTTAATGTGTTCTCCCTTTATCAGTGATCCTCTCTTTCTTTTTTTTCTCCTCCTCTCTTCTCTCTTTTTTCTCGTTCTCCCCTCTCCTTTTTTTCTGTGTTTTCCTTATCAGTCTACTTGCAGAGTTCTGTTGGAGAAAGAATAGGGATGGTAGAGATTTTTATGGGATTTTGGGTAGTTAGAGAGTTGAAAGAGTCTCTCTTTTTCTTTTATCGTTATTTTAAAATTTTGTATTATTTGTTTGTTTTATTATTTTAAAAAAAACATTAACGAATGAAAAAAAATCTAAACTACTCCACTTTTTTATTTTTATAAAATTTATTTAAGCATAACCCTTTTTATTTATTTATTTATTTATTTTAAAACTTGCAAATCAAGTTTGGAAGCACTTATTTTTATTGTTATATTTGTTTTTATTATTATTTATTTATTTATTTTAAATTTTCAGATTCTGTTATTTTAATTTAGATATTTTTGTTATTTTCTTGTTATTTTCGCTTTTTTTATTATTAATTATTTATTTATTTATTTATTTATTAAACAAACCACCTCATCTTTTTTTTTTTGGAAAAATTCAATTTTTTATTTTTTTTTTTTTTTTTTTATTATT
>Ga0209489_102780_pt1 | contig 34995 bp, 17 predicted proteins | sample SiratrowhiteBW_FD_187527 | JGI IMG/M metagenome (GOLD analysis project Ga0209489, IMG submission 187527) | Root nodule microbial communities of legume samples collected from California, USA - Siratro white BW (SPAdes) (version 2) | ecosystem: Host-associated > Plants > Roots > Nodule | place... | reverse complement strand
CACTTGCCAAAAAAAAAAAAAAAAAAAAAAACACTATCATTCTAGAATAAAACTCCTTTTCATATGTTTGTTCTTTATACGGGTTTCGTCCCTTTTTTCACCGACGTTTTGGCTCAAGGTCCCCTACCCTATATTCAACTTTCGATATTAGCACGGAATTATGAAAACTACTCACAAACCATGGGTAGAAATAATGTAGTTTCACTAAGCCTAACATTATAGAATATATTCCGTCATCATATTTAGTTTTATTGGTAGAAAGAACTAAAATGGGTAAATTAATTAGAAATATAAACGACCAAAATAAAAAGTGTTAAAATGTAAAAATGATCAAAAGAGAAATTGCTAAAAGTACTAGTGACAAAGAAAGGGCATTTTAACTTAAATTTATGGTTATATTTGATTATTTAAATGAGTTACATTTAAGTTGAGTAATCATTTATGAATAATAATATATATTGAATTCGTTAATGTACACTTACATTTAGTCAGAGTACGTTTACAAGTCATGATAGAGATTGTCTTAAAATACTTATGTGTAACGAGAAAGTCTTTCTATTATAAGAAAAAGAAGAGTTTAAATTGTTGTATTTAATCTCATATCAGAATTGGAAAAGTCACGCGACCTTTTAAAGTAGTCATGTATCTTGTGTTTTTAATCTTGATCATTCATGGCTAATGAAGTATCAAATTCGTGATTTTTTTTATAAAGAACCTTTTTAATAATAAATAAATAAATAAATAATAGTAATAGTAATAAATAATAAAAAAATAAAATAATATTATAATAAATTATTTTATTCTTATTCCCTCTGTATTTCTTTTTCAACTAAATATTCTTTAATCTCAATTTTTCTTCATTTTTTCTTTTTCATTTACTCAAGTTTCCTCTATTTCCTTTTTCTCTTCAATAAGAATTAGTAGATATCATTAATTATTTCTTGATATAATAATAATAAGAAGAAGAATAATAACAAAAATAAAAATAAGAGCCATTTCAAAAAATTGAACACGAGTAGTCTACTACTACACATGAGTTGACGGTTTCCTACAATCCAGAAAATTGAAGACACGGAACTTGTCTTAGGAGCAAAATTTATGATGGGACCTATCGTTTATAGATCCTTGGACTTAGGTATGTATAGTAACCTCAAGAAGTGAAATCAATTTATTCTCCATTTTACCTTTTTTGGTTCAAAACAAGTATTCATTTTACCTTTTTTTTGTTCAAAATAAGTATTCGGGCCACATGGGATACTAGGTTAACATGTTTCCAATTCACAAGGTAAAACATTTTTTTATGCACCATAACTTAATCATGAATTAATCTAACTTAAATATACTAATTTATTTTTATGTTGCCCATAATATATGTTATGCGGTTTTCGTGTGGTTTGGAGTTTCTTAAGGTTTGGTTAATGATATTGCTCATTACTTTATCAATTTTAGCTTGTTCTTAGAAAATAAAATGTTCATCTTGCTAAGCAATTTTTTTGACGTGTAATATGGTCTATCTAAATTATGCATAACAATATTGAATTAAATTTTTTTATTTAATTTTGATGGCCATTTTTAACTTGTTGAAATTTAGTTTGTAAACTTTGATTTAAAACAATGTTCATTATTCTTTTTAGACTTGTCTATTAGTCCTATAATTATTTCTTTAAGTTGACCTTATTAGTCCTACAAAACTCACAAAAATGTTCACTTTAGAAAAGTATTTTTATTTGAATAGAAACGTTTTAAAGGAAGACAAATAATTATAGTCAATAAAAATCCATGGAAAAAGTAACTTATTATACTAAATCTAATTTTGGTTTATTGAACACAATCCAACTAATACTAAGACTAACGAAAAACAGGAGCATGGACAGTAAGCCAGTGAAATTGAATTATGGTCATGAGAGATTTAATAATTAATTTTACGTGGGATTATATATATGCTGAAATAATTCTGGTTCATTATTTGAATAGTACAATAAATCCACGAAGAACAATTTGAAGATTAAACTGTATGTAGCAGGAGAGTGATGATCAAAGTGATGTAAAGTCAAGGCAAGAATCTGATGAGTCACCTTATCAGTATAATTGTGATAATCAGTAACTTGGGGAATAGGGTTCCACATAGTGTCCCTCCTAACTTTAGTGCTACTTTTTCACTTCTATATTGTCTTCATCTGAATAATGCACCTAACGTGAGACCCGGATCAAGCAACCTCCTCTTATCCTCATCACAGTTTTTTCTAAATCACCAGATGATAAAAGATCCAACGCCATGGATCTAAGTGAAACTTGTTTAGACTGAAAATTATAATTATTCTGACCTTAAATTTATCAACATAACATATTAGATTTAATCACCGCATATACATGTGAGGTTTTAAAGCTTGGTATTTCGTCTCGATTTTGTTCTTTTGGAGAATTAAGAAAAAAAAACATATTTAAATTGTTCTTAATTTATGATTTAGGATTTAGAATTTGTCTTTAAAGGAGAAAGAGATCATCTTTAAAGAAAAAAAGTTCTTATCTAAAATCACTGTTTCATTCCACATATGAAATTAATGTTACAATCTCAACTAGTAACTAACTCTAATGATGATATGTAATAAATTTGAGGTCGAAATCTTGATGGTATCGTGTGGATGGAAAAAAAGATTTTAAAGAAAATTTCTCATTTCCTTAATTATTGATTGAAGTGAATGGAAAAATAATTCTAAAGATGAAATTCCTCAATTTTTTGTTAGAGAGTTTGTTTGGATATATACGTTTTTGAGTTAATTTTCTAATTTGTCTTTCAAAATGAAATAATGATAAAAATTCAAAGTTTAAAGTTAATAATAACTAGATTAAAACAATAATCATCCTCCTCTAGTTGGATTGATAGACTGAACTGGAAAAAGATTTTATATAATTATCTTTAACTAAAAATTTAGTTATATAACTTCAAATATATAGATCTTTTTATTGGTTTTGGAGAATTAGTTTAAGAACGCCAATAATAATATCGCTATATATTTTGAATTCTGAAGAGTAATAGAAACATAAAAAGTTAGAGAGTAAACCCCCGATGTCTAAAAATTTAAATTTTAGGCTAAAATATGTTTTAAGTGTCAAAAAGTTTATAAATATTTTATTTAATTCTTAATAAAAAAATCCTTAATTTCTATTCGAAATATTTACCGATTTTGTATATAATATTACATTGTATATACTAAATATTAGTCTTTAAATACTTTTTTTTCTTATAGTGTAATACATAATAAATAAATATATATATATATATATATATATATATATATATATATATATATATATAAGTCATATGTCAAAAAAAATCATTCAAGCTTAAAATTATTAGTATTATTTTATAAGTCTAGATCAAAATAATTTCTGAAAAAACAAGAAAAAGATTAATATCACTTTATAATTTTTCTTACAGGTTTTTCTTTAATATTTTACGAAGATTGCATAAATAAAAAGTAAATAATTTAATATTAAAAAAAAACTTGAATATTTCAATACATTTTTGGTTTAGCAATATAATTTGGAGTTAAAAAATAGAATATTTTTATTACAATAAAAGATTAATGTTACTTTATAATATTTCTTACAGCTTTTCTTTAATATTTTACGAAAATTGTATAAATAAAAAGTAAAAAATTTAATATTTAAAAAAAAATTGAAAATCTCAATACATTCTTTGTTTAGCAAGATAATTTGAAGAAAAAATTAGAATTATTTTTATTGTTATATTCTTTAATGTTATTTTCGTTCTTTTTTTTTTTGTTCGTTGTCTTCTTCTGGAGGTCTGTGTTGTTTGTAAGATCCCACGTTCATTTAGTAGCAGCCACAATCTTCTGTTTGTCCATATCTGATATCTGATTATTCTTGTGTGTGTGTGTGTGTTTTTTTTTTTCTAAATTGTATTCCTAAATTAAGCTCCTATAATAAGGTTTTCATAAATGTCCCACGATATTTTCTTAAAACAGGTATGGATTTAGAATTGTGTTCCTAAATTAAGGTCCTATAACTAATCTTCTCATTTTAGAATAACGATCAAGTTAATATTTAAAGATTTAAATATGTTGAAGTATGCTGTAAATCTAGAGATTTAATTTTCGTAACAAATGATTTTTGCAATCGTTTAATGTCCACTTATTTTACAAACATGTACTTAACAACGCGGTTTATATCTTTACTATATACAGTAAGAAAATGTATTTAAAATATAGTAATTTGGGTTTAACACAAGCGGAAAACTTCTTCTTTTATCTATGTTTATCATCTACGTTGGATTTAATTTTGTTAGATTTGGACCGATGATAAAATTATATACCATATCAGTTATATACATTTATGTAAGAACTTCTTTTATTTTCGTTTCATGTTTGTATTATTCTTGGTTTTCCTTCATCTCGTCATTGAAGTTATAGTCTCCTTATTATTTTCATAATTACCTCACTCTCATTATGGATGCATCATTATTATTGTCATTGTTATTGTTGTCCCTTATGGTTATTTAAGACTTCTATATATTTTTTTTATTGTCAATGTCAGATTTGAGAGTTTTTAATTCATCATGGTCGCTCTTGCCCCTAAGTCACAGTTGGTGTTTCCTTAGTCTTTTATGTAAGTACCTAATGTAATCATTATATTTGATTTTCTTTTCTTTGTAAGCATTAGTAGGGTGATTTTAAAAGGTTTAAATGAGCTTTATGTATATTATTTTATTTGTATGATTATATGTTGTGGTGATTTATTGTAAATGAGCATTCGCATGATGTTTTAATTGTATAAAATTTTTCTTTTTTTTTATGCATGTATGTATTGTAATTGTTGGTTTGTATTTCTTTTACTAATTTTATTTAAAATAAATATTATATTGACACACACATGGAGAAAACTTTAGTTCTCATTTGAGATTTACTACAAATTGTTAAACATTAATCATTTGTTCTAAATTTTGAATTGTCTAGTTGGATATATAGTTTGGAAAAATTATTTTTTATAGTTCGTTAATACATAGACATTAAGTTTAATCTTAAATTTGATGTAATTTTCATTCAAACCATTTGGTGTTGTTATGCAGGTATACATTTGAATGTGTAAACTCTTTGTGACTACTTTCATTTCGTGTATTTTGAAGACTAATATGAAATGCTGGTAAAATTTTATTAAATTTAGTATAATAGACTTAATTTCTATGTGTTAGTGAATTATGGAAAATGTTTTTCTAAATGTGTAGGACCACACTTTGAATTAAAAAAGCCAGAATCGCATTGCATGATTGTTGATAAGGGAGTTTGTAACATACGTAGTTATGGATCGAAGTTGAATGAATTCACGTCGCATTAATGACTTACATTTTTCACAATCCTATTAATCGCTTGACAAAATTCAAAACAACTACAAGAAGAATTTTTACAAATGATTTTGAATTTTCCAAATCCATTTTAATATTCCTCGATTTTTCTTCTTCTAGTATTATGACCCTATTTTGTAGCCAATTATTTAATCCTTTGAGTTTATTATTGGAAAGGCCAACCTATTAACTTCTTCATGTGTTTCTTTAAAAATATATAAAAGCTTATTATTTCCATTTTTCAAAAAAATCAGAACTTACATTGCTTGAGGAAGATTCATAGCCAAGCAATGTAGGCTTCTCTATTCTTTTTGTTTTTCTCATATTTCCTATCAGAGTTTTTATCCTTGTTTTGACTTTTTGGAAATTCAATTTTAATATGTCATCATTTTCCACAACCAAAATAAGATGTAAAATTAGATAAACTTGACTCAATTTTTCTGTATACATACCTTTTTTATGGAAGATTCTTTTCTTTGCTTCTTTTCTTCAAAAACTTCCTAAACTTTTTAGTCAACAAACTAAGAGTTTCATAATCATTGCATTCCTTTTATTCGTCTTCACTTACTTCCTTTTTCTAAACAACATTTTTCAGTACAATGCTCTTGATCTTCATATCACTACTCTCTTGCTCACATTGTTCATCTCCAACTCATGCTCCCTCAATTTTCCAAATAGCGATGAAGTTGTCAAGGTTTATAGATCTTTGGATTTAGAAATTGTTAGTACCTTAAGCTGCCAACTTCTGTCTAAACATTTCAATACTTTGATGTTCAACTTTTCCTTGTCACAAACTTTCCTTAGGCCAATTAGATGATTTACAATATGTGCCAACCATTTCTAAAAATTAACAATGGTCTCTCCTTATTACATATTAAAGAGTTCATATTCTTATATTAATGCATGTTTTCTTGTTCTCTTCAATTTAGTTGTTCTCTCTCATGTGTGACTTCAAGAATGTCTCACACTCCTTTGTAAAATTGCATTCAGAAAATTTAAAAAATTTGTCAAGATTCAAGGTAGCAGTTATTATATTTTTGGCCATACAATCATATTAAGCTTTCTTATTTTCAATTTCAAACCAAGGCTTTTCTGTAAGATCATTTTTAACTACTTGTTTAGGAATATAGGGTTCTTTTATTATGGCATCCCAGATCCCTCTATAGATAGACTCAAAAAAAGATTTCATTCTAACCTTCCAAAACTAATAATTAACACCCATAGGTGGTTTGTTAATAGAAGCACCTTTAACAGAGAGAAACTTGTTCTCGGCCATTTTCGAAAAAATAGGATCAGATCTTGAATATTATTCAAGAATCGGCTCTTGATACCAATTGTTAATATATGGAGGTTGAGTTTGAGAAGGGGTGAATTAAACTATCACAAATTTCTTAAAAACTTTAGAATGAATCTTTAGAGAACTAATCAATTTCATAATTTGGTTGTCCTTTTTTAATCTATTCAAAAACCATGACCACCAAAATAAGATTAAATCACATGAAGTAGTAAAAAGAAAGAGAGAGAAGAAGAAATACACAATAATTTTATACCGATTTACTATATTTCAAGAGCTATATCCAGTTTCTTAGCCACACCAACCAAGATCACTCTAAGACAATGTTATTACAAACAGTTGTCCAATACAAACAACAAAAGAATTTAACTTTTGAACCCTACAGGAGTGAATCTATAAACTAGTAACACCCTGATACTACACTGTGACTAGAAACCCTATTAAAAAACAACAAAAATGACAAAGAATTGAAGATACAATGGAAAGAATTCACCTAAACCATAACAAGCACTGCATGACTAGATTTTAGGTGATATGGAATGGTGATCGAGACATAGTATCTCCAGGAAACGAGATACCCATGTTTAGATTGTTAGGATGTGCATTGTTTGGGGATTTGATTTAAGGATGTATCCTGACTCTACTGGTACTTGGATTCACATAGATGAAGATTACAAAGTAGTGAGATTCGAAGGAGGTTCACATGGCCATGTACGAGGTTTAAAATATAAGTTGATCGGAATAGGACATATGCATTAACCTTGTGCATATAGGAACTGAGGTTTGATATAGGAACTTATTAGAGTAGACTGTATCTGAGGTTTGAAATAGGAACTGGTCGAAACATATGGATGATATATGACAGGTGCAAACCAGTAAGTCTAACTCAATGAATAAGTCCTCTAGAAGTAGAGAGTCTGGAGTCTTTATATGTGAGTCAGTATATGTATGATATGAGTTATTGTAAAGATGTGATAATGATAATGTGATATATGAGATGAATTATGAAAGCTTGATTTGTTGTAGTTTGGTTGAGATAGAAATTTAATTTATGAAAATACATTTTCTTAAAGGCTCTCTAGCTTACCCTTCTTTTTCTGTGGTGTTTGTTTTATTTTTTTAATAGCGATGATCGTGTGTTATACGTGCGTAGAGGATTTGACAAGTGGTGTGACTCCTTAATGAGCTCATAGAGAAGTTTTATTTTATTTTATTTTGTGATTGTATGAAGATATTTTTATTAAATCTTATGTGGAGAAATATATTTTGAAATATACACACTACAAGAAAAAAAGTTATTTATAGACCAATTTTTAGCTACAAAATAAAATAGTTGCTAATTGAGACCAAAATAATTACTAAATTAGGTTTTGATTGCTAAATAACTACAAAATAAAAGTAATGATTGTATTTAGTGACAAATTAAGTCAAGATAATTGGTATCCAACATTAGCTACCAAGGTTTTAGTCACTTATATCTAATTTGGTGATTATTTTGGTCACAATTTGCAACCATTTTATTTGGTAGCTAAAAATTAGTCTCTAAATAACTTTTTTCTTATAGTGATAACGAATGTATGAATATTTATATTTATATCTTTTATATAATTTATATGCAATAAAGTTCTTATTATACTAAAAATATGGGATGTTACACTTTCTCAATTTTGAAAATTACTTTAAAAATCGAGTTTCAAATTTAGTGCTAAATGAAATCAAATGAAAGAGTTATATATCTTTTAGTACGTTAGTTTTAATAGATTAAAATTGAGTTTGAATTTATTTATTTCACTTATGAAAAAAAATGGATTAAATTGCTAGTTTAATCTACTAAAATAAAATGGTTAAAATTATTCCGAAAGCACAAGAAAGTTTAATTATTAAAAATTGTGTTTAACATATTAAAACAAATTTCCATAACTACTCATGACTCTAAGTAATTATAACTTATTAAAATGACAACGTAATCAATTAAAATATCCTTTGGAGTCATTTTAGACTTTAGATAACAACATTTTAATGGAGTAAAGCATCCTTTAATTAATTAAAATTATCCCGTCACCAAGATAAGTTAAAAAAAAAATTAAAAAGCTTCTTATAAATAATTAAAGATCAAATTATCAAGAAATAAACTTACATGCAAACCGAAACAAAGACACACACTTAAAAGCATCTAAATTTTCAATCATGCTTTTAAATTTTCAATCTTCAACAATCTTCAAGGTTTGGATTCATCAAATAGTTGAGCACACTAGCAGTTTCAACCGTAAGAGGTTGGAAATTCTTATGAGTTCTTGATCTAAAATAAAATAATCAATAAATAATTTGTCTTGAACAGAGAATAACTTATTGATAATCTATAAATCCTTGAACTTGATGTGAGTTTATTTTATTAAGATGAAAATGAATTGTAATTCAATACGATATACTTAGGGTTTTCTCTAATAAATTGCAATATAAAATTTCATGATATGGATTGATAGCAATGAAGAAGAAGGAAATATTTATCTTTTTGCTTAATGAAACAAGAGTGAGGTAGTGAAGTCTAATTCCAACATTATTTATATCATATGTTTTTGTTCGATTAGCTTCCTCATTTAAAAATTACCAAAAATATTGTAGTGCTTAATTTTAACTTTTAGTTTAAGTTATTGTTAATTGATCTCACTTTATGCCTTATCTTTTATTTTACGTGTCTAGTAGTAGTATAAAGTTAGTGTATTTCTTAGTATTAAAACCAGTCCTATTACCAAAGCATGGCAAACTTTATGTGTTGACATTCACCTCTTTTAACGGTTCCTTTCTCTATTTCTCATTATCTTAGTATAGTCAAAGTTTGTAAAGCATGAAACAATATGTAAGATAATCTTGAGCAAATTAGCTTTAAAAAACTAGTGCTTTATCTTTTTTTAGCATAATAATGAATTATGTTAAAAAGTATATAATCAATTATGTTAAAAAATAATTGATTATGTTGGTCAAAAATTTGTTTGACATGTTTTACATATAATCGATTATTTCATGTAATAATCCATTACAGTAGGCAATCTGAAAAACTCAACCTTTAGGAATTAATCAATCAATTAGGTTTAATAATAATTGATTAAACTATTTTAAAAATATTTTTTAAGTAACTTAGTGAACATAATAATCAATTAGCATTAATAATAATCGGTTATTTTGGCTAGTAACCACAAAAATCTTTTAAAAATGAAGTTATCTCTCATTCATTGATATCATTTAATACTTCTTAAAATAGAGCTTTATTATTTCTTGACAGGGATATTCTAATAGTATTATAAATTTACATCTTCAATAAAAAAAGAAAGATTTCTCAAGGCTCATCAAAAGGTTTATCATATTGTATGTTGTTCTATTGTAAACTTGCTAGGTGATATTTGTCTTTTTTTTTCTATAATTTCATTTTTAAATCTTTGTACCAACGTTTGGTGTGCATGTAGGTAATTGATTTTTTTCATTATCTTTGTAAATTTTCTTGAAAGGTGTTTCAATAAGTGGTTTGTGTTCTTTTTTCTAGTTATGTAGGAGTTTCTTATAATTGGATAACTTAAGATTTTTAGTGAAAAATCCAATTAAGGTTTCTTGGATTAATTGGATGTAATTTCGAAAAGAATCGGATCAGTATAAAATTTTGTGTCTTTCTTTTTCATCTTTTTCTTATTATTTTGAATTATTTATTGTTCTTGGTCATCATTAAATTTTGTATTTAATTTTTATTATCAATAATAGTTTAAGAAAAAAATTCTTTTTAAAGGTCATTTTTAAAAAATCCACTCTCCTTTCTAGTTGTATTTTTAGTTTGTTTTTGTTTTACAATTGGTATCTAGAGTAAGTTGTTGAAATTTATTCAATTTTGATCCAAAATGACTAGTCATTCACAAAGATTTGTTGAGAGTGCATTTATAAACATTCTTCCTCTTTTTGCTGGAGAAAACTATCCTTGTTGGAAAATTAAGGTGAAAAATTTTCTTGAATTTATGATAAGGGGATTTGGGATGTAGTGGTAGATGGTCCTTTGAACCAACTAGAATTGTTGATAATATTGTGGTTCCTATGGAATTTTCTTTATGGACCCTTTATGAAAACAAAAGAGCACATTATGTAAGATCTAAAGAACATTATATCTTCTACTTTAACTCTTGATGAATTTTGTAGAGTTTCAATATGTTCTTCAGCTAAGGAAATATGGGATGTGTTAGAAGTCACTCATGAAAAGACCGAAGACATGAAGAGAGTAAGGAAAAATACTCTCATATAAGTGTGTGAGATGTTTAGGATGATGCAATGGAAAAACATATATAATGTTCAAAAGAGGTTAACTTATATAGTGGATCACCTACTTGCTCTTGGAAAGACTTTTGACAAAGAATAAGTCAACATTAAGATCTTGAAAAGCTTAAATAGGTCATGACAACCAAAGTTTACTACTATCTCTGAATCAAGATACCTCATTATATTGAACATAACCACTGTGTTTGCTAAGTTGAGGGAGCATGAACTACAAATAGGAACGTTAAAGGAAGAAGAAGAAGGAGAAGAAAAAAGTAAAACAATATAGCTCTTAAAGCAGATATCATAAAAATTGAGAGATGTATAGAAAAAAAAAGATGGACAATTCAGATAGTGAAAATCAAAATTTAGTTGTGAAGAAGTTCTCACAATTTATAAAGTATAAGAACAAGTCTGGCATGACAATGAAAAGCTACAAGAAGCAAGATCAAGGATCAACTTTTACATGTAACGAATGTGGTAAGAAAGGTCATATTAAACTTGATTGCCCTTTGTTGAAATTGAAAAATAAACTTGAATAAAAGAAGGAAGCAAATAAATACAATAAAAAGAAGAGAGGCATTACTGACAACGCTTCAACTCTTCAAGTAGCTCAAGTGAAACTGAAGAAGCAGAAGCCAATATTTGTTTGATGGTGGATGCAAAATCATCAAGTAAAATTAAAGTGAGTAATTCTAATTTTAAAATTTATGAAAACTATGATTAATTGCTTGATACATTTAATAAATTACATGAAGAAGCAAAAAGCCCCTCTTATTCAGACAAAATACTTAAATGAGATAATAAATTACTTGAGAATAGGTTAAACTAATTGCAAGATGAAAATGATGATTGAAAAATAGGTATTGATGTTATAGAAATTATTTATGAAAATGCTCATGTAATTGTAAATGAAATTCTCAAGAGAAAAGTCATAATATTGAAAATTGCATGAAGCATGTATAGAATACTTTTTGAAAACTCTTGCAAAATTCACATTATGGACATCAAATCTAGATACACTCCTATGTGATGGACAAAGTTGAAATTGGTTTTACACATTAAAAGAAACATAAAGCTTTTAATTTTTTTTTCAATTTCCAAAAACCATATACATCCGTGATAAACCTTTGATAATGTCTGATTTTCAAAATAAAACTAAGTTCCCCCTAATGTAGCATAGAGTCTAACCTAGGTAATATATATTTATTTTAACCACTTTCCTATTGCATAGTGATAAGAATAATGATAAGTTTTGGACCATTTTTCTGTATTTGGACTTATTGGTCTTTAATTGAAAGTTTGACTCAATTTGATAAAATTTCCAAAAATTTTCCAAACTTGAGTATGTTCCATATTTTGTTCATAACTTTTGCTATAGACCTCCGATTAACTTGATCTTTACGTAGTTTTGTAGATAACTCAAAGATCTACAAACATTGTTAGAGGATAAAAGGCCAAATTTGGACTGTAAAGTGGACAAAATCAGCCTTGAAGTTGGCGTACAAAATCTAGACAACACTTTGAGCGGAAATATTCAATTGAGGACAACTTAGTCATTTCAACCCAAATGAGTTGTGATCAAAACTGTGCGTTTTTGGTTTATTAGGGAAACATAGAGGTGGGCTTAGGCCACCTTAGGTTAGGAAAAACTAAATATTGAAGTGAGTTGTGTAGGGCAACAACCAACAATTTTTTTAGACAAAACTTTGAATACAGTTTTGGTGACTTGCTTCTTCTTAGCTTCTTCTTCATTTCTGGATTTTTATTTTCGTGTACATTTGCTTGTGCATTGTTATCCTTATATTCATTAGCTATTATTCATGTTCATTCCACCATGAGTGGCTATAGCTTTTCCTCAATCTGATCCCTAGAGGTTCTCCCGTTCCCGTTTATCCCTAGGTTCGCGTTTTGTATTGTTTTTCCGCAATTACCTGCTCATTTGTTGTTTTAATTTGATTGTTGAATTTAATGGTTGGATTGACTCTATAAATGAACGAATACAGTCCGATTGGAATGTATTGTGGAGTTCCCGAGTCAGAATCAAGTTGAATCGATGATGTTGCTCACCATGCAATTGCATTGGTTTGGCACAGTAGGTGTTCGATAAAATGCTTCGCAATCGTGGAGTGTTCGGGATGTTAAATAGATTTAGGATTTTGTTCTGTTTAACCCACGAATCTAATTGGGATTATGTTTAGGAGCTAGTGAGGGATTTGGGAGAATCAAAGGGAGACCGGGTTGATTTTCATTACGTGAACTTCTATATTTCGCTTGAATCATTTTTTTTTCTGTCTATTTTGTTTAAGTGTCGTACTTGCCAAACCCCTTGTGCTACTGTTTTATATTTTTAGTGACTGAGAACGTTCAAGTGGTCTTTAGAAGAATGACCTAGGTCAGCTATATTGCAAAATCTAGCTTCCTAATTTAATTTGGGACACGGTTGACAACGCGCATCACTAGGTCAAATCCTCAAAGACACATCTTGTATTGTATGGTTCCATTGTTTCATATTCTCCTTATACAAATTAAAAATGGGGAAAATAAAGGAATTCATAAATCAAAAACAATAAACGTAAATGAAAACAATAAATGTTAATGGAAACGAAGAACAATAAAGAAATAAAAAAGTAAAGCATTAGAAAATGAATGTTTCAAAAACAAAAGCAAATATTGACTGAAATTTATTGATAGAATTGATAAAAAAAATTGTAAACAAATGAAATCGAAAAGTAGTGACAACTAAAAACTGGAATTAAAAAGAAAGAAAATGATATTACAATAAAGAAAGATAAAATAGAGCAAGGACTAGATGGTTAAATGAAATTTCACTAAATGATGAAAGTAATACATGAATGTAAAACAAATTAAAACTAAAATTGGAATTTAAAACAAGTAAAATGTAGATGAACTCATTAAGCAAAAGGACTAAGTGTAACCACCAGATTATTGTAGGTTACATCAATTGTCTAATGGGGAAAGTCAAGTGGACCAAGTCATAATCGAATCATAGTGTTTGAGCTATTATACTCTTAAGTAGAAAGAGTTACGCCCTAACTATAGGCTATAGCTTTTGGTCTAGTGGTAAGCGCTTGATTAAACAATTGGTATTAGACCCAAGGTCAAGAGTTCAATTCCTAGTGAGACAATTGTTTAAAGGGAGATTGTTGCAAGTTGCACAATTGTCCTGTGGCGTAGGCCAAGAGGGTCAAGTCACAATCAAAGAGTTTGATTCCTAGTGGGACAATTGTAGAAGAGGAGACTTTTTCAAGTAGCATCAATTGTCCCGTGGTATAGGCCAGATAGGCCAAGTCACTGTCGAATCATGGCTCCTGGGGTACTTTGTTCTTAAATAGAAAGAGTTGTGCCTTGACTATAGGCTATAGGTTTTGGCTTAGTAGTAAGCACTGGTGCCTTGACTATAGGCTATAGGTTTTGGCTTAGTAGTAAGCAAACACAAATCGTCTAATGGAGCATTGTCTAACAGATCGTATAATGGTTATGCTAGTATAAAACTAAGCGTCTAATAAAAATATAAATGACAGAAATGTAAATTGTAGGAAATATAAATTGCAGGAAATGTAAACTATAGAAAATGTAAACAACAATAATGAAAAGAAACCATAAAATTTCTTCAAGAAAAGAACAAGAAAATTTAACAAAGACCGTTTAATAAACTGAAAATGTAAAAGCGAGAATTGTAAATTGACTAAAATCAAAATTGCAATTGAAATTTAAATTGGAGAAATATAAAATGTTGAAACTTTTGCATAAATCGTAAAATGCAAAATTGTAAAGAGAAGAAAATTTCATTCCAAAAAAACATGAAAATAAATAGAAACAAATCTGGATGTAAGAAACCCAAATTTGGATTACTTGCTTAATGAAAATTACACATAACCAATCAATTTTGCATAGTTAAAAGAAAATCATTCTCAATCGAAAATAAAATTAGAAGATGATTTTAAAGAAGAAAAAAATTGAACAGAGCATCGTCTAACGTGGTTTGAATTCACTATTAGCCATTTTCAGAATTCCATTAACTTCGAAAATGTAAATTTGCATAATTGAAAGCAACAAAGGAAAGTAGAAAATGAGAAAGTAGAAGAACTTGAATAGACAAACTTGAATTGTATTGAACTGTACAAGAAATAGAAAATTAACTAACTAACTACTCCTAAGTAAGTGTCTAAGCATAAGACTGAAAATTAAAGTTATAACTATCTGACTAAGTAGTTTCAAGGTTCCTATTTATAATATTTTGAAACATCAAATGGATTGGCCTAAGCTAAAATAAGAATTGAGCCCCCCGAAACTCTATAAAAGGAAATAATAAATTATACTAAATTTAGCTCTTAAATAGTCTAATGGTCTGCTATTTCACAAATTATACTACAACCATCTAATGCTTATTTATTTTAGCTAAAGACTCAAATTTTTATTGTTTAAATATCTTCATTGAAGCTCCAAAATTTAGAAATCTATGACAACAAAATCATCCCAAAAGGTTATCATCATTGAATTAATTTAGCACACGATCTAATCAAAATTTGGGAGAAAATATAGAAAAAAATCTATCGAAAAATGCATAATCAATGCAATTTATACTAAGGTACCCATTTTATATGAAAAATACAAATCTCTATTAAAAGCAAAGAATAAGAATAAAAGAAACACTTATAAGATGTAATTAGCATGCAAAAATGTAAACAAATCAAGTGTATTAATCACCATTTATGACTTGTTTCTATTATTTAAAAAAGGAACATGCATCAAATATATATGTTATATGAGAAATCATAGTGTTCCTAATAAGAAGTACGTCTAGATTCCCAAAAGAAACCAAAAGCCAAAGGATCCAATACAAATTGGGTACCTAAAAATTCTTTTTAATTTATTTTTGCATATATGTCCTGTAGCTAAAAAGTTCATGTGATATCTTGATTGTGGCTGCTCAAGACATATGGTAGAAGGTCTCAAGCACAATCAACTTATCATTCATCTCTATGACGAAGGTCTTGAGGTAATATTTGAGATAAACCATTTATTGATATGTTGTGCAACATCAATTAGGTATTTTGGACAATTTGTGCATTCATTAACTACATTTTATAAGATTTGTATAATTTGGTTTGTGTTTGTGTGCATTTTAATGAATTATCTTTCTTATAATGAATTATTTCAAATTATAATTAATTAAAATAATGTTTTTTCATAATTTCTCAACTCACAGATTGATTATGTTTCTTAGTATCACTCACTCTCACAATTTTTTTTCACAATTTGTGTTTTGTCATATCAATGTTAATTGTGTTAATTATTTTACAAACCATTGTTATGAATTAACAACACATGACTGGTTTTGGTTGGTCATTATAAAAAGGGAGATATTTTTAACAAAACATGATGTGCTTATTTGATGATGATGTTGATAATTCTTTTCTCCATTGCTCATTATCTTGGTATGATCAAATAGTACAACATGAATCAATCTCTAAGATAATCTTGAGCAAATTAACTTAGAAAGACTGGTTCTTTATCTTTCTGAACATAATAATGTTAAGTATATAATCAATTATGTTAAAAATAATTGATTATGTTAGTCAAAAATGATTTTTACATGTTTCACAAGTACTCGATTATTTTAGGCAATAATTGATTATGTTAGGCAATCTAAAATTCTCAACCTTTAAAAATAATAGATTAGGTTTAATAATAATTGGTTAAACTGTTTTTAAAATGTTTCTAGATAACTTAATGAGTATAATAATCAACTAATTGATTATTTTGGTGATTGGCCATAAAAGTCTTTTAAAAAGGAAGCTCTCTCTCCATTAATGATATCATTGCATACTTCTAAAAAAAGAGAGCTTTGTTATTCGCTGAAAGAGAAATTTGGAGAGTGTTATAAATGTACATCTTGATTGAAAAAGAGGGATTTCTCAAGGTTCATCAAAAAAGGTTGATCATATTATAGGTTGTTCTATTATAAAATTATCACATATTAGGTGATACTTATCTTTTTCCTGTAATTTGATTTGTAAGTCTTTGCACCAGTATTTAGTGTGTGTTGTAGGTAATTAAGTGTTTTTAATCATTCATTATTTTGCAAGTATTTATCAATTAACTCATATTACATTTAAAAATACTAAGAGCTATAGTGTTTACCATAAAGTCAACAATTACTATAATTGTTTTCAATTCTTTGTGAAAGTAGACAAGTTTTTCTCAATTTTCTCCACACAATATTAATACCTCTTATTTTAGTATCTCTTAATTTCTCTTATCAATAACAATTTAAAAAAAATCTTTAAAATTTTTCAAGATCATTTTTAAACCTATATTCCCGTTCTTTGATTATGTTTTTAATCATTCATTGTTTTACAACTATTACATATGTTTAAAATTATTAACAACCTTAAATGTGTTTGTCATAAAGTCAACCATTAATATAATTGCCTTCAATTGAGAGTAAACATTCTCTATTTTATCTACACAATATTAAGACCTCATTTGATAGAGGAAATCTTACTTAGACAATCCACCTAACACATTACTCTTACACATAAACAGTCTAATTTAATAACTATTTAATGCATAAATTTAAAAATTAGTTTTATTATTTATTTGAAAACTAAATTCATTTCAAAATAAAAGTTATCTAAGAGTTACTTAATTTCAATTACAAATAATCATCTAAAAGTTATAACTAAAAATAATGATTTAAAAGTTTCGGTTATAAATAAATATTTAAAAAATATTTTTAACTTAAAGCTGAATTTAAAATAAAAGATTAGTTTTTCTTCCTCTCAAGTTTATAGAACATGTTTTTCATTATTTCTTTATTACCTCTCAACCATTTTTTCATTTAACTAAAAAATTAATCCAAAATAAAAATTTCAGTCATCAATAATTATTTAAAAGTTATAATTAAAAATAATAATTTAAAAATTTCAATTATAAAGAATTATTTAGAAATTTTTTATAACATCCATACATAAATTGTTTACTTTTATTAAAAATATAACTTTTTTCATCATATAACTGAACAGTTAATTATTTTTTTTTTCAAGATTTTCTGTTTTATTATTTTTTTAAAAAAATTAATTTTAAATTAACCAAATCATTCTATTCCGATTTTTTTTTTTTGTTTAATTTCAAAAGTGCACATGCATAACATAAAAAATAGCTACTAAGTATCACAGAAAATAGTCTATATCTGTCATAACACGTAACAAGCACAATAAATAATAGAAAACATCAAAATATAGCTGGTGCAAATTGGATATCCATTAAATGATATGTAATGTTAGAAAGTGATGAGTGTTTTAAATTTTAGCTTAATTAAGTATTAAATTGTGATTCGTTGGATCACATTTAGATGAGTGACTATCAAATATTTAATCAGTTTAATATGTATTTATTTCAATTAACATATAGAGATTACTATTAATTTGCTAAAAAGAACAAAATTCACGTTCTAGATTTAATGCATTAAGTTCTATTATCTCTTTTACTTTAAAAAAAAAATTTGTTTCGCACAAATTGTCCCATTCTCCTTTAGGACAAGTAATTATGTTACTATCTTTGAGAGAACAAATCCAATGATCACTCATTTTATTTTACAACAACATTTTACGGTAACAATATTAACGATATATTTTCACCACTTGAATAATGTTTAAAAGATAATTTATTTTTATAAGACATTTCAAATGTTTTATAACAACATATACTGTTTGGATAGAAAATTTTAAAAGAAATTAAAGGTTTAAAAATTTATAAGAATAATTTAATTACTTAAAATAAAAACTTTAAATTTTAAAAGTATTTGATAATTTTATATTTTTTATTTCTCAAATCTATATTATTTTTCTTATAATATTATTAGTTCGGTCTTGACCGAGAAATTGTCAATTTGATCAAAGTTGAAATATTAAAGGGTTTTTTTAGGTTAAAATTGATTGTAATTTTTTATTATTATCTTCAGTTATATTTTTGTTTATATAAATCAATGTTATCTATAATACTAATTAAAGTTTACTTTGTTAGCATTAATAGGATTTCTTTTCATATATCAAACACAAATTGGTTGATGTCAATTGTGATTATTTTAAATTAATGTTGATCGAAATATTTTTCTACTAATAGGAGTTTCTTATTGACACAAATAAGAGTAATTAATTTTTGACTGATATAGGTTAGAATTTTCTAATCCATGTTGATAGAGATTATTTTCTAGTTGTAAATCAAAGTTATCTCTCAATTGACGTTTGATTGAATCTTCTCATAACTCTATTTCTTGATGAGTATTAAATCTTTTCACTTAAAATGTATAATGATTTGTTAATATATACCAAGACTTTTTATCTATATCACTAACGTCCTAATTAAAATAATCAATTCAAAAAAAAAAATAGAAGTTGATAAATTCAAATTATTTTACCTAAATAAAAATATTAAAAAAATAAATAATTTGAAATAAAAAAAATTCAAAATTGAATATATTTGAATTTTTTTCATAATGATAAAATTCTCAAGTAGTAACAACTTCAAATATGTCGCATTTATGAACCCTTTATATTTAAATTATGAAATCAACTTATAATTCCTTGTATGCCACTCAGTACTAATAGCAAATCAATCTCATTCCATTGTCAATTCTGGGAGAAATATTCTTCTTTGACCTTTTATGAGTATGTTCGACTTTACAGACAGTCAAGAAAAACATGATTCTCCTTTCGGAATCATCGTATGTCGGTAGTTTCATACTAAATTTTTCATTTATAATTCCTACAAATATCAACAACGTTATCGCTTAAATATTTGATAATCATTGATACTTTGACGAAATTATTATAAATGTCACCCATTTTCCTCAACTCCTCAATCACATTGCAGTACTAGTTGACCTCAAAAAGGCTAAAATTTTGACCCACCGAACAAATCAAAATGAAAACTTTAAGGAGTTCATGCAGGTAGACTGAACAACTTTTACAACCTTTATTTGGTTTTACATTTAATGATGTATATGGTTGAGTGGATGAAAAATAAAGAATTTCAAGAAAATAAAAGCCTGAACCAAGGAAAAAATTAACTATTTGAGCTTCAGTTAAAATTTATTTTGATAAGAACATGAAGGAAAAACAATAGAATGGACTGCCAACCAAACAATACAGAATCATCATGAAAACAGACAATCAACTAAATAATATCCAATACGCAATTAAAAATAGAAGAGAAATCAACACCAGTGGAAAAAACCTCTCAAAGAAGATTAAAAAAGGAAAATAATCCACTAATATCAAATCAACAAATACAATAAGTCTTTCTAAACTTAATGACAGAGCATATCAATTAAACTCTTCCTAATCTTCAAATGGTCACCAACAATGGCCAAAACTATCAACAATTACAAATTTAACAAAGTAAGATTTCAAGAATCTCTTTACTCAAAAATGATCTCTGTTCCCAAATTTTCTACGATTCAGATACAGCTCCAATTTCAAATCGCAACGGACAAAATGAAGCAGTATGAGTCAAGTAAAAATTTCAGAGCAATCGAAAATGTTTTAACCGTTGGATCGTTGAAACAACGAGTATTCACGCTGGCAGAAATTTGCTCCAGTTGGCAGCACTTCAGAGAATTTCTGGAGCTTCTGCATAACTCCGATGAGCAATCCCATCGGACAAATTGAGAAACGATAAGAGAAGAATCTTCGGTTAAAATTTCAGCCTGATCGAATAGAATTTTACCATCAGATCGTCAGAACATTTTCTTTGTGAAAGATGACTGCAAACAAAATTTGTTTTTTTCAACCTCACTCACTCTCTCTTTTTAGGTGATTCTATATTTAGAACGGGAGGAGAGAGGCAGCAGCTAAACCCTTAAGAAAATATTTCATTTGTTACCCTAAATTGGAGTTGGGCCATTTGGTTTTCGGCCTCAATTAGAGAGAACCCACTCCAACATATTTCACTTCAGAAATTGCGTTATATCAATCGTAAGGCCAATATACCATACATTTCTAGCTTCTTCCACCTCAGAAGTGCTTTTAAACTTCACCAGAATTTATACTGACACAAGCATATTCTTAGTTAGAGATGCTGCTAAACATGCCATAACCCTGATGTTTCTATAAGCAACATAAGCATGCATAGAATACGTACTGAAAACATCATATCATAATGCACGAGATGAAAGAGAGAATGAATAATTCACATTTAAAAGAGATCAAAACAAATAACTGCCTTAGTTTTAGCATTGAGGCCTCAAAATTTTCAGCATTCACTTGTCAAAAGAAGACTACCCTGGTGTGTAAGCAACAAATAGAAGCAGCTTTTACCAGTCAAAATGCAGATAGTGGCTGCTATATTCAATGAAGAAAATTGAATATTGCAACAACATCTATAAAAAATGGAATAGCAATTCATTCCACACATCAGGTACACCAGGCAAGCACCAATGTATGCAATCAGAGTAAGAAGAGGGATTTGACAACTGTTCAGGCCGAAGGGGCTCCCAAAATTTGCGAAAAATGGAAGGATGACCATCCTTTCTATAATCTGATAGTTGAGTAATATTTATGACACAAACTTTTGAACTCAATTTGCTTAGGATCTTCTCCACAGTGCTCATTGTAGGCAAATCTGAACCGCTTCCCCAATAGCCATCATTGTAAATAGGGTCCTTCTCCCCATAGCAGTTTCCTTCACTTTCTGGTTTCCACTCTCGGCTCCTGAATGATATTAGTGTTCAATTCAGTGAGAAAACATAGAGGATGAGATATTTGGATGTCATAAATTAATGTTGTGATGGTATACAAAGGTGTAGCAATATATATGAGAAGATATCAAGTCATTTGAATGAGATGCATTTGGGAACTAAATGAGTATAACAAAACAATATTATACACCATTAAAAACAAATGTAAATATTTATAATTCACATCTAATTTTCATGAACTCATGACTTCAGCAAAAGCCATTTTTTTTTCTTTTCCAGTGTCTATGGAAGACGACCTATAGGAACCTAATAAATAGAGAAAAAGGGGAATGTTGAATGGAATCAATTCATTTATCCATTTTCCCCCATTCCTTCTGTCGTCCCTCTAATTAAATAGTGCACTTCAACACTGACAATTAAAAGAAATTTTTGATATTTAAAAGAGATTTTTTGCTGAGAAATTATTCTGTTAAGAGAAGGGAGACAGACAAGGACATTCAAAGATATTGTCAAGAGGGATCTCATAGTGAATCCTGGATAGATTGGTCTCTAACTGAGCTCAATCTGATCCATTTAGTCCATGTAGTCAGGTGTGACAAGGCTTTTGCTGTTGTTGAGGAATGTGTCATTTTTCAATTGGACAATAGGAGAAGGTAAAGAGTAGTTTGAATTATTGTTGAACCTTGTACCAACCCACTTTCGAGATACTCGAATCTGGAGTATACACCATTGACAAAGGGGTACCTACCTAACTCTCTTCACTCTTTACATTATTCTAAAACTCTTACTAACTTATCCATAGGAGTCTTACGTAAGAATGCACAAAAAAGTTAATTTAGACCAGCCACTAAAAATTGGTTTCCCCTCTAGCTATTGTATCATAATTTAACCTATGGAAAAAGGTTTATGTCCAAGAATACATACTAGCAACGTTTTCCCTTAGCATTTGATCATAAAATAGATAGATTGGGTGCTCACCAGAGATGAGTTGGTGACATGGTCACAAAAAAGACATGTTTCTTGAGGGGATCAACTTTAGAAGATACCCATTCTGCCCAAGCTCCCATGGCCAACTCCATGGCTCCTCGCCCATCCAATTCTTCACAAGCTCCATTTTCTTCAGCAGTCCATCTGCAATAGAAGAGAATACAAGATCCATTAGAATAGAGAAGAAATTTTTTCTCTAAATAACGACTTGTACATTGATGAATTGATACAGACAATAGCTTAACTGGGCCTTGTCTCCACCATAAGTATGTGTTGAAAACAAGAATATCAGCATTTTCCCACAGTGATGCGTGTCTAAGAACTGTATCAGGACGAATTATGCGTTCCTCTAATCTGTGATTTACGGGATCATCAGAGTTAGATTCAACAAGCAGAGGAGCCCAGAGAAATTCCACAGTTGCATTGTAATCCTGAAAAGTAGCAGAAAAATAGGAGTGTGCTGGAAATGAAACTCAAGACAATGGCACTTGTGAACTAGACCCCATCAACCCAAGTCTTGGACCATGCAGTGTGTATAAAGAAATTCAGTTAAATGATGGAAAAAGGCACATTGGTATGCATGACTACATTTATAACGTCATAAACATGTTTCCACAATAGGTTTCTTACCTCTGCTCTGAAAATGGTGAGATGGGCATTTGGTGACATTGATCTCTTATCAGCAGGAATTACTGATTGTAACAAACATACCATTGATATCCATTGCCCTCTATTTAGTGAATCTCCAACAAACATTAGCCTTTTGTCTCTCAACTTTTCCCACATTTCTTTCACATTCCACCTGTTTTAAACAAGAATTCAGTGAATCTTATCAAAAGGAACCTAACCTGTAATAGAAATAGTTAAAGGATTAAATATGTTTCTAGTTCCTATAAATAGAAAAACTTCCAGTTCCCCTGATCCCACATTCATTTTTCCAATAACAGTGACATGTTAGGGACTAAAGGCGAACATTCCCAATTTGTAAGGATTAAACATTTTTAACTCAATAGTAAAATAAAAACTTACACAACCCCTATCTAATGCTACATTTAGGCACCAGAAAAAAAAAAAATTCCACTATCCACAGGAACAATGTTAGGATATAAGGAGAATGAGAATTAATTAAGATAGAATACTAATACGTTAGTTTAGTTAGTTAATTCGTTAGACTGGTGTTAGATATAAGTAGGAGAAGAAGGATAGGAGAGGGGAAGGATGTTGATTCTGTATATTGAACATTAATGACAAATCTTTTGTGAAGAGGAAACTCTTGGAGAGAGAGAGTGGTGTCCTATAGCTTGTTCTTTTCACTCTATTCAATAAAAAACTTTCTTTTCTTTCTCCTTTCCATTCTTGGTTCCCACCTAACAAACAACTCAGCAAATGCTATTCTACTTGGACCTTCACAAAAACTCAATCTTTGCCATACATCAACTTCACAAAATAATGACAAGCTTCAAGTCATTGAATTGGATCATTCCAACTCATGTCACAACTAAGGCCTGTTTGGAGAAACCTCTTCATAAGTCTAGGAGAAAAAAAAATAAGAATAAAAACTAAAATTAGTTTTTCCATAAGTTAAGATGAAGTTATACATAAGCTAATTAAAAATGATCTCCTATTAGCTTTTCCAAAATCTGAATTTTAACTAAGCACAAGCTATGGAGAAACTGATTTTATTTTTTCTTTTCATTTTTTGGAAGTTTCCTCCAAACAAGCTTAAGTCCAAAGCAATAACTTGAACATGGTGATTCACCTAAAAACCACAAACACAGAGCTCAAAGAGAGAAGCACCTCTTCAAATTGCAGTTATGTGGTTGCCATCTCCAATACTGGTAACCCAAATCAGACCTTCCATGCTTGTTACAGGCCAATTGGTCAGACATGTAAGGACAATCTGACTCATTGTACAGTGGATAAGAAACATTATCAAACACCCATCTGCCTGAAAAAACATCACAACTTTCCGGCCTCACTCTCGGGCGACCAGACTCCCAAGAATCACCCCGCCAAGCAATTTTCCGGCCACTGTATTCAACAGTAGAGTTGCATCTACTGAATCTGTCCAAAACCTCTAAAATCCAGCAACCCCATTTCAACAAGTCAGAGAAAAACATCAAGCTTAAAAAACTTGCCCAGAAAACACGTCAAGCCTTCAACTTTCAGGCTCCAATGAAGCACAAAGCAAGCGGTGAAGATAAATTCCATACCTGAAGCTTGCTTGAGGTGAGCAGAGAGGTTGGGTTTGACAAAGGTGGCTGAAGAAACTTCTTGGCGATTATGAACAAGATCTGGGATTTCATGGATTCGTTGAATGGTGTGCTCACTGTGGAGGGTTGAGAAGGCTAAGATGAAGAGTAAGATAAGCAGGAGCAAAGGAAAAATGGGGGGTTTCTTTTTGTTCCACTTCCACCTCTGCATGGTGATGTTGGTGGGTTGTGCTTGATTTTGATCTTGACTTTGATTTACCTCAGAAACGAAACCAATTCCTCACTCTACCTGAAACAAGTAATGGCAAATACATAAAGTTAAAACGAAGGTAAAAGAAAAGAAAGAATATAAAAGAAAACAGTTTTCAGGAAAAGTGTGTAATAAAGACTAGTCGGTGCTCAGAATGACCGAATGAGAAGCTTTGATTTGAACTTTGAAGTTTGATTTGAACAGGTTGGTGATGGATGTCCCAGTGTTGCATTTGCAACCTCTTGGACAAAATTTATGAGTGTATTAGTATTTTTTTTCTGTAGTCAACATTTGTACAATGATTATTGATAAATGCAGAATCAAATCTAACTTTTTAATAATATATCAAAAATCTATAACCATTATAAAAGCAACACTTTTTAATTATATTATTATTTTATAACTATATGATTATTATTTTATTATTATTATTCATAATAACTAATATTACTATTATTATTACTCATATAATAACTAATACTAATTACTTTCATTTTTACTATTATCAATATTAATATTATTATTATTTTTATCATAATTATTATGACATTTATTATTATTATTATTTTAATTATTATTATTATTATATTTATTATTGTTATTGTTATTATTTTTATTATCACTATTATTACTTTTATTATTAATATTATTATAATTATTAACATTAATATTATTGTTATTTTAATTATCACGATAATAATATTAGTAATATTATTATTATTAACAAAATATTATTATATTTATACTGTAAAATTCCTAAAATTTAATATGTAAACCATTCTAGTATGTATATAATTAATAAATATAATATATACATATTACATTTTAAAAAGTAGTTAAAAATATAATTATGTTTATCAAAATTTTATATTTACAACATAAAATAAAACTAAAATATATATAAAATAAAAAATCGTGTATTGTATCAACTCATGACAAAGTCTGAGTACTGATCAAATTTTTAATTACTTATAACACACGATCATAACATATTTAAAATAAATAAATAAATAAATATTACTTTGTCTTGTGTTTTTCATGAAATTTTTTGTTTTTTGTCTTATTTTTTATGCTCTTTTATAGGTAATCACCTTTATTTCAAGAAAAAAGTCTAATAATATCGTCAATAACAAAATATTCTTTGAAACTCGTTGATTGAAAATTTGATATAAAAAAGTCTTAATTTTAGCAAATTTTTGTCTTTTCTTTAAAAAGAAAACAATTCAAACATATAACATATATAACATTGATAATAATAGTCTATTGCGTTTCAAATTGTTTTCTTTTCATTTTCTAATATAAATGTTTTCAAATATATATATATATATATATATATATATATATATATATATATATAAACACTTTTCAAATTAGTTTATTTGAGTTTCTAATTTAAATATATAATGTTTATGATGTCTAAAGATAATTTCAATTTAATCTTTTAAAATGGTTTCTGTTAATGCATACTTTGATATTAAACAAATATGTTTAATCAATAATATATCTAATGATAGAAATAAAAATAACACAAAACACACATTTGACAAGTTCATAAGAATAGGATGCATTCAATGTGTTTTATTATCATTAAAACTCTTTTAAAGAGTTTTTACTAATCATGTGATTTTTGTTATCATTAACCACTTTCTTATAGAGTTTTTATTCTATTTATACCATGTATAGACAAGTGTAAGGTCTTAACAATTTTTTTTTATATGATCAAAACTTTAACGAAATACATATAGAGATATTAAAGAAAAACATGAACATTAGTTTTAATATAAAATTAACTTTTCTTTTCATTAGTGATTATGATAAAACAACACTCTTGCTTCTTATCGTGAGATAGAAAGTGAAATAGAATGGGTTAATGAAGTGGATATTAGAAGGATTGAAAATACTCTAAAACTTGCTACTTATTTACCATTTTTAATGTAATATTGATTGGATATGAATAATCTCAAAATGGTTTTGATATCAAAATAATTTAAAATAATCTAGATAAGACCACTTATTTACTATTTTGAAAGTAACATAGATTGGATATTAAGTGAATCATAATTATTAATGATTTAGAATTATTTAGATTATTGCACTTATTTATTATTTTCAATGTGGGCATGGATTGAATATGAACTAACTCAATAATTTAGAAGTTGGAATGATTTAACATCAACTAAACTAATAAATATTTATAATAAATTAATAAAATGTGTAGATAATTTATATAGCAAAAATTATATAAATTTATAAAATATAAATTATATAATGTAAAATAACACCATTTTAAATTTTAATTAAAAAATGTTAGAGAAAACAATTATAAGAATGCATCTCCTTCTATTTCTCCTTCTATTTTATATACAGTGTACATAGCAATAAAAATGAGTTTTTCTTATTGAAAACCCCTCTTATAGGATTTCTTGTCTGATAAGTTTGTCTATACACTATTACATTAAAAAAACAATAAAATAAAACTACAAAAAGTAAAGAAAAAAGCGTCATAAGTTTTCGTGTACAGAGGGCAATTGGGGTCTGCAAATAGTCTTCCAACCTCACTGTCTGGCTTCCTCTCTCTTGCCCTTTTGCTCTCTCTATCACTACCTCCAATTTCGTGAGTTTTCTTCCTTTTCTTCTTTCAATAATCTCAATTTCCATCTTCCTCCTTTTAGTTCGGTTGTGGTTCTCAAATAGGTCGAATAATTGCTTTCCTTTGATATTAGTTGAGTCCATTACTCTTTTTTGTGCTCTGCGCAGTAGGTTTGTTTGTGGGTAGTTTAAAACTTCGATCTTTGTGATTTGTGGAGATAGTTACATATACCCTTTTCACTGAGATGTATAATTTTCTGAAGCAGTTTATGTTATTAGTTAATGTTGATATAAACTACTGATTTATTTTTTTTGTTAATGTAAGACTGGGTTAGGATCAACCTCAAAATTGCATTTGTTTGATTTTCTTTTTTTCTTTTTTCCTTTCAAAATCTAACCCTTACCTTGCTGTGAGTTTGACTGGGCATTCAAACCGAAATATTTCTTTTGCGTTATTTGTTTATTAGTCAGGCACTTTTGTTGATGAGCTGTGTTACAAGATTTTGAATTTTGATGTGTGATGTGTTCTTGGGTAGGTGCAATGTTAATGAACCTTGATATGATGATTAGTTCAGAAGATGTTAGTTGTTCACTCATTTTGGCCTTGACTTCTATGTTGTATCACAACTGGGTCATATGTTTTATCCTGAATGGAAGTTCAATGTGGCTCCTGCGGCACAATGGGCTGGAAATATTATTTTTGCTAAATTGGTATGAACATATCTTTAGGAACTTTATCTTTGTGGCTCATAATTAATTCATAATAAATTTGCTTTAGTTATTTAAATCATTATGTGTGGGATACCAACTCAACAACCAAAACTAATGCCTCTTGTGCATCATGCTAGTCTTTGGAAGTTTATCTCCTAAGGAAATGCAACTCTTAGTTTGTTAGTTTCTTTATGAACATCTTGGGGTGCGAAATGTTCCTTCTTTTCATGCCTTTTTCCTTGCCCTCATCATATCTCTAACTTGCATTACTTTTCCATCAAAAAATGTCAGGGTTCTTAATGTTGTTACGTTTCCATGTTAGAGTTTCGTATTGAAGTTTAGCATTTTACAACCATTTCCTAGCCAGGAGTATAGAAGATATTTTGGAGGATACTGCAATGGTTTTCTATGGATTATTTCAACAGGCATACCAGTATTCTTATCAAAGTTTTCTAAACATTTTGGAAAAAGGAAGCCAATTATAGCATAAATAATAGTGTATGTCAGAACACCTCTCTGTGATCGATCAAACTTCCTATTCAATTGACAACTTAACCAAAGTAAACCTCACAGGAGCTCACAGTAGAACGCAACCAACAGGGTTACCTTGTCAGCTTCAAGAAATAATCACTCACAATTCCTTCCCTAATTGTATTGTCATTTGTCAGCATGAAATTTTACTTTTATCCTTCTATTATTCTCTGTCTTGCCGCAAATAACTACATGTATAGGTACTAGAAAAGAAACTTTATTTTGTAGATAATATTGAGAAATTCAGCTGTGTTTTAAACATGGAGCCATCAAATTTATGTGATTTTCACAATTTATGTTGATTTTAGAGAAATGAAAACTCATATTTTTTAAAGGTGAGATAAAGCCACAATAGCCTCACATCTGTTTCCATATTAGAATGGTCTGATCTGAGAGCATATTCGTATTGTATTGTGAATGTATAGTGTGTAATGAAAAGACTCCATTTCATATATGGAATTTGATATATTATCCTGATGTTCTTGTCTTTTACTTCTATTTTTCCCAATTGAGTCTGGGGAGCTCTATATTTTTTGGATATCAATCGTGTACTTGACTCTTCTTCTTTCTTAGCTGTACTTATTCTTGTAATGCAGAGTAGGAACATTAGTGCTGTGTATGCCTATTGTCAATCTAATGAATTTTTTCCTTGAAAAACTAACATATGTTGGAGAGAGGCTTTAGTGATATTTAGGATGGCGAGAATTGATTTTTGCTGAAAGAGATAAAGCCACAATAGCCTCAAGTGTCACAATTTTTCTGTGTTATGAATGGTTGGGGAGCATATTCATGTTGTTTTGTGAATGCATGGTGTGTAACGAAAAAGACTCCATTTTATATATGGAATTTGAAATATTATCTTGATGTTCTTGTCTTTTACTTCCTTTCACTTTTCCTAACTGCATCTGGGAGCTTTATATTTTTTTGATACAAATCAAGTACTTGACCTTATTATTTTAGTGGTACTTATTTTCGTAATGAAGAGTAGGAATTTAGTGCTGTATAAGCCTATATTGTCAATCTAATGATTTTTTTTCCTTACCTGTATAAACTAATGTATGCTAGAGAGGCTGTTGTGATTTTTAGGACAGTAAGAACTGATTTTTGCTAAAAGAGCCAGAGGGTTGGTAACCCAGGAGTTTAGATAATTCCATTGTACTCTCTTTAAAACTTATAATATTCCGATAATCTTGTAGGGGTATATAGAGAAAGAAAAAGGTATTAGAATGTTTTCCTTTCTGCTTCAACCTAGGACATATGTGTTCAATTCCTTTCATTTTTCCATGTTTGCTACTTTGCATAGGTCAGTAGTAGTCAGAGATCAAAATGTCTAGAAGATATGATAGCCGAACAACAATCTTCTCTCCGGAAGGACGTCTTTACCAAGTGGAATATGCAATGGAAGCTATCGGGAATGCCGGCACTGCAATAGGGATCTTATCGAAAGATGGAGTTGTGCTGGTTGGTGAAAAAAAGGTCACATCCAAGCTGCTCCAAACCTCAACCTCCACTGAGAAAATGTACAAGATTGATGATCATGTTGCATGTGCAGTGGCTGGGATAATGTCTGATGCCAACATTCTAATCAATACTGCTAGGGTCCAAGCACAACGCTACACTTATGCTTATCAAGAGCCAATGCCAGTTGAGCAGCTAGTTCAGTCTCTCTGTGATACCAAGCAAGGTTACACCCAATTTGGGGGTCTTCGGCCATTTGGGGTCTCATTTCTGTTTGCAGGATGGGACAAAAACTTTGGCTTTCAGCTTTACATGAGTGACCCTAGTGGAAATTATGGTGGCTGGAAAGCTGGAGCCATTGGGGCAAATAACCAGGCAGCACAATCAATACTGAAACAGGACTACAAAGATGATATCACAAGAGAAGAAGCAGTTCAACTTGCATTGAAGGTTTTAAGTAAAACCATGGACAGCACAAGTCTGACTTCAGAAAAGCTTGAACTTGCTGAGGTTTTTCTGTCACCCTCTGGGAAAGTGAAGTATGAAGTTTGCTCCGCAGAGTCCCTGACTAAGCTGTTGGTGAAGTTTGGTGTAACCCAACCTGCAACAGACACTGCCTAGTTCAATTATGCCTATCTTATTCATTTATGGTGCTTTTGGCATTAGAGGGCAACAATTGGGTCAAACATATTTCAAGCTTAAACATTTTGGATCTTGCTACATCGTAGATTTTCAAGACAGATTAATGGTCTTTGAGTTCCATTTGGTTAACCACCCTGTTTCCATGATTTGGTACTTGTTATTTGAATCAAAGTCTATAGGAGAACATATCTATCAGCTTCTAAGCACTTTTTCTAAATGCGTGTTTAGTTTATATTAATTTCAAAAGTATTTCTGATGAAGTTGACAAATAGCATTCTTTTTCTAAAATAAGTTAAATACCTATCGAGATTAGAGCTATTCATTTGAGAAAAGGAGTTTACTTTATTATTTGTGCGCAATAATTCGTTAGTAGAGACTAAATTATTTCAAGAGTAAGTATACATTCATTTTTCTCTGATATAATGGTTAAATATTAATTATTTTTTTGCATCATTATATTAAAATAAAATTGATGATAAAGATGCAAGCAAATGACTCTTAAAATTATTTTAAAATAAACTTGATATTTCTATTTACAATATTGTATCCCTTTTTACTTTATTTCCAGTTTTTGAAGATTTATACAAGAAATGTTGAAAATTGGTTTATTTTAAGTTTGATTTTCTATTAATGTCTACGGAAACATTTTACATACGCTCACTATTTACACCGTTTTATGTTGAGTCACTTCTTCTCTTTTTTAAGGGTAGTTTCTTTGCAGTTTTAAAGAGAGAATAATACTTGACATAAGTGTTGAGTCTACATATACTATTTTGACAAAAAAAATATTCATTTAACTAAGAAATTAACATACTTAATCAAATATTATAACTATGCTAACCCTAATTTTTACCCATCATATGCAATGATTTAGTGAATATAAATTTTGCTATTCAATATATCAATCACCAACGATCATTGAACCATTAAAATGCATTTAGTCGGTCTTTTTTTCTTTGACCAAGTGCAATACTTTTACCAATAAAATTAGGCAAAAACTTCTTACACCCCATCCCTCGTGACGTGCATTCCATCATAAAAAAAAAAAAGTAAAATTAAAAGATACTTATTAACAAAAATAAGTTCTGAAAAATATTTTTTAAAAATATATTTTGGAAAACCTTTTTAAAAATATAAATTTTATATTTGAGAAAATATTTTCTAAAATATATTTTTGAAAAAAGGTTTTCAAAATATAAAATTTGTATTCTGAAAAATACTTTCTAATATTTTAAAAAATTGTTTTTTGAAATATAAATTTATATTTCAGAAAATATTTTCTAAAAACCTTTTAGAAATATTTTTCAAAAGTTAATAATAAGAATATTTTTGTACTTTTGTACTTTTAAGTAAGTGATAGGATGGGAGTCAAAATTGATGGGTGGAGCAAGTTTTTGCCATAAAATTATTCTACCAAAATCATCAAAGAAAGGTCTCAAATTGGACCGTTAGTAGGTATCTCCAAGGGTTAATATTATTTCTTGGGTCAAGGTATACTATTTTCACAATAAAATAATTATTTAACCAGTTTTCCAACACGGTTAACCACATCTTATCACTATGTTATTCATACTTTTCACCAACAATATGTAATTCTTTAATAATCACTACAATTGTATCATTGAATCCAGAAGTCACCGAGGCAATTGTTACGGTGATTCTTGATCAATGATAATGTTCAAAATTAAAGATTCATTTAACTTGTCGACCAGAAAAAAAAAACACTCATTTAACTAAGTTATGAACACTCTTAACCACATTTTATAACTACTTTAACCCTAATCTTTAACAAGTTCACTGTTTTTATGAATAAAAATTCACTTATCCAAGTGCCCAATCAAAACATATTTTAAACCATTCAATTGACAAGGCAACGAGGCAAAGGTTATGGTGATTCGTAAGCCAGTCACCGGATTTTTCAAAGCTAACTCCCCATTTAACCAACTTAAAAACACATGTAATCACATTTCAGATTTACTTTAACCCACTTTTTTTTTTTTTTTTCAACGAATAAATATCACCAAAATGACGTCTGAAATTGGGGGTATTTTCATTGCAAAAGACATCTCCAAGATATTAATGTGATTCACAGGTAACCGTTTATGATTTAAAGGCAAATACTCAGTATTAACCAATTGTACAACACAGTTAATCATATTTCAAAACTGTTAGTCAAAGTTTTTAATATTCATATTGAATTATGTAATGAATAAAAATTCTCCCATCTAAGGTCTCAATTATCAACAAATTTTAAACCACCCTTAGAAGACATTAACTCCCTTCTTATGATCATTTATAGTTTTGTCATCATCATTTTGAAAATACAATACCCACTTAATTAATTCTCCAACACTGTTAACTACATTTTAAAACTATATTAACCCATGGTTTTATAGCGAAGTATAATGTAATGAAATAATCAATAAAATTAACCCATGTTTTAACAACACGGTTAATTAATTTAAGTTATTTTTAATAATATTTTAAATGAAGATGCTGGATCTATGAATAAATTATACAAAATTTTAAATAAATAAAGACATACATAAAATTGAGTATTAGATCAAAATTACTATTTTTAAAAAAATTGGAAACTAAAATTGTGAAAAAAATGAAAATGAAAATTTCAGATTTAAAATTAATGAAGGACTAAATTGTATTTAGCATAAGAATTATTGTTTCTTATCTCGGATAATAATTCTTATTTTGATGTTTTAAAATAAGTATATTTATACTTTTTTAACGTGTTTGATAAACTTCAAAATATGGTTTTTGCAAAGACTTAGATGTTTTAAAATACTTGTTTCTTTTAAAAAACTTAATTATAAATTAAAACATACAATAATTTTTGCTCTTCACTATCTTAGTTAGACTTTTTTTTTATAATATTTTTTCTTTTTCCTTGAATATAATAGTTTTTGGAATATTTATTTGCCTGAAATATATCTCCAGACACAAACATAAATTAAAAAAGTTTAAATTTAATGGACCAAATTCAATTCACCTAATTAAGTTTAATATGATTATCCTAAAATACTTTTAATCTGATTCAAACATAACTACGATCGATAATAAATACTATCAAAGATAATTTCAAAAATTCCCTTCTATAAATTTAGAAAAACTAAATGGACTTAAATAATTTTAGTTAATGTGAAATTGTATGTTTTACTGAAAGTTGAAAGAACGGAGTAAGTAATGTTTCTTTGGCAAAGCAAACAATTATTGTGATTCCAATATGTTTGGTTTAAATTGTTTTGTGCAAATTTTGCAAAGATAATGAGTGAAAAGTTTATATTTAATTTGATTGATAAAGTAAAATAAATTTAATTGTATATTAATATATTTAAAAACTAATTTATAAAATAATTTTTTTAAATTAAATTAATACAAAAATTATTGTTTTAAAAATTAAATTAAAATTAAATTAAATTTTAAATTAAAACATAAAAATTATTCTAATCTTTTAATATATAAAATAATTATATTTTAAAATAATAATATATAAATTATTTTACTTATATTAAAATTAAAATTAATTAATTTTATTTATTTATTATTAAAAATTTAATTTATTAATCAAAACTATATAATAATATATAAATATAATATAATATTTAGAAACACAATTAATTTTATGTATCTGAATATATTTTATACATCACGTATATTTAATTATATATAAATTTTTAATTTGATAAAAAAAATTTCTTTCTTTTCAATTTGTGATTTTTCTTTGTTTTTCATGCTTTCTATCTCAATCTCAGTATCTCAGTATTTTTAGTTCTTTTGAAACAACCAGGTCACAAGACTTTCTTATTTATGCTATTTTATTTTCTTTTTCATCAATTTTTTTCGTTTAAAAACTTTTTCATTTCCTTTTATCATCAACAGGATGTATATAACATGATGTTCTAATTTATATATATATATATATATATA
>Ga0209489_102778_pt1 | contig 35009 bp, 17 predicted proteins | sample SiratrowhiteBW_FD_187527 | JGI IMG/M metagenome (GOLD analysis project Ga0209489, IMG submission 187527) | Root nodule microbial communities of legume samples collected from California, USA - Siratro white BW (SPAdes) (version 2) | ecosystem: Host-associated > Plants > Roots > Nodule | place... | reverse complement strand
AAAAAAAATTATAATAAAAAAAAAATAAAAAATATATATATATATATATATATATATATATATATATATATATATATATATAATATACATAATAAAAACATATTGTTAGAATAAGTTCCCTCTCATACATTGTATCTGATATCTCCAAAGTTATTATACATATGAGATCCAATAGAGGGAAATTCACTCTCTCAAATTCATTCTCCACTCTCTTGTATTTTTCTCAAGTTGGTATCAAAGCAGGTTGATCCCGGTCTGCTTGTCTCTATCTGTCAAAGAAATTGTCATCTAGTCACTGTTTGCAGCCTTCCACTGCCATCCATCGATGCTTGGGTCGGTGCACCTAGAGTAGCGCAAACCACCCTGGTGGTTGTGCATCCAAATTCTAACGACACACTATCACCATATTGGCTGACCTTGGCATGCATCTCACGTGCAGCCTTCCAATGTACTTATAATTCGTATAAAGTGTATTTTAAGTAAACTAGCATACAAAACTAGCTTATAAGATAAAATTTGTAGTACCTATATATACTACAATTTGGTCATATCTCTAGTCAATAGAGAATCTCTAACACCCCCTCTTCCCAAGATTTGGTATTTGTAGGTGGTCCAATAGTTGTCCAATAGAGAGTGATACAATATGCCTAAGAAACATTGATAAGATAGACTCAAATATTATCTTAAGAAATAAACCTTAAATCTAACTCAACCTTACAAAACATATTTGTAAGGTGAAATTTACACCCACTTATATATTATAATTTAATCATATCTCTAGTCGATGTGAGATTTTTAACGTTAATACATTATGCTAAGAGTCAACAACCATAAAATTAAAGAAACTTGGAAACACAATCAGAAGATGTTAATAAACAATATTACATGCTTCTTTTCATGTAAAGAAGGATACAATGTAATGAACATCTTAGTAAAGAAATATTGTTTTAACAAATCGCTACAATTTGTTACCTTGTTCAGTGCCACACACTCCTTTAGGCTTTCCAGTTGATCCAGATGTGTACATCACATAGCAGAATGATCTTTGTTTTTCATTGGCACACGGCCATGCTAAATCTGTTGGACCACTAGAATCTTGTAGTTTTTGATCAATGGAGTAATTCAAAATGGGACACATACTTGACTTTATCAGCCAATGTGATTCATCAAGCTTGTCCAAATGTCTTTTACCAAAAGAAGATTGGGATCCTATAATGAGATCAACATTCGAAGAAGAGGCAACAAACAATATCCTTTCATTTGGCCAAAACGGATCCAGAGGCAGGAAGGCTTCCCCACACCTCAGTACCGAAAGAACAGCTATGATATATTCAACGGAAGGAGGCATATAAATCCCCACTATTTTTGGCCTATACTCTTCGTTTGATTCAGCCATCGCCTCTTCACTAGGCATGACAGTTTCCAAGGACTCAGGTTTCCGTACAGTCCCCTCTTCATGGTTGGCACCATTGCTACCTGCAGCAGAATACAGGATGTAAGCACAAACTTTTCCGCATTCAAACACACGCAAGATTAACCATGAACAGTAGAATAAAGTTTTTTCAGGCAAATGTAAAACCTTTTAAACACAGATATTTGAGAAATTCGAATCACATATTTTCTTAACATGGACTAACCATCCAATCATGCCTTATGCAGTTTTTTTGTTACCATGTAATAGGTGAGAAATATCACTGATTTTGCCGATAACTAATTTTTATTATGAGACCTGATTGGCCACCTTAAGCAGAGTTTTCCCTTCCAACCACATTTTTCCATTTAAAAACTAAAACAACAATACCTTGATTAAGAAATTCAAGTCCAGTTCTACTCCAAGCAACGGAACGTTGGTGCCTTGTTCACTTTAATAAACATTTTCATAATTTTCACAATTTTAAAATGAAAAATAACCTACTCTCTCACTTTCCCTCCAATTTCATCCAACCAAAGACACCATAAAAATAGCTTCCCCAATCTGATGGATCAAACAGCAGATGAAAAACTCACATCACAATATCACTCAATGTTGTCATTAACAAGCAAGTAGCTTACACCTGAAAACTAACTGACCGACTAACTATCTAACCGTTGCATCCCTACCGAAAGTCTCACGTTGATTAGGTCTTAGGTATTTGTTTCCAAGGGCGGTTTTTAATCACCCTTCTCCCTTAACTCACTGAACCCACTGAAACAAAGCAGATAACACTTTAAATGTTGTAAACTAACTAACACAATACATGTAAGTGAAACACTCGAATAAATTCCTCGATAAACAATTCTAGAAGAAGAAAAATGAAATAACCTTTTCCAGAAACTCAAATTAGCTTATGATAAGCTAATATGAGCGAACTTCACCAAAAACAACTTACATACATAAACTAATTTTAACTCATTTTATTTTTCTCTCATCATTTTTCTCTTTTTAAGTGTTCATTCAAAAGTTTATACACCCTAGCTAACAATCTAACCAGCAAACTTTCCACCGTTGAGTGAATAACTAACCTGGACATTGTCCAGGGATCAAGTGCGGGTCATGCGCACCAAGCAAGATAGAGCGGAGGCGTGAGCTGAGGGAACGAACCGCGTTCAAGACATCAGAGTAAGTGAAGCACCGGTCCCCGTGGTAGAATGGCGGAGATATGGAGTCCACGTGCTCCTCTAAGAGGGTGGTGATGTCGCCGTTGGAGTCGGTGGTGGTGGCATTTTGGCGGCGAAACTCCCGGCAAAGGTGCGCCCCGCCGGCAGCGTGAATCACTGCGATTTTGTTAGGGTTTGCGTACGCTATTCGAAAGAATTCGTGGGAAATGCAACAGAACTGTGCCTCACTCTTCTTCCCTGCACACATCCTTTTGTTGTTCATCTATTTCGTTCCAGTTATTGTGCCAGTTTTGTAGTTTTGGTCTAGTTTTTAACTATATATATATATATATACAGAGAGAGAGAATGAATGTGTGTGTTTTTTTATTTTATAAATTAAATATTTTTATGATATTTTCAATAATATCTTAAATGTAAAATTTAATTGGATTAAAAAGAAATAAAATTTTTTATAAAATTAAATGTTAAACTAGAATTATAATATTTCTAAAATGTAAAGACTTAAAAAAAATATCATAGATCATACTTCTTTTTCTTTCTACTCTTCTTCCTATCAATTTCACAATATAATCTAAAATATGGAGCATAAAATTATTAAATAAACTTAGTTATGGATCAATGCAATAATTTGTAATAAAATTCTCTAAAAGAGTAAAAAAAATAATATTTGGAGATAAAATTCATTATAAAATTGCAAATTAGGGGTAAAAAATACAAGTATATAAAAAAGTTACACCAGTTATGTTGGTTACCAAAGAAAAAATGTAAGATTCAGATGTTACTTAAAATAGGGTAAAATGTGTAAAATTAATCTTTTAAGAGTAAAATTGGTCAAATATTAAAAAAAGTTAATGATAAAGTTGTGGTTAATTCTACTAAAGAAGAAATAAATTCACCAAATTCTACTAAATTTCAAACAAATAAAATTGTATTGAAAAATAATATAGATGTTGCATATAAGTAATGCTTAATCCAAATATTGCAAGACATAGGGGTCTTAACAGTAATGCAATACCCTTTTATATTATGTTTTGTAAAGAAAAAATATCAGTGGTTCAATAAATGTGATCAAGTGGTATTTAAGAGATATAAGACATTTGATGGTAATAAATTAGGCTGAATACTAAAATAAATAAAAATGTATAAAAATATAAATAAAAATTCAATAAATAATTAAAATAATAATAAAATTCAATTTTAAAATAATAATAAAATTCATTTTTATATTTGTACAATCATATAATATTTTGATGTCAACAACAAGAATAACTATAATTTAACTATCCCATATGTATGTTCACCTTCTGAATCATATTTATAGAGTATTTTATGATCTAAAATAATCAATCATAATTAAAAAATCAATTGATCTACTTGAACGTATTTCCTAACATTTGCAAGGAAGTACATGTATAATTTGTTTAAATTTATGTATTGCATAAAATAATTTTAATGTATAAAAAGAATTCATTTTTTAAATTTTTCATATTTTTAGTCATATAGCAATTAATATCTTTGCATGTAGTCAAACATCTATCCAGGGCTACAACCGCAAATTAGGTATCCTTTTATTTTTTAATGACAAAGATAGAAAAAAAGGGTGAAAACAATTTAAAAATAAGAAAAAAATTGAATATTTAATTATTAGATAGAATGTCTAGATTATCTTTTTTTTCTTTGGCCTCTCTACGGATGGAAAAATGTAAGGAAGTTTCTCTTAGCACCCTCATAAATTCTTTTCACTTTATCTTTCTTGTTTATAAAAAAATTATTTTTTGATTATATAATTTAAAATTTATTTTATATGAATTTTTGTATATATTTTACAATCTAAAAGTCATTAATCTAGTAGTATATTTTATTTTTAAATTGTGAATCCATATTTTTTTTACTTTTGAATTATATAATTTAAAAAATATTTTGAATTTCAAATTATGCAATTTAAAAGTATTTTTTTTATGAAAAAAAGTTTCAAAATTTTCAAGTTAAAAATCATTTTTTTATAATAAAAGTTTTCAAATTGTATAATATAAGAGTGTTTTCAGATTTACATAATTTAAAGTCATTTTTTTCATAAAAAAACTTTCATATTCTGAAATCTAAAAATAATTTTCGAATCACACAATTTAAAAGTTATTATTGAAAACCACAAATACTTGACATGTTAACCACTTTTAAGTAAAGAAAGCGTAAGATCCAAAATATACCGAATAAAAAAAACAAGACCAAAGGGATTGAGAGTGGAACAAGTAAAATTATCAATGAATAGTTAAATATATTATGAAAAGTTATGACATAGAGGATAAGAAAAATACACAAGCTAAATTGTTCTTCTACAACAATTGTAAATAGAAATAAACCCATTCCTAATAACTTAATGAAAAAAATACGTGAACTACATTATATGAACGTGTATGCAAAATTATTTTTAAGTTTATAAGTATTTGGTATAAAAGATTGTTTGCTAGATAATTTTGGTGACAATTATGTCTGTAAAATGTTTACTTATATGAAGTTAAATTATAGTGCAAGGAGTGTTTAAATTACATATCTAAGAGTTTTTCTTATAAACATTTGGTTAACAATAACATATTTATTAATTCTTTATTAAGGGGAGATAAATGCATAGAAAAGAGTGACTTTGCTACTGGTTAGTAAGCTATAAGTGCTCATAAAAAATATTTGTAATCATTTTGTAATTAGCCATAACTCATAAATGCATACAGACACTTATCTTTTGAAACTTTTTGTAAAACTATTTTTGAACATTTCTTTAAAATTAGATGCGTTTTGAGTGTCAACATTTGCATTGTGAAAAATGGTTTATTATTATAATTCTATTTAACTCATTTTTCTTGAAGTGTTATTTTGTTTCAAAGATCTAATCAAATAAATTAGTTTTTGTTACCTCTCAACGACCTATATATTTTAATCTATATTATTGAGACAATAATTTTAATGATCATATTTTCTTGTTATGGGTTCGGTTTAGTCTCCCATAGTTTTGTATGTTTTTTTTTCTTTTAATAATATATTTCATGTTATCACATATAATTGTTGATATTTAAGATGTCAGCCTAACTGAGATGTCAAAGTTCATAGTCATGTCTAACATAAATTAAAAAAAAAAAAAAACTATTGAATTGGACCAATCATTTGGTGGGATGATGACTTTACGTGGACTTTTGCTTTTTGCACTCCATAATTACTACACGTACCTTCTACTAATAGCAAAAGGACTAAAATATCTTTCATCATTGTACCATGTCATCATCGCTACTATTACTATTGTTATTCCTTAGTATTTTTCTTTGTTACACCACGCCACCATTGTACCCATGGTGTGAATCCCATTTTCCTTTTAGGATTTTGGTGAAAATGTGGTTGAATTTGTTATCATTGAGTTTGTCGACAAGTCTCACAATGAAGAAATTTACGAGGGTGTCATAGGGGACCTTTAGAAAGTTAGGAGCCTTCATCACTAAGACAACGAAGAAGGTGGAAACAAAGTCGATGAGCAAGAACACCACTGTCGAAGGCCCTTTGGTAGAGATTGTGTTTGGACCACTCTTTGAAAGGAAGAAGAGACAGTGAGTGAAACATTGACTTTGGTGGAGATTATATAGTTCTATATTTTTTTTACCTTTCGAGTTGCTTAATGTGAAAAACTCTTACACTGTGTTTGTTTCCAGCGATTTACTATTCATGCAAATGGATTTGAGGAATATAAGTGTGTTTGTATATGTGGATGCACAAGGAAAGGTGACAATGAATTTAATAGAGAGGGAGTATGTGTCTTCCTTAAAGGAAAAGAATGGCGAGGAAAACCACGTCACATGCATTGCAATGACACAAGTGTTCTTGCTTTCACTGTGCAATTTTTCAAAACTATATAGAGATTCATGAGGCACACGTGAGTTATGCACATGACAAGTGAGTAATGAAGCTTAGGCGAAGCTTAGGTATATAAATTTACGAAGGGTAATCAATTATGCAGTATAAGATAATCAATCATACGTTATTTTTTCCATGCATAATCAATTATGCAGTATAAGATAATCAATCATACGTTATTTTTTCCATGCATAATCAATTATCAATGAAATATATCAATTATGTACCAAATTTCAATTCACAATCGATTGTCCATGTACCATAATTGATTATGTACCAAATTTTCAATACATAATCGATTATGCCATAGACATAATCGATTATGCCACAAATATAATCAATTATGGGTATGTGTTTTTCATTTTTTGTGTCGTGTTATTCTGGTTGCATTGCTTAGAGTTTATATGTTGTTTTCATTGTATAAATGACTTATCCTGTGATGTTTACGTTGTGTAGGTTGATTAGAAGCGCGTGAATGTGAACTTTCAACTTGTGTATTTGTGATTGCATGTTTAAGATTTGTGGCTTTTGTCCTTGAGGTGGTTGATGTTCGTTGTGTGGGTGATATTGGATTAATTATTTTGTAGACATACATAAATTAGTAATTTCTCTACATTAACTTATTTGCCAAAAAATTATGTAATCGTTATTGTTATTATTTATTTGATTGTTATTATTTATTTGGTTACATAAAATAATATTGTTTATATTGTGTGAATATTTATTGAGTCAGCTGATAATAGGTGAGTTGAGCCCGTTATTAATTAATAATATATAGAAGAGTCCCTAAAACTGCCTAGAGTCAGTTATATGCTTATGACCTTGCGAGTAGTTTGTACACACTCTTCTCTCTTATTTCTTTGCAGAGGTCATTGATCAGGAAGGACATAGCTAACAGATGATGAATCAAAGCTCTTATTTATTTCAGGTTTTGATTGTTCTTATCTTTATATAAGATTATTTCTTTCAATTGGTATCAGAGCCTCGTTTAGTTTTTGAAAGAAACTATTTTGGCTGAAATACAAGAAGGGGGGAATTGGATTTCAAAATTTTTTTCAAAGAATTATTTGACCTTTTAATAAAATTCAAATTCGTTTAATAAACTGGATATTTATTGACTTTACTGTGAAAGCAGTAGAATAAAACAGTAAACAAAATATAATCCAGTCACAGTACAATGCAGCAAATCAAACAGTTTTATCAAAATTTAAATGTAAATACGGAAGCGATTTAGTTTACTGCACAAAAACAGAATAAAACTTAACCACACAGAAAGAACTGATCAACTTCAAGTTTATCAAGCTTGACTGGTTAAAAACTGTTTTGTTAAACACAATAAACTTTGTTAAATGTATGAAAAATAGTCTTTAACCAACAACAGTGAGAGATTTGGTTTTCTGGAAAAATAAACTGGTAAACAGTAAACCCAGCAAATTACAAAATTGCAAATTTACAGGAAACTAATATACTGGTTATTAACAGATTCAAAGTAGTTTTGATTAGACTGAGTTAACATGGAATAAATGATTTTAAAGTTGTTACTAAAAAGTACTTTCAGAAAATGATGAAGTTATTCAATTAGCAAGATTCACTTAATTCTGAAAATTCAAGAAAATCAGCAAGAATTAGCAAGAACTGTAAAGAGAGAGAGCAAGAGAGAATCAGGACACAGTAGATTTTTATACTGGTTTACCCAACAACCGGGCTACGTCCAGTCCCTCACACACAGTAAGGATTTCACTAAACTGATCAACCTGATCCAGTTTACAACACTTGCCTACAGCAAGACGACACTGCACCCTGTAGCCAACCCCTGTTGAACCTACAACAGAACAAGAAACACCACAGAATCCACTGTGTGCTTCAAGAACTCCCTTGCTGAAACCCATAGCAAGTAACGTTATACAGAGACCACTGTATAACTCAGAAACGTCTCACTGCAACTCGCAGTAGACCACTGCTGATCCCACAGCAGAACAGGAAACCACACAGAAACCCACTGTGTGTTTCACAAAGACCCTTGCTGAAACCCACAGCAAGTCGAACCCTGTACAGAGCTCACTGTACAGAACAGAATTACCAACCCAGGTAATTCAAGAACGTAGTAGAAATTTTAATACAGATGAAGGATGAACACAGTTACTGCAATACAAGCACTCCTATACAAAGAATGACAAAAGTAATAAAAAAAGGTATAGAAGGCTTAGTCTTGATGATCAAATTAGCAAAGAACTGTCTCAGTCAAATGATAGCTCCAGCAGCAGTTCAAGAAAACAGTTCTTAATGAAAAACTTCTATTGATCTTTGATCACAAGACTCACGGGCACATTCGCTCTTTTTGAAATCTCAAATTTTCTTGCTCAGAAAATGTGTAAAATGATTTTCGTTACTTTTCAAAATTTCGCGCCAGCTATTTAAACATAACTGTCGTTTAAAAATTCAGTCGATTGATTTTTCAAATAGTCGACTGTTTTTCTCCAGTTAGTTAAAACAGTTGTTCAAAACGCAAGTTTTGATTTTAATGATTTTTCAAAACTTTTGTTAATTCAGAAAATATATGTGGAGCTTATCATTGATTGAGATTGCATGCATCACTGATTAGACCTCAAGCTTACCCCACAACACACACTCCTAAGTTCTAGACCAAGTCTTCAATCTTCATGAAATTTTCATGCATTCCATATATGCTCATAAGGTCTTGAACTTCTTCACTTGGTTGGCTTCATCAAATCACCATAGCAGCCCACTGGTGCTAACAGTTTTGATTGTGGCTGTAAGATTTCATGATTAAATAAAAGGCCCCTGTAGTGGTACTGTTAATTTTCCTTTATCTCTTCCCTTTAAGTGGGATTCATGGGTTCTAACCATTCCTTTATGGGTATCTATTCTTCTTGTTGTCATTATAACATTTATAGATACATTGTGATCCTCAATATTTCACAAAACGATGACACTGGTTCCGACTTAATAACGTAGATGGGACTATTGTAATTCCAATTGTGTAGATTTCAGAATCGTTGATTTTGTTTTTGGAATTGCAGTTGTATAGTGCTCTTTAAGAGTTGAATGCTTCCTGTCCCTATTCGTACTGTGGGCAATAAAGACACACCTGCTGCAATGCAAAGCTTGTTGTTGCTACTAGAATCGCTGTGGGGGATTGTTTTTAAAAATCTTGATTGCTTCATAATATCATTAATAAATGTCATTTTATTTACGACCTTAATTTTATTTGGTTTGAGAATTTACTATTAGGGAAAATTAATCTTGTGTTATTTACTGATGTGTATATATGTCTTTTCTTATTATTTAAAAAAAATATGGAATTTTGAATTGGGTTATGATGAGTTAGTCATAATCGTAACTTGTAAATGACTTTTGATTTTGGAGGTATATGGTTATAATTTTTTTTTTATTGTTATGGTAGTTGGAGAGGGGATGATTCCTTCCTTTCATGGGTAAAGTAATCACCACATGCTAAAACCAATGCTGAAATAAAGGAAAAGGGAGGGCAACTGGTTTTTACTTTAAGATTTTGTAATTGGTGGAATTGTTATGCAATATTGTCTCTGCCATGATAGTATAATGCTTGTTGCACATGGGAATTGAGTTGTTGTTAGAAGGAGTTGAGGAGAAATTGATAAATCTGACGCTGTTAATGATTCCTCTCTATTAAATATAGGATTATGATTGACTGAAACCGCTTCTTCTTTTCTACATTCACCTACAACCGTTTAAATTATTATTTTATTGAAATATAATATTTTACCAAGAAAAATAGTAGTAAAGTAGATGTTTTTAATGAACAGTGGTGTTAAGATATTATTTTCTTAAATATATCATAAGTCTGCCTCAGTTTTGCCTGTTATTGACCTTTATCATATTTGTAACAGTGATAAAATGAACTTACGAGATGATATTGATAACTTAGTGTTTGTAACCTGATCATTGCAACGTGGTTCATATCCCCACTCTTGCATCTTCAAGTGTATCACTTATTTATGTTGTGAGCATTCTATTGTTTTTTTTTTTTTTTTTTTTTTTTTTTGCTATGGATGTTTGAAATGAGGTTACTATCATGCAAATATTTTTTTGATATCATTTTTTGTTTAGGAGAATGCCTTATCCTCACTCAAATGGCGTTTTTATGTTGAGATCTCTTATAAAATCTCTTTTTAATTTTTTTCGATAACATAATTTATCAGTAAAGGAAGAGATTTACTAGTACTTCAAATTTATAGTCGTAGTCATGGCTATTGCTGTGTTTATGGACTTCAAAATACTTATAAGCCATTTTTATTTCTTCAATTATGGAAGAGTTTTGCATGAAAATATATGTGCGTATATCACAGTATCATGTAGTTGTTTTTTATTTTTGTTGTTTGGTTTATAATGATGGGTTGTGATTTACTGTTTTAATTTTTGGGAGTAATAAATTTTTTTAATGTTAATGAGAATATTTATCAGCAATTCTCATCTTCAGTTTAAATCTTGCATCCTTTCCTAATATTCGATTTACATGACTTTAATTTGGGACAACGTACAAAAGTGAATTGCATTTAGGAATTAGAGTGATGTTGAAGTATTGTGTGACCCTATATCATTACGTGTGTACAACGTGTTGGTGATATTGTAATTATTGCTTTTCTTGTGTAATATTTTATTGAAAATTTATGATATAAATATATTTTGATAATATTGTTGGATATTTTTCATGATTGAGAGCTCGCCTTCACGGGACAGATTGTGATAAAATATCAATTTTGATAAATTTGTTGGATATTTTTCATGATTGAGAACTCGCCTTCGCGGGACGGATTGTGATAAAATATCAATCTTGATAATATTGTTAGATATTTTTCATGATTGAGAGTTCACCTTCGCGAGACGGATTCTGATAAAATATCAATTTTGTGAATATTGTTGGATGTTTTACATAATTTTAATCTCACCTTTGTGAGATGAATTATGTTAAGTACATTATTCTCTGTTGTTGAACATTGTTGTTTTTATTGTTGCATTAAGATTTATATTAATAATAAACTTACCCTTTGTTTTGTTTATTTTTTAACGTAATTTTTGATGAATGTGCTTATTATATTCTTAAGGTTTTCAATATCCCGTCGATATTAATTTTAAGGATATGATATTGTGATTGAAAGCTTAACAAACTCTATGGGTTAATTTGCTATTGTTGATACGTTCTATTCTAGCTTTGCTTATGCAAATAGGTTCTTTGATTAAGCTGAACGAAACTAGTTATGAGGACTAACTGAGAAGTTTTCTAAATCTGAGTATCCTCATAAAAATTGTGAAATTGCACAAATTTCTTATGCTTCCGCTGTTGGCGCTCTTATGTATGTTCAAGTTTGCACACGTCTTGATATTGCTTTTGTTGTTAATATGCTCGGACAATACTTTAGCATATTCCCATAGAGTTTATAATTGTAGATCCCTTAACTAAGAGATTGATTGTTAAAGTCTTTGTTGAGCATGTAACTTGTATGGGTGTAAATATGCTCGGACAATACTTTAGCATATTCCCATAGAGTTTATAATTGTAGATCCCTTAACTAAGAGATTGATTGTTAAAGTCTTTGTTGAGCATGTAACTTGTATGGGTGTAACGTGTAATGAGGTCTTTTGATGTATTGGTTTAGTGAGAGTTTTCTTTATTGAATATGTACTTCCCTTTTTGAACCGCATTTATTGTATTGTCGTATTTATTGAGATGATTGACAATAATTATTTATTGTTGTGATGACAATTATTTTGTATTGTCATATTTTTTTATTATAATTTGCGCAATTGTTGTTATGGCATAATTTTGAGACATTTTGGACCCAATCTCAAATTGTTATTATAGTGAGATTGTTTTAATCACATATAATATCTTGGACAGATGATTGAGACATAATTGTGTATTTTGTATTGCCATATTGTATTTATCATGATTTGCTCAATTGATACTATGACATAATTTTGAGACATTTTGGGCTCAGTCTCAAATTATTATTGTGATGATATTGTTTAATCTTATATAACATATTAGGCGGATGATTGGGACATAATTGTATATTTCACATTTATAAAAGTCACTGAAACGTAGGTGTCTCATTTCTGTATGATATCATCACTCCTTCGAGTGTGATTTTTTACAGTGATAAGATGCTTACATATTTCATTTTAGATCTTTTGGTTAGATATGTTATAATATTTTGACATTTTATTGTGGTCATATGTTGTGAGTTGTTCTATATTAATTTTCAATATTGTTGGATTAATTATTTTGTAGACATACGAGTAAAAATTTCTCTATATTAACTTATTTGCCAAAATATTATGTAATCATTATTGCTATTATTTATTTGGTTACATAAAATAATATTATTTATATTGTGTGAATATTTATTGGGTCAGGTAATAATAGGTGTGTTGAGTCAATTATTAATTAATAATATATAGAAGAGTCTCTACAGATGTCCAGAGTTCGTTTTAATTATATCCTATTATTAAAGAATAAAAAAGAAACACTTATAACCCCTTTGTATACACTCTTCTCTCTTATTTCTTTAGAGAGATATTATTGATAAGAAAAGACAGAGCTAACATATGATGAATCAAAGCTCTTTTTTACTTTAGATTTTGATTATTCTTATCTTTATACAATCTTTATACAATATGATATTTTTATGACTAAATTAAAAATCCTAATAAGGTTATTTGTTTAAAGTGCTTCTTATATTTAAGTAGTCATACTCGGGCGTATTTGTTGTGCGTATTTGTTGTTTTTCGGTCTTCATTTTCGATGTTCATTATTGATATATAATTTATGTGATAATTATATAATCGATGAAGGAACTCTATGTGATTATGGTGATGTTTCTAGTGTTGTGCTATGTTTGGTGTTTGATTCATTAGTGACATATTCAACAAGTAAGTTATATCAACTTTATCTTATTTGTATATTAATCACGATCACTCACCAATTAATAATTTAGCTTTATTTATAATTTTCATTTATTTATGATTTTGAATATTTTAAAAATTATACTTTTTAAGTCTGTTTAGAATTTGTATTTATTTAAACTTTTTATTTATTTAAGAATGTTATTTATTTTAAATTTTTATTTAAGTAACATTTTGCGTAATTTAAGATTTTTATTTATTTAAGATTTTAAATATTTTACTAACGTTATTTCTTTTAGATTTTTAGTGAGATTTCTGACTAATTTATGATTTTTAATTATTCAGGATTTTAAATAATTTAAAAATATTGATAATTTTATATTTTATTTCAGTAAGATTTTGAATAATTTAAAATTTTTATTTGTTTAAAATTTTGTAATTCTGAAATTTTATTTATTTCAAATTTTTATTCAAGTAATATTTTGAATAATTTAAGATATTTATTTATTTATTTAGAATTTTAAATATTTTAATAATGTTATTTATTTCAATTTTTTATTTAATAAGATTTTAAATAATTTAGTATTTTTATTGATTTAGAATTTTGAATAATCCAGGAATGTTATTCTTTAAATTTTTATTTAAGTAAATTTTAAATAATATACGATTTTTATTTATTTAAAATTTTAAATAATTTAGGGGTATTATTAATTCAGAATTTTTATTTAAATAAAATTTTGGTTATTTTAAGATTTTTATTTATTTAAGATTTTGAATAATTTAAAAATATTATGTATTTCAAATTTTTATTTAAATACGATTTTAAATAATTTTGGATTTTTTCATTTAAAATTTCAAATAATACAAAAATTTTATTTATTTGAGATTTTAATTTAAGTAATATTTTGAATAATTTAAAATATTTATTTATTTAAAATTTTGAATAATTTAAGAATGTTATTTATTTCAGATATTTAATTACATAAGATTTTAAATAATTTATGATTTTTATTTGTTTAAGAAAATGAATAATTTAAAAATTTTATTTATTTCAAATTTTTAATTAAGTAAGATTTTGAATAATTTAAAAATTTTATTTATTTTATATTTTTATTTAAATAATATTTAAATAATTTAGAATTTGTATTTACTTAAGATTTTGAACAATTTAGGAATGTTATTCATTTTAGATTTTTATTTAAGTATGATTTTGAATAATTTGAATTTTTATTTATTTAAGAATGTTATTTATTTTAAATTTTTATTTAAGTAGATCTTGAATAATTTTTAAATTTTTATTTATTTACGAGTTTGAATAATTTAATATCTTTATTTATTTTAATTTTTAGTTAATTAAGATTGTGAATAATTTAAGAGTTTTATATTTAAAATTTAGAATAATTTATAGATTTTATTTAATTCATATGTTTATTTAATTAAGATTTTGAATAATTTATTATTATTTTATTTAGATTTTGAATAATTTAAAAATATTTTTTATTGTACATTTTTATTTAAGTAAGATTTTAAATAATTTAAGATTTTTATTTCTTTTGGATTTTAAATAAATTATGAATTTATTAAATATTTTATGTGTTATTATTGTGTTGGATCTTTTTAGTTTAATCGTTATTTTTACTAATTTTGTAAAATTTATAAGTTCCTTGAAATTTTTTTCTAATTATTTTAATTTTAATTTTTTGAAATTATATTTTAAGAAAATTTGTATGTATTTATAATATCTAATAATGCGCAAGATCTATATATATATATAATCAGATTTCATTTAGAATTTATTTTAAACATTATAACAAAATTTTAATCTTATAATTTTATAAATAAAAAATTGATGAATTATATTTCATCGAAAATTACTTAAATTTTAATTTTATTTTAATGAAAATAACTTTTAACTTTATGAATAAATTTGTAATTGTATATTTTTATTAATTTAAAAAATTATCAATCACACTAAATCAATTAATCATAATTTACTTTAAATTGTTTCTAATTATAAAATCAAATTTTTAATATTATAATTTTATTAATTAAAAAATTTAAACTTCAAATTTCTTACTCTTTTAAATTTATCTTCAAAATACTCTTAACTTGTTTGATCCATAATATTTCGAAATTAGACAATCAAAATAAAAAGGTTAAGTATCTCACGTGTTGTTGAAACACCTATTAAAGAAATTTTATCCTAAATTTTTTTTTTTCAGAAAACATTTTACATATTTTGAAAAATCTATTCTTAAGGTTTTTACAAGTACATGTAAAAATTATAGAGGTGCAAGAAGTAAATGGTCACTAAAAGGTCACTAAGTCAATGTGTTACTCCCTTACCTAGCAATAATATCTTTATTTTTTATTTCTTTTAATAAATCTCTCTATTTTTTAATTTTGAAAATAATATCTCCAATTTTTATTTTTTAAAATAACATTTTCTTTTGTATTGTATCATTTACTGTACAAATTTTGATTTTTAGTGAATTTTTTTAACAGTTTCTAACAATTGTGATTATTAATTAATTAAAATTACAATAAAAAATAATATAAAAATATTGAATTGAAATTTTGATAAAATAATATAAATAGAATAAAATGAAATATTTTATAGATATTTTCAACAAATGATAAATTCTTTTATTTTATATTTTTATAATAAATTTAAATTTGGTAGAATAATTATAATAATTTTGTAACTGTATTTTTATATTAAAATTGAAATTAGAATAAAATATTATAATAAATTATAAAATTGTTATTTTAATTAAAAAATGTATTTTTAGTTTGTTAAATATATATATATATATATATATATATATATATATATATATATATATTTAATAGAATGTATTTTAATATTTATAAATATAGTTGAATTTGGTAAATCCTTTAAAAGTAATTATATTTAATTCTCACATTTTGAAAGCTTTTAAAAACAATTTCTATATTCATTTATTAATGAAGTGACATATATCTTAATATGGAGGTAGATGTGTGTTCATACATGTCATTTCTGAACAACAGTTAATGTGACATTATTAAATGTATGCCACTTTATAAAAAAAACTTTATATAGTGGTATTACATTTACTAATGAGGTGACGTATAGCTAAATATTGATGCTGATGTGTGAAAAATGTCACTTCTTAGCTTCAATGAGAAAAATATGTCATTTCCTTATAATTTTTAAACGTGACAAAATTAAATGTATCCCATTTTTGTTTAAAAGGATTAATTTTGTAATGGTTTAAACTATAAAAGGAATACTTGCTTAAAATTTTAAAAATATTTATAAAGATTAAAACTATAAATAAATACATTTTAAGAATAAAATCAAACTGAACAATATTTTTAGAAATTGAAAGAATATTTGAATATTTTTAGTGGCCTTGAATAAAGATGAAAATATGTTAAATTGAAAAAAAAAGGTTATACCAGTTTAATTCATTCTGTTTAAATGCTCAAATTTAAAGCTTGATTATAGTTAGATAGAACTTGATCTATTAGCTTGTTCATAATTTTCTTTATCAAATTTCTCTTTGAATAACCTTTTATTGATTTGATATTTAATATACCCTCGTGATGAAAATATTTAAATAAAATTGTAATAATAAAATAATTTTATATCATAAAAATGAATTAAAATTGAAAATAAAATATTTCATTATGAAATCTGAAAGTCATTATTTAGTAAATGTTAGAGATGTTGGGAATGAACTATATTAATTTGATGATTCCTCGACTAATAAAAATATAATAGTCTATTTTTGTTTCTTTTATTGATATTGTTAATATATTTGTTTTCTTTTTTATTTTTTTAAACTACACATTTAATTTAGTGAATTAGTTTATATCCACTTGAAGAATTTAACCACTAACATAATCCATAAAAAGTTAATTATGAGACCTATCAATAAAATACTTTCAAGGTGGAACAAAAGATTAATATTTTTGTTATTGGGTTTTGGTTAACAATTAATCTACTAAAAATGCACGCACCTTACTCCTACTAGTTAGGAAATGGTTGTTAGAAGGGAATATGATGGTGGAAGGTGGGGGGGGGTCCTATGATGGAGAGAAGTTTGGAGGAAAAAGGAGTATAGGGTGGACATGAAATGGCACAAGAAATTATGGTTGTAGGAATGTTGAGGTAGCCTTGAGTAAAGTGGTTGTGGTATAATTGAGGTGTGGGTGGGGTGCATCAAAAAGGAAAGGACAAGTTCTGAGAAAAGAAGACATGTATATAAGAGTCAGATCAATCCACCACTACATTAAAAATATTAATGAACTAAGTTCAGGGTTCAGACCCTGACTTATGTGTTTCACGAGTTTGGTTAGACAATTGGGAGAGGTCTCTAACTCTTTTGGAAGGACCCCATCTTGACTCAGCTTGATGGAACATCTTATGCTTTGTCTTATCTTTTTCTTTTTTATACTTTCTAGAGTATTTGTGCTGTCTCCTTATTCTTTTTCTTCTCTCACTCTCTCTCTTTGGTTTTCCCTATGAAAAGATTGGTGGGATATTTGTGGCTGATCTCAACTCCAGTTTCCCCCTATCTCCTGCATCTTCTTCTATCCTTCATTTTTATGCTTTCTCTAGCTTTTCCTTTTTCACATCTCTTCTTTCCCATTCAAAGCATCTATGTAGAACTTCCACCATAATGTTCTATAGTAGTAACCCATTCACAGATTTTATGTTCATGAAAATATTTACATCTTCAATAAAATATGTTTTTATGTATTTCTTTATAAGATTTGTAATAAATAAAATGAAATAAAATTATAAATAATCTTTAATAAATTAAAACTTACTAACCTACAAGTTAATTTACAAAACTTATTCTATATGTTTTATTTAATTTTTATTTTAAACTCGTATCTAAGCTAATTTTATTCTATAGAACATTTTTTTAAAAAATTATTAAAAAACTTTCCTAAACACACTCAATATTATCTAAACAGTTATTTTATATTAAAACAATTGAAATCTTTAAAAGAAATTATCAAGCATATTCTTATTATCTGACCATAACTTGAATATAATTATGTTCAAAGTAAACTTATATATATATATGCGCGCGCGTGTAAATAATCAAAAGAGGAAAAATAAAACATTAACCTTGTGCAGTGATAAAATTTTTGGATTATAAATTGAATTAAAAATAAGTTAACCTAATGTAATTCACTTTATAATCCGACTCGATTTACTATGTAGTGTTGGGGGATTAATTAATCTACCACATAGTATTGGTAGATTGAAGGAATTGACTCATATAATTATATCTTACTCTTGAATTTTTTTTTCATATATTTATTAAAGTAAAATAAAAATGGATTGACTTGGGTGACCTCTTTATACAGAGAAAATTAAGAAAAACTGACTTAACCAAATAAAGGTGTACCTCATGAATGCCGTGAGAAACAGAAGTGCAACCGATCTGGTGTGTATTAATTGTATTTTTAATTCAATTCACAGAACTAGTTATGTTATTTGTACCAAGCCTTACCACATTACCCGTATCCTTTAATTCTTGTTTTCAATTTATCTAACTCACTATTAATTCCTTCCTTTAATGATTTCTTTTCCTGTTTCCTTGTTAAACATTCACAGAACTCGTTATTTTAGTAACATAATATATACATACATTGTAATTTTATATAGCTAAATAGCTAATTAACTAAAATTTTGTTTGAAATCACGGATGGATTTAAGGAAGAGGAAAATATGGATTTGAAGAGAAAGAAAGTGGAAAGTGAGATTCTTTAAATTAAGGAAAAGAAGGTACGAAGTGAAGAAAAAATTTATGAAAGTTTGTGAGTAACGTGGTGTGTGTTATTGATAATATTTTAATTTATGAAATTATAATATTACAATTTTACCTTTGTAGTTAAAGTTATTAAAAAAAAATATAATTACTTTTTGTACATTTTTTTTATTAGCAAAAATTATTTTTTTTACATGAAACTCTAGATGTGATTAAAACATTATTTCCTTTATAGACGGTGAACCCAGTTGAACAAAAAATACAAATTATTTAACATTGTAGACACCTGAAAAATTGTTGAAAATAATTTTTGATAAAATTAAATAAATTTGAAATAGAAATAATTGGAAAAAATTTAAGCGAAAATATAAATTTCATAAAAGTCAATAACATAAACCATAATTGGTTTACAAAAATAAGTGTCTAATTAATATTAAACATATAACCGTTCAATAAAATTTGATGGAAAAAAGATAGTTAAATTACAATAATTAGGTAGAAAAAGAAGAATCATGACAATTATTATTCGAAAGAATCCTAAAAGTCATCTTGGTTGTCTTGTTTGTTATCTTGGTTCACCCTGCTATGTTGCTAGACACTGTTGACTTGAACAATATTCAACTTGTTCAAGGTTTTTTGATCAAAATAGTGTGACCAACCTAGTTCCACAGATGCATTGATGGATAAGTCCACATCGTAGTGAGCCATGATCCGTTTAATCAGAATGTCGTATGGAAGAGGCATGTTGTTATCTCTACATTTGATCATATGTTACATAATGTAATGAGCTCAACTAATCAATATATTATTTTTCATGACCCATATCATAAAAATGTCTTCAAGCAATAATTGAACAAAATTGTTGGCTCCCAGACTCAATATGTGCACAAATATAGTCTGTCCTTAATATTCAAATTACTTACATTCTTGACATTTTGATCTTGCATTTTTTGTTTGATCATGAAACTCAATGTCATATCACGATCATAGTTGAACTCCTTAGGGATGTTTGAAGATGAAAATTTTTGACCTTGATACGTCAAATTAGTCAAAGTCAACCAATCTGAATGTGTGATTTTAATATTCTTCTTATTAACCTCAATATAGAGGTTACCAAGTTTTGTGATCTTTAGATTGGAATAAAACACTTTAATTAGATCCTCTTAAAGTAGGGAGCTTTTAACGTGAGAAATTGTTCCAAACCTTGAAAGTGTAAATGATGGTGAAAGTAAAGCCTAGATTGTGCAAATAATAGGAAATTCATGATCTTAGGTGTTAGAACTATCCTAGTGTAAAATCCCTTCCCATACTCAAACAAATGATCAGGTTTTTTGAAAAAGCGTGTTTGGTTTAAGATGTCATCAATACTTGAGAGCTTTTTAGCAGGAACTCCATCATCAGTTGTAGAGACTTTTCCTTTACTTTGCATGACACTTCTCTATCTTTTAGTTGATGAAGACGAAGTCATTGCTACAAAACTTAAGATATATGAAAACATTAGTCAATGTGCATTTCATAATATTACTTAGAAACATTTGAAACAAAGGTAGTAAGAATATAAATACAATATTTGACAATATAAAATAAAACAAATTCACGTTCAACTATACGTGACATGGTGGTGTCATAATATTACCTAGCCAAAGAGTGAGAGAAAACATAACTTATAAAACGAATGGTACAAATGAAGATTTCAACCACTACCAATCATAATATTGAGTAACTTCTTCAGATGATATTATAAGGGCATGCCTAGAAGATACTATGCATGGGACGGGTTAATGCACATGAAGTTGTAGCATTGTTTCCTAATTTGGTCATCTCGTATGTTCATGTCAACTAACAAGTTCCAAATGTTAGTTTTCGAGTATTGAAATGTCCCAAATATGGAAATCATTTTTTCAACACATCTAATGTTCGTTCAATTGCATTTCTAAGTGAGGAATGACAATGATTAAATAACTTAGGAATTTTGTGGACCTTTTCATGAGTACTCTTTTAGATGGTATCGAACAACTTGGTACGATATTATTTATGGCTTTAACGTAAAGCTGACAACCCTAAGGTAGTATTTTCAATTAATGATTGAATTTACAATGATTAGTAGTGAGACTTTAGTTTGTCACACTGTTACCTAAAATTATGTGTAAAATTGGTTATTGTTTAAGATATGAGGTTAGACCTTGCTCTCAGATGGTTGATTTAATAATTCTCCCTACAACATTAAACTTGCATTCAACACATTATGAAAGTGACGAGAGACGGTTTCCCTAAACTAATGAAAAAAGAATGAAACAATTCGATTCTTGACATTATATCCAATGACGTGGATAAATTTAGCAACTTGTTCCTCCATTTTTGACTGAAATGCATCCTTTATGAACCCAATTCCCTTTAATTGCTGACACAAATTAATGAGTTCTTCTAGTCTCGTGTGAATAATGTCCTGACATTGTTCATTATGCACCAAGTATGACATCAACTCTTGCCGATGAAGCTCTTTTTCTGGTACGAACTCTCTAATGGTGTTTGTTGTAGAACTTGATAGATGCAAGATATTCAATCCATAAGCAACGATGTAAAGGATTGTTAGTGCTGCTACTTGATAACATTTATTTTTTATCATATTTTGGAACCAATTTTTACCATAAAATCAACTATTTCTAAACTTGAACCTTATTTATTTCTTTATTTTATTAGGTTTTTGTTAATAATTGATTCTTGAGTCTAAGAATGGAAAGTTGCACTAATTTCCCTTATTTTGCTTAAAAAGGTGAACAAAAAGCACTAGATTAAGAGGAAAAGGACTGAAGCCTGTGAAGGAAGACACATAAGAGAGAAGTTGATAAAGTGAACTCGTACTCGGTGCCACTAGAGTTGAGCCAGGCACGAGTTGGATCTTAGGCTCCTGTAAGGAGAGCTGAGCCCAACGTCATTGTAGTTGGGTCGGGCATGAACGTCGTTCAAAATCTATTTAATGAGTGTCTGTGTAGGTTTAAACACACAAAGCTAGAAGAGAAAAAGAGTCATTGTTAGACGACAACTTTAGGGTTTCTTGGGGTAGTCATCTTCTTCTTCCATTGTTCATCTTGTATGTTTAGGATTCTCATGACTATGAAAAAATAAACTCATTGTTGTTGGGGTTAGATGTAACCTACCATACTCTCACTTAATCAATATTGGTTTTATATTTATGTCTTTTTCTTTCAATGTCAATATTTTAATTATGTGCGTAATGTTTGTTGTGTTGATTCATGATATGATATTTGATTCTAAGGGCATTGTGAAATATCTTTTCTAATTAGGATCTGAATTGAAATAATGAAAGCTTTTGTCTAAGAATTAAGAATGACTCATTTGTTGTCTTAAATCCTTGTGACAAAAGCAAGTCTTTTTTATATAATTGATCACTGGATTGATGGTTAGTAGGGAAACTTAGGCTTATCCACTTAAAGAATTAGGGTTTGGGTGTTATTGTGGGTTTACATTGACATTAGTTAGGAAAGAAGATAATTGTTTCTTTATATGTGAGAGAGGTATGGTTAAGTCTAACCCTAACCATATTCACATCATCGATCCTTGGCCTTTTTTGCTATCCGAGATTTGACAATTTGTTTTTGCATAATTTATTTTCTTGCACCAACACTCAAATTATGAAATTCTTCTTTGGTCTAATTTTATTATAATTGTAAATATTGTTATTATTGCATAAGGCCCTTGAGAGAGAATGATATATTCATTATTTGTTACATTTGTAACTGGTGCACTTGCCATCATAGCAAAACTTGCTAACAAGTTTTTAACATCATTGCCGAGGACTTTTATTCAAATACATAACAATTTTGCTTTTATAATTTTATATCTTTATTTTCTTTTATTTTTAGATTTTTATTTTTTCTTAAATTCTTAATTTTTTTTGTATTTAATATTTATTTTGACTAACTTGTTGTTATAATCTTCTTGTATTTTTTTTAATCCCATAGTCACTTAGAATATTAAAATGAAAGAAGAGGTGACTGCAAAGAATAAGAATCACAAGAGAAGAATGGGGGACTCAATGGTGTACATGAGTCTTGAATACTTTTCTAGTATTGTGAGGCTCTTATGAATGAAAAGATTGTTGAAATGAAGTCTGCTCTCTTATAGCTAATAAACTCTCACCAATTTGCAGGTATGGATCATGAAGACCCATACTCTCAACTATATACATTTTATGAGTTGTGTGGTACAATTAGAATTACAATAACCAATTACAGTTAGAATTACAAGAACTAATTACAGTTAGAATTACAAGAACTAATTACAATTAGAATTACAATAACTAATTATAGTTAGAATTATAGGAACTAAAGCTTTACTTCAATCTCAACCTAATCAATGTCTGATTAGTTAGAAGGACGTAGAGACTAAATTTTCGTCTTATTTTTTCTCGCCATCCAAAAATATCAAGGTGAAGGTGCTATAACTACATTTGTGCAAGGTATTGATGAACCATTAAGTGAAGCATGAGAGAGATTTAAAGCTTTGTTGAGAAAATTCCCAACCATGGGTTTGAAGTGGATATACAAGTGCATATTTTTTGTAATGGATCTCAACCACTGACAAAGATGATTTTGAATGTTTCTTTTGTGTATCAGTGTTGTTCAAAATTGTAGAGGAAGCTATCATTATTATTGAGTCTATGACTTCTATTGATTTGAGAAGTCAACAAGGGAGGACACAAGCACATAAGTAGGGAGTGTTAGAATTGAATTCTCAAGATGCGCTCTTAGCTTAACATAAATTATTGTCTCAACAATTAGAAGTGCTAAACTAGTAGATGGATCAATTACCTCAACAATTACAAGCCATACAGACCAAGCCTTATTCAATCCAATAAATACTAAGATTTGATTTTTTTTATGGAGGTAGTGAGAAATCTCCCTTGTATGAAAGAATTAACAAAATTTAAAGATCTCTTGCAACAATTCATGTAACTTTCCCTTTAGAGTTAAAAAAAAATATTGATATCTCTATTGAAAAATTGGAGGTACAAGTGGTTAAATTAACACAAAAATGGGCAAAACAATAAGAGAAGTTAGCACCAACCAATATTATAGAGGATAATTGTCAAGTAGTTATTACTCAAAGTGGGAAATGTAGGAGTGGGCATTAGAGGAAAAAAATTGATGGTGAGTGTGAGAAAGAAGAAAAAAGAGTGAGTGAAAAGAGTGAAAGGAAAAGAAAAATGAGAGAGATAAAAATAAAGAAAAAGAAAAAAAGAGAGACCCATTAGTGAAAACCCTTATCCTTATGGGAAAGACAATTTCCAAATTTTAGGAGATTTTCAAGCAACTACAAATTAACTTTCCTCTTACAGAAACTATAGAGAAAATGACCACATATGAAAATTTATGAAGGAGCTCTTGGCAAACAAGAGGAGGTTGTTGAGAGAGAGGCTATAAAATTGGAGGTAGGTTACAATGTTATTATTCAGAAATCCTTGCCCTTAAAATCCAAGTATCCTGGTAGTTTTACTGTCTCTATTACCATATGGGATATACCTGTGGGAAGGGCTTTATTGGATTTGGGGGCCAACATTAATTTAATGCTCTTATCAATTATGAAAAGGATTGGTAATTTGGAGGATAACCCACCTGGATGACATTATAATTAGTTGACAAATCTATCATATACCCTTATAGAGTGGTGAAAGATGTGCTAGTAAAGGTGGATACACTCATGTTTCTAGTAGATTTTATTATGATGAACATTGAGGAAGATAGGGAAGTCCCATTAATACTTAGCAGACCTTTCATGAAGACAAACAAGGTTATTATTGATGTTGATAATGTGATGCTCAAAGTAAGAGTTCAAGGTGAGGAAGTGAACTTTAATGTTTTTGAAGCCATGAAACACCCAACAAATAATGATTTTTGGTTGAGAATGGATATGCTTGATGGAGTAATTCTCTCCACTAGCAAGCAATTACACAATCCTAGTCCTTTGGAGAGAACAATTGCTGATATAATTGAATCATTAGATGAAGAAGATGAAAATGAGATTGAGGCATGTTTAAGACATTTAGATTCAGCCAGCGAAGTCTCTACAAATAATTTGAAGGTGAAGGAGCTACATGAGAGAGAATAGGAAAATAAGTTCAAGGTGAAGTTAAAATTGCTTACATCCCATTTGAAGTATGTGTTTCTAAGAGAAGGGGAAAGCAAGCCAATGATTATTAATAATTCATTATTAAAAGAGAAGAACATGAAACTAATTAGGTATTGAGAGTAAATTAAAAGGCAATTGGGTGGTCATTATTTGATTTAAAAGGTATTAGTCCTTCTTACTAGATGCATAAGATTAATATGGACCATAATTATAAACATGTAGCTCAACCTTAAAGGCATCTAAATCCCACTATGAAGGAGGTTGTGAAGAAGGAGGTTCAAAAAATTTTGGAGGCAGGGATGATCTATCCCATTTCAGAAAGTGCATGGGTTAGTCTTGTGCAAGTGGTTCCAAAGAAGGGTGGCATGACTATCATCCATAATGAGAGAAATGAATTAATATCCATAACGACTGTGACTGGTTGGAAGATGTGTATTGACTACAGAAAATTGAATCAAACCACAACAAAAATTCATTTTCCTTTGTCATTCATGGGTCAAATGCTGGAAAGACTAATAGGAAAAAAGTTATAATCAGATTGTGGTAGATCTAGAAGATCAGGAGAGAAACTGCTTTTACTTGCCCTATAATGTTTTTACTTATAGAAAAAGGCCATTTAGATTATGTAATGCTCCAACTACTTCTAGAGATGTATGCTAACCATATTTGCAGATTTGATAGAAAAATGCATTGAAGTATTCACAGATGACGTTTTGGTTTTTGGTTCTACCTTTAACACTTGTTTGGAGAATTTGGACATTGTATTGAAATGGTGTGTTAAGACCAATCTTGTGCTTAATTGGTAGAAATGTTACTTCATGGTGACTGAGGGCATTATGTTAGGCCATAAGATCTCTTCTAAGGGCATTAAGGTGGATCGAGCTAAAGTGGAGGTTATTGAAAAATTTCCTCCCCTAGTGAATGTGAAGGGCATTAGGAGCCTTCTACCACATACAAAAGGTTTATCAAGGATTTCTCAAAGATTTCAAGGCCATTGAGTAACCTATCTAATATAGATACTCCTTTTAATTTTGGTGATGATTGTTTATCTACTTTTGAAACTCTAAAAGAAAATCTCATCTTTGCACCTATGATTTCTGCTCATGATTAGTTTGAGCTAATGTGTGATGCAAGTGATTATATGCTACGAGCAATATTGGAGCAAAGAAAATATAAAGTTTTTCATGTGATACACTATACAAGTAAGGTTCTGAATCAAACGCGAGTTAATTACACTACAACGGAGAAGGAGTTACTTACTATAGTGTATGCAGTGGAAAAAATTAGATCCTATTTAATTGGGTCTAAAGTCATTGTTTTCACTGATCATGCTGCAATCACATACTTGTTGACTAAACCATATTCTAAGCTTATGCTCATAAGAGGGATATTGTTCCTGTAAGAGTTGATTTAGAAATAAAAGATAAAAAGGGTTGTGAAAATCATGTGGCAGACCACTTATCCAAACTTGTGAGATGAGGAAACAAATCATGAGGCAGAAGTGTTAGATGATCTCCCAGATAAAGGTTGTTGGCAATTCGAGAGAGGCCATGGTTTGTAGATATAGCCAATTTCAAGGCTACTAGAGTCATTCCTGAAAACTTTGATAGTCAACAAAAGAATAAACTAGTTAGACATGTCAATCAGTATGTCTTGGATAAACCTCATTTATTCAAGATTGGGTATGATAATTTGTTGAGGAGATGTGTTCCAGAAGATGAAGTCAATAATATTCTATGGCATTGTCATATTCAAAATATGAAGGTCACTTTAATAGGGATATGACAATTTCCAAAGTTCTTCGGTTTGGTTTTTTCCAACCTACACTGTTAAAGATGCACATGCATACGTACAAAGATGATAATTCTTAGAAAACAAGAAACATTTCCAAAAGACATGAAATGCCATTGTAGAATGTTGAAGAGATAGAAGTCTTTGATTGTTGGGAGAATTGATTCAATGGGACCATTGCCATCAACTTACTCAAATGAATATATTTTAGTGGCAGTTGAGTACATTTCAATATGGGTTGAATTCATTCCTGGTTAGAAGGCGAATGCCAAAACTATCATTCAATTCCCTAAGAAACTTTTTTTTAGGTTTGGTACTCCTAGAGTCTTAATTAGTGATAGAGGTTCTCACTTTTGCAATGTTCAGCTTAATAGAGTTCTAGAACATTACGGGGTTCGTCATAAGGTTGCAACAACCTATAATCCTTAGACCAATGTACAAGCAGAGGTCTTAAATAGAGAAATTAAGAGAATCTTGGAGAAAATCGTGGCCTCTTCATGGAAAGATTGGCCTCTCAAACTTGATGAAGCTCTATCGGCTTATAGGATTGCATATAAAACTTTACAAGCATCTCTCCATTCTAGTTGATATATAGGAAAACATGTCGTCTCCCTATCGAGTTGGAGCACAAAGCATTTTGGCATTGAAACTACTGAATTTTGATTCTAAAGTTGTTGGAGAGAAGAGAAAAGTATAGATGGATAAACTTGAAAAGATGAGGTTGAATGCCTACCATTCCTCAAAGCATTATAAAGAATGGATCAAATCATATCATGACAAAAGAATTGTGAAGAGGAATTTTCAACCAAGACAGTGTGTGCTCCTACTCAATTCTAGGTTGAAGTTGTTCTCTAGAAAATTCAAGTCTAAATGTTTTGGTCCCTTTTTGATTAAAGAGGTTAAAACCTATGGAGCGATTAAGATTATAGATCCCACTTCCAAAAGAAGTTGGACAATCAATGGAGGACAATTAAAGGTATATCTTGGAGGGGATTTATGTTCATTAATTGACAAATTGGAGCTACTAGATCCACAATGATTTGATACCATCAGGTTCGAGACGTTAAACAAGCGCTTCCTAGAAGGCCACCCAGATTCTTGATCCTTAGTTAGCTGAAGATTACCCTAGTGGCGCCCAACACAAATTATTGTAGAGGCTCTTAGGTACATTCATGCCTAGCTCAACGTAAATTGGCTCTAGATGACATTTAGTTTGACTGTCGCACTTGGCGTAATATGAGTGGCGCCTAACGCCATACTTTATGAAAATGACTCCTTTTTTCTAAATTCTTTAGTGCCTATGCTACTTGGCCTTGGGAGGCCATTTTAGAGGAAGGGGTGAGCCTGCAGATGATGATGCAAAATATGATATTGAAGAGGATGAGCAGATAACATCTAGTTGATTGCTAAAATAGTTCATTTTTTGTATTCTTTTATTTTTATGTTATTTTTCTATATTGTTTTTTTTTTCATCTTATTTGTTTTAATTTCATTGCTATATTATGCTTTATTTAATGTGTAACTTACCTATTGACAATTATGACGCAACTGATTGATGACTTAGAGTAAATTTTACTTGTCTCTAATGAGAAAATTTTGTGTTGTTGCTCCTTGAAATCTGTGAACTGATTCTATAGCTTTTGTTGAGAATTTAGTTTCTGATTAATCTTTGTTTTGTGATGAAAATTTTATCTAGCAAATACGATGAAGCAACTATTGGGATCAACATTACACGGGTGAGATTTTGAGCTTCAGAGTTTTATTCAATAAGTACTACACTTTTGACTCATAATAGACTTTGCTTAAGTTTCTTTTCTAGTTTCTTCATCTGCCTGTTTACAAATTATCAAGGTCATTTTTGTTAATTCAATTTAGCTTGAGCCAAATAGCTAACCTTGTTTTGATAAGATAAAACCTTTGTGCAACCCTTCAAGCTTTTAAAGAAATTCTTTTTTATCCCTAAACCCTTTACCCTTGTAGGAATGAATTGACCAACTTACTTTGAGTAGGGAGAGTAAGGAGATCATGATCCTTAATGTGATTTAAGTTTGGGGGAATTTATTTAAGGGAGTACAAAGTGTATTTTATAAAAGGTTAGAAATTTTTCATGCTATAAAAGAAATTACTTTTTGAATAAACGTGGGGGAAATTTGAGGTTAGGATAAAGTTTGGTTCTGAAATAGAAAAGGTAGAAATTTCTGAAATTTTGAATTGATTAAATTACTCTCTATGCTTCAAGTATTTTTATTATCCAGAAAAACCAGTTTTTTTCTTAACTCAATCACATTATAACCCAATAAAAGTCCTTTAGATGTTGCACACTTTTGAAGATTGTTGGCTCTTGAAATGAAAGGCAAAGTTAAATTGTGGAAAATCAATGGTAGAAGAGAGACACATAATACCCTGAGACACTAGTGTGCTTAAGTGAAACACTTTTTCTTGTGAGTAATGATACCTTTAGTTGTCCAATGACATTTTCTTGCCATTACGATATATTATATTTACATTGTAAGAATCATTACTGATTTTTGATTGGGAATCACTCTTCCTTTCTGTGATTGATTTTAGCAGGAGCATACATGTCTGATATTTGAAGTGATTATATGAATTTGTCTTTGAGTTGTTGCCTCTTTACTAGGTAATTTTGACCTATTTCAAGTTACATTTACTTTAGGACAACCTAGGTTCTAAATTTTGGGGAGTTTGATAACATTTATTTTTATAATATTTTGAAAGCAACTTTTACTGTAAAATAAACTCATTCTAAACTTGAACCTTGATTATTTCTTTTATTTTATTAGGATTTTGTTAATAATTACTTGAGTTTGGGAATAGAAAGTTTCACTAATTCCTCTTATATTGCTTAAAAAGTGAGTAGAAAGCACTGAATTCAGAGGAAAGGATTAAAGCCCATGAAGAAAGATGCATATGAGATAAGTTGATGGCACCATAGAGTTGAGTTGGGCATAAGTTGGATGTTAGGCCTCTATAGGGAGAGATGAGTCTGATGCCACTGAAGTTGGACCGGTCGTGAACGTCATTCAAAATTTATTTAATGAGTGTTTGTGTTAGGGTTTAAACATACAGAGTCAAAGGAGAAAAAGAGTTAGTATTGGATGATAACTTTAGGGTTTCTTAGTGTAATCATTTTCTTCTTCCACTGTTTATCTTGTATGTTTAGGGTTCTCATGACAATGAGGAACTAAACCCATTGTTGTTGGGTTAGATATAACCTACCAAACTCTTATGTAATCAATATTGGTTTTATACATAAGTCTTTTCCTTCCAATGTCAATATTTTAATTTTGTACTTAATGCTTGTTGTATTGATTCATGACATGATATTTGATTCTTAAGGTATTGAGAAATATCTTTCGTAATCAGGATCTGAATTGGAGTACTTACAGAAAGCTTATGTCTAGAAATATAACATGATTCATTTGTTTTCTTAAACCCTTGTAACAAAAGCAAGTCTTTTTTATATAATTGATCAATGAATTGATGGTTAACTTGGAAACTTAGGCTCGTTCACTTAAAGAATTGGGATTGGGTTATTGTAGGTTGACATTAGCATTAGTTAGGAGAGAAGATAATTGTTTTTCTTTATACATGAGAGAGTGGTACATTGAAGTCTAACCCTAAATGCATATCATTGATCTTTAACAGTTTTTTGCTATTCGAGATTTGTCTTATTCACCTCTTCATTTTCAAAAAAAAACACACACCCATGTTGTTCATGTTCCATCTCAAAAACGCCTTTCACATAACCATAAAATAAAATATATTGTAATAAATTAAATTTTATGAAAAAATTAAATTAATTTGGCTGTACATATAAAATTAATTATTTTCAATCTATTTGATTTGGTCTACAAAGTTTTATTACAATCAAAATTAATTTATAATATACCATTTTGGTGAAATTTATTTAGGTTTAAGATAATTGTTACACAATAAAGCTTTCGAATAGAAAAATAGTCTACCGAAAGGCATATCTATGACAAAATTATAATTTATAAAAATTATTATCGTTTCAATACTAATACAAATGCACATGTAAATATTTTTAAATTAAAAAAATTATACTAATAATATATTTTTTTATTAGAATCACATATTGTTATATATAATAAATTTTTTAAATTTCACAAAAACTAGTTAGAGTATTTATGTTTAGAATATTCGTTGCTTAAAACTATGAAATAAAAATAAAGAAAATATATAAAACTTGAAGTCATATTTTTTCGTGTAATAATTTATATATGATATGTATATTTTGAATTTTTCAAATCTTCATATTAAACTAATATAAATTCTTTATACATCTAATCAATCACAAATAACTATAAAGAATGGATTTTTACTTGGTGACCATGAGTAGAATGTTGGAAAGAGGTAAAATCGAAGCCGATTATGTGTCAATAATGAGGTCAAAATTAAATTAATGATATTACCTTCATCCAAGCAAGTATTTATAATAGATCACATGGTTACATGCAAATGTGTGGATTTAGTCACTACTCAAACATTGCAAAAAAATAAAAATAAAATAAAAATTGCTCCCTAATTGATTATGTGCATGGATAATCGTATGCTTGAAAAGAAAGCACATAATCAATTATCATACAAGAATAATGGGTTGTATTTCATTTTGAAGCATAATTGATTATGAAGCACAATAAATTATCCAACTAGGTAGTGAATTTTAAAATTGTTGTTCCATTATAAAAACCATTATTAGTATCACCTTCAAAACACACTAAGTAACCACACTACCAACAAATCATCGCAACCAACCACTTGAAGAACCTTAACAACCACCACAACACCTTCTTAAAGCAAGTCTTGCATAATTTAGTCAAATCCAATGTAAAGAAAAATAAAATAAAATACAGAGCATAAATAATACTAGGAGGAGGATAATCGATTATTTAAAAAAAATTTGAAGCATAATCAGTTATATACAGAGTCATAAGTGGTTGTATGATAACCAATTATATTGTTTAGTTAGGTGTTTAGCTTTGGTTTTTAACGTTTTTTCTCAATTGAACTAGTTTAGTCATGAAAGTTCATGAGCTTGTAAATATGTACACCTAATAATGAAGGAGAATTCTCATACAACAGCATCAAAACAACATATGTCAAAGGTATCACCACTCCCTCAAACGTATCAAAGAAGAACGTAACAAGATACTAACAACATAAGAAAGAAGTGCCAAAAAGCTTTTTGTTTTAACCCAAGCCATTCATATATGGACTTATAAAGTTATTTTCAAACAAGGTTTTCATAGTCTTTACTCCTCTGAACAATATGCCATAATTCAATATGCTTACCGCTGGCGGCTCAAGGCTTTAGGAGGCCTAAAACGAATAAAAAAATGAGATATTTTTTAAATTAATAAAATAATTAAAATTATGATATTTTCATCTAAAATTTATTTTTCAAGCTTTTTGTGATGCAAAATTATCTATTAAATTATCATAATTAATTTCATTTAAAAAAATCTTTTTCAATAGACAATAAAGGTAATCTTTTTCACGGTTCTTTAACTTAGCACTAAGATTTCTCCAATCTCTACTACCTTCATTACCTAGTTTACTAGTACAAGTAATAACATTAAACAATTTACAACAAAAACAAAATACTCTATCTAAATCTATAAAATAAATGAGTCATCTTCTTTTATATTTCTCCCCATTAGACAATTTTTAGATATAATATGATACAGAAAAGTATCTTGAGTATTTATCTTTTGAAAAATCTATATTAGTTATCCTAATAGGGCCTTCTTCTACTAATAAATATCTTAATTTTGTATCAATATCCTACCATATATTTTTAATATTAAAATCATTTTGTCTTTCAATTTCATTCTCGATATCCTCAATTTGTGAATTATAATTACTATCCTGACTGTGAAAATCAAAATTATTATCTTCGTTGACTACTTTATTATTGTCTTCACCTATAAATATATTGTTATCTTCACCTAAATTTATATTGTTATTTTCTTCATTCAAAGAAGACTCGCCAGTATTTTTTAATTCATTTTTTTGTTTATTTTTATAAATTTATCCATAGTCCCTTTTTGTGATTCAACAAAAAGTTCAACTCTTTTTTTTTTTTGAAGTTTTGAATAACCTGATTCAAATTTTCGAGATACCATATTTGTATATTTTTATATAAAATTAAAAATTATAATATATATCAAGTCTAAGTTAAAATATAACTTATATAAAATAAGTCTAAGTTAAAAAGATAAAACCTGATTCTCAAGATAATAAACTTGATTGTAGAGTCTCAAGTCTTCCTATTATAATATTATCTTTCTATCATGTCCTTTGGTATGTCTTTAAATATAATTTGTAACTTTTAAATTCTCTTCCTTAAATCTGCTCAAATTATTTTAAGATTAATTAAACAATAATGAAAAATAAAAAAAAATAGAATCAAATGATCAATCTCATATTATTTTTACCTAATATTGATGCACTCAAAAGGAGCCAAAGTGAACACAAACTCTTTCTCAATCAATCTACTGCTCAAAGATACTACTCAAAGTCTCCAAGTAAAAACATGCGTATAAATACAAAATATAGAATGATGAAATATGAAATGAAAGAAATTTGAAATTAAAAACAAATTGAAATAACATTGTGGAAGGAACAAAGAGACAGAGGACGAAAGGAGATAAGTAAAGAAAGAAGGAGAGAAGTGGAAGAGTCAAACAATGATAAAACATACAAAGAGATGATATCAATCCATTGAAATGTAGGAAAGAGATAAATTAGAAAATCTTTTTATAAAGATTCCTTGACTGTTGAATTTTTTTTTTAAATATTATTACATTATTATAAGAAAGTTTTAAGAATATTATTCATTAAATAGTATTTATAGTACTAATATAAATTTAAAGTCATTAAATAATATTTATAGCACTAATGTAAACTTAAAGTCAGTTAAAATATTTAAATTTTTAATTAAAATTTTGTTAGTATAATTTTAAAATTAAATATTTTTTATTTTATAATAATATGTGAGTATTAAATTTTTTTGAGGCATTGAGGTCTAAAACATATTAAATTTTTTTGAGACCTTTGTGGCCTTGAGACCTAACGCATATTAAATTTTGTTTGAGACTTTTAAAGCTTTGAGGCCTAAAGCGGTTGCTTTACCTGGTTGGGCCTTGAGCCATACTTGATGCTTACGAATCTTTATATGAAGTCGGAAATCCCTAACCAATCTTTATATGAAGTCGGAAATTCCTGCATGCACGGAAGAGTCTCTACCATGCACAATATACACAATAAAAAAAAGTTAAAGAAATCTATGTAATATCTTCATAATATAAGTGTCTTTCCACATTTTTCTTGTGTCTCTTATAAAAGGGCATCCCTTTATTTTATCCTACCACAAATTCGCGCTTTCTTTTCTTTAAGACATGACATGATCTAAATGAGAGAGACTCTTATTTATGTATGAGGAGAACTCTCCGAAAACAATCAATGCGTAAATGAGATTATAAATTAACATTTTTGTTTCGTCATTTGATTAAAAAGAAAAATCATTGAAATGTACCAAAAAATCATTGACTTACTAAAAAGGTAAAGTCCATCACAGTGGAACATGCATATGGGTGAGTGCGTAGGGATCAATTGTTATCATTATAAGATTTATCACTTAATCATTCAACAATATTATTTTGTACTGTTTATTAAAGCTGTCTTTATCATATTATGGTGACCTTTTAAATGAATTATTCTCAAATAATTTTTTTTTTAATTTCTCATATCCAAACCAATGCCACATTTTTTTTCAGTTTAAGAATTAAAATTTTGATTCTTTTGGTTTTACTAATGGAAATTTGATTTTTAAGGACCAATAAATAATTATTG